>ERZ1034901.1447-NODE-1447-length-16538-cov-6.977977_pt1 | contig 16538 bp, 11 predicted proteins | sample MGYA00520628_ERZ1034901 | MGnify/ENA primary metagenome ERZ1034901 (study PRJEB33766, sample SAMN09781783) | gut metagenome | biome: gut microbiome | host: Homo sapiens | place: Madagascar | study: EMG produced TPA metagenomics assembly of the PRJNA485056 data... | reverse complement strand
TAATATCCGTTTACCCAGGGCGCTGCCCTGCCCTGGGCTAGGCGCAATTTGGGCTTTCAGCCCGTATTGTTTAAGGTTTGACACACCCTCTTTTTTACGTCCAATCGTCATTCATTTTTTATGTAATAAGTGGTGTATTATGCGCCAACAACCACGGCACCTTCTTGTTTCTTGCCATCCATCATTATTCGTAATGGCTTGTTGAATCTTACCACTCTAACATGTTCGGTTTCTTCCACCGCTTCCATTTCGTCGAGCATTTCCTTATGGAACAAACCTTCTCCACGATTGGCATCAACGGTAAAGTAGCCTACGCCGAATGATGTAAGGTTCTGGAAGAAGTGAGTTCCCTGACTCGGGTCTACTCTATAATTCTTCAGCGCAACTTCTACTATAACTCTTGCAGCCGATATATGTGGCCATTTAACCGGAATACCAAGCCACGGGTCGCTCGACCCCCAGCGTCCTGGTCCAACAAGTACATAGTTCTTGCCATTGTCCAGATATTCGCGGTTTATCTTCTCTATCTCTCGTGCAATTGCAGGATTGTTGGATGCCGTAAAGTTGTCGTCCGTCTTTACGTATACCACGTCAGTTACGTCTTCCGTAACTCCATGTCCCAGCGAGTTATGCGAGCGTACCACGCATTCATCATCAGGCACAGCAGCCACATCTTCGTCTAACATCTGCTTTGAGTCCACTATTGGCCTAATCTGCAATAGATACAAATTGCCCGTGCGGTCGTTGTTTATGTTGCATGCAAATTCAATCTCCACCGGTCGTCTCATCGATTCGGCACCATATTTCATCGACATCTGTAGCAGTTCGGGCAATGGAAACACACCATGTTGCAATACGCTTGCAAAAGTTATCACCTTTCGTCCGCCGTCGTATATGCCGTCACGTATTACCTGGTCGTATGGGTCGTAGGTCGACGCAATATAGTTTAGCGAGTTGTCGCGCTCGGCCTCCTTCACCTTAAGATTCAGGATGTTGAATCCGTCATCTACCTTAAAATCGCTGCCCACATGCTTTGTGTCCAGTGCATAAAATCTGGTTTGAGTCTCCCTTAACGCCGTTTCAAGCTCGCTTGTTTGCAGCACCTGATGCGGATGATATGGTGATACTCTCAGCGTCTGACCGCCATCCACGATATACTTGCCCAATCCCAAAGCCAGCGAAGCAATACCGTCTTCGGCACGTTCATCCCCAATAGGGTAGTAGTTGAGCGACCTGAGCACGCCCGATATATTGGGATAGTATCGTCCGTCATATTGTTTGCCCACCACTTCTTGCAGAATCACAGCCATCTTTTCCTGGTCTATCACGTTACTCGTGGCAGTCATATACGCTTTCGAATCCTTATAGTAAACCGATGCGTATACGCCCTTGATGGCGCAAGCCAGCATCTCGAGCATGGCATACTTATCGTCTAGATACGGAATCATATATGTAGAATATATTCCGGCAAATGGCTGATAGTGTGCATCTTCCAACAGCGAGCTCGAACGTATAGCTATCGGACTCTTCGTTGCCTCGAAAAAGGTGAAGAAGTCGGCTATAAGCGAGTCGGGCAATTGTGCTCTCATAAAGTGTTGCAATATATCCTCGTCCGACGCATCGCTTAGTGCTATCTGGTACAGATTGTTCTGTTCCATAAACTGGTCGAATACATCCGTACATAGCACCACCGTCTTAGGTATCTGTACTGTTGCCCCTTCAAACGAGTTGAATTCTGGGTGCATCTTAATTATATTATCCAAGAAAGCCAAGCCTCTGCCCTTACCGCCAAGCGAGCCTTCGCCTATGCGTGCAAAGTGAGAGTAAGAGTCAAACTTCATGCGGTCGAATACAGCCACAACTCCAATATTCTTCATGTGTCGATATTGCACAATAGCGTCGAATATAATCTCTCGGTGTGCCGTAATGTCCTTTAGTCTTTCCCACGTAATCTTTTTAAGATACTCCGACACCGGAAATATGGCTCGAGCCGACAGCCACCGGCTCATGTGGTTGCGCGATATGTGATACAGCATCGAATCGTCTGGTATCTTGAATATGTTGTCTTGCAATTCCTTCAGGCTATGTATGCGCATTATCTCGGCCTTTGTTTTCGGATCGCGGAAGATAAAATCGCCAAATCCCATGTGCTCTTCCATCATCTTTCTAAGGTCGAGCGACATCTTCTTCGAGTTCTTATCCACAAATCTGAAACCCTCAGCTTCTGCCTTCTCCCTATTCTCTGATTCGGCACTCTCCATTATCAATGGTATATATGGGTTACGGCTATGTATGTTGCGCAGCAGTTTCAGTCCGGCTTCGCTATCCTTTACGCCTCCTACGGGGAATCTTACATCGCTAATAACGCCCAGTACATTGTCGGCAAACTTGTCGTACAAAGCCATAGCTTCCTCGTAGTTGCGTGCCAATACCACCTTAGGACGACCACGCATACGCAGCGTGGCAGCATGTCGGTTTAGTGCCTCAGTAGAGAATCGCTTGCTTTGTGCCAATATATAATTGTATAGATTTGGCAGAATAGAGCTGTAGAACCTTATGCTGTCCTCAACCACCAAAATCATCTGCACCCCACCTTCTTCAATATCGTGCTCAAGATTCATCTTGTCCTCAATCAGCTTTATTATTGACAGTATAAGGTTGGTGTTGCCCAACCAGCAGAACACGTAGTCGAATATAGACAGGTCCTCGTTCTCCATACGCTTCGTAATGCCATGCGAGAAAGGTGTAAGTACAATGCAATGTATGTCCGGAAATCCTGCCTTTATGTCGTGTGCTACAGAGAATGCGTCGTTGTCGGCATTGCCTGGCATACATATCACAAGATCAATGTTCATTGTGCGCAGTACCTGATAAGCCTCCTCCGTAGTACTAACCTGTGTAAAGGTAGGTGGATAGCGCAGACCCAGTTCCATATACTCGTTGTATATCTTCTCTTCCACACGTCCGTCGTCCTCAAGCATAAAGGCGTCGTATGGATTGGCCACGATAAGCACGTTATAGATGCGTCGCATCATCAGGTTGACGAAGGTCACATCCTTAAGATAAAATTTCTGGTATTCTTGTGGTATCATAGATTTAGCCTTTTAGGTTTATATATTATGTTTAATCGGTTGTATCTATCTAAGCGTATGTTATCGGCGACTGCGGAAGAAATCGGTCATCAGCGTTCTGCATTCCTCCTCCAGCACGCCCTGCGTAACTGTACATTTAGGGTGTAATGCCTTGGGAGCAAACCGCATAAAGCCACGTTTCTCGTCGGCTGCGCCAAACACCACACGCCTAATCTGCGACCAGCCTATTGCGCCTGCGCACATAATACACGGCTCAACTGTTACGTACAACGTACAGTCGGTTAGGTATTTGCCGCCAAGCTGGTTGGCAGCAGATGTTATGGCTTGCATCTCAGCATGTGCTGTTACGTCGCCAAGGGTTTCTGTCAGGTTGTGCGCACGTGCGATAATACGGTCGGCAGCCACAATTACAGCTCCTACCGGAATCTCTCCCGCCTCGCGTGCAGCCAAGGCTTCGTCCAAGGCACGCCGCATAAACTGCTCGTCTCTCTTCTGTTGTTCGCTATTGTCCATAAGTAAACTTTTTGTTTGCAAATTTACAATAATAATGCCATATATCTCGCATTTTAACGATACCTTTGTACATTAAAAATATTCAATTATGGCTCAACACAACCAACTCGGCAAGTGGGGTGAGGAATATGCAGTCAACTTTCTGCTCAACAAAGGTTACGACATCTTGGAGCGAGATTGGCGCATAGGCCACCGCGATATCGACATAATAGCACGCGCGCCCGAAGGCAACATCATTGTATTTGTAGAGGTAAAGACACGTACAAGCGATGTGGTTACCGACCCGCGCGATGCCGTCGACCTACGCAAGATACGCAACATAGGCTTTGCTGCAAATGCCTATGTCAAGCAACATAACGTTGTCGACCTTCTTCGATTCGACATAATATCTATTGTTGGTAACAACGATGCCAACGCCGATATTACGCACATTGAGGATGCCTTCAATCCTTGCTGCGCCTTCAGATAATAAACCCAGATAAAATGCAAAAAGAGATAATACACCTTTCAGACATCCCTTCGACCAACGACTATCTTATGTCTCTTCCCACTCCCGCGCCCGATGCAATGACCATTGCTGTTGCGTCACACCAAACTGCAGGTCGTGGTCAGGGCAGCAACAAGTGGGAGAGTGAGGATGGCAAGAACCTTCTATTCTCCATACTCACCTCGCCTGTAAGCGTTCCCATAGCCAAACAGTTTGTTCTCTCTATGGCTGGAGCACTTGCTCTCAAGCACGTGCTCGACCGCTATACTAAGGACATAACGCTAAAGTGGCCTAACGATATCTATTGGCGCGACCGCAAGATTAGCGGTACGCTCATCGAGACATCTGTTGTAGGCAAGACCCTCAAGCGCTGTATATACGGCATTGGTCTTAATGTCAATCAAAATAGGTTCTTCAGCGATGCCCCCAATCCCGTGTCGCTGCTCAACATTACCAGACATGACACTCCGCTCAACCTTCTACTCGACGACATCTTGCAAAGCTTTGACCACTATTACACCCTTGCCATAAATGGCAATCACGATGCTATCGTAAGCCAATACAATGCCGCTCTCTATCGCAGCTCGGGCTTTCACGCCTATAAAGATGTTGCTACCGGCGAGGAGTTTGATGCCAGCATACATCATGTAGGTACCGATGGACTGCTGCATATAGTAGACAATAAAGGCAACAACCGCATCTACTCATTGAAACAAGTAAAGTTTATTATTTAAGTAATATAATATAAATCTCTATTCCGTGACACGGAACGGCCATTCGGTGTCACGGAACGGTCATTCGGTGTCACGGAACGCACATTCGGTGTCACGGAATGGAAACTTTAAACAACTAAACTCTCACTTTATAATAGTATACATTCTTTTTCCTGGTTTTTATCCATTAAACAGCATTGTATTGGATAAAAACCGGCTTTTTTATCCAGTACAGCGTGTTTATTGGATAAAAAGTTGTATTGCCGACGACGACTTGCGCAATGGTGGCTATCGTAAGTGTCTGTAAATCAAAAGGAACTTTACAATATCTGACTGATTTGATACCATAAAGTTCCCGTTGGTTGGAAGAGTGTTCTCTTCCGAAAATTTGCCTAACAATTCTTCTTACGCTATGTTTTAGTTATTAACATCCGTTAACTCGGCTTTTGCAGTATCAAGCGCATCAAGGCTTAGTTCGTTCTCGCCTTCCAAAGCATCCAAAATCTTATCGGCAAGCCACAGAGTGAGCATTTCCTTTTCGTCTATATGGAAATACTTTGCCAATAGAACAACTTGACTACGCTTTGCTCTGCGGTCGCCACGCTCTATCTTACTGAACATGGGAGTATCAATCTCCAAGTATGCTGCCAATTGACGTTGCAGCACCTCATGTTTGTCTCTTAATTCCTTTATCTTGTTTCCTAATAACATATATCTTTCGCTTTTTGAATTCGATTTAATCGGTCGGTTTCGCTATAAAGCCCGTCGAATTTCGACGAAATAGATGGATTTCAACGAAATTTATTTCTCAAACCAATTTCGTCCATCTGTCCATATTAAGTCCTCTTTTTTCATAGTTTTCAACAAATCTCCTAAGCTACGTAGTTTCTGCTCTTCCGTTTTATTCTGTGGAAGCACATCTTTCAGATATTCGTACATGCTATCTCGCTTGGCACCTTCTTCACCAGCATTGCTGAGATATTGTAGAACCATTTGACGCAACCTCTCCTTATTCAATCCTTTCGTTTTTGTATAAGAAGGCAGTTGGTTAGTATTCTTTGCAATGCTAAGAGAAATGCTGTAATGCGGAGCCTCACCTTCTATCAGTCCACGTTTAAGCAAGTCTTGGGCAACGTCTTCATGAATGGTTCTACCTTTCTGTATAGCGTCAAGCGAGATGCAGTCCCATAGAGAAAGAGTGTTGTTTGTCTTTAGCAAGTCTGTATATCGCTTGTTGATTTCATTGCCGTAGATACGGACGACCACTTTCTTCTTAATTTGGTCAATCTCATAGTCTGGCATAGGAAAATGTCTGCGCCATTGCTCATTGAACATCTTCTTGATACCACGACTTACGGTATCAATCATATTGAAGTCAACCATAGCTCTACACAGACATTCATTGCGAAAATGAGTCTGCGGTTCTTCGTTTCTCAAAGCATTCTCCAAAGTACCGGGAATGAATGTTCCAGCATTGGAATATGCGTGTTTGCAGGTTGACCATTAAAGGTAAGTCTTGAAATGTCTGTTCCGACAATTTCGAGTGTTTTGTCCTTGATACCAATTACCAAGTGTCCACTCTCCATATTGGCAATGGCTGACACATACGAGACGACATCATCTTTCTCGTCGCCTCAGAAAGAGTTCTTCTAATTCTTATATTCCTTCCATTCACATCGTGCATTCTCTTGTGGGTACTCGTGGAGGAGGTATTGTTGTAGTTCTTATTCGAGCATAGAAATTATCGTTTTAAGAACTCTTTGAGTGATAATGCAGTTATCCCCAATCCGCTTGCTCTTGATAGAAGAATATTATCGGATGTTAAAAGTATTGGATGCTCGTTTTTATACTTTAATGCAACAGATAATATCATACAATCAGGATTGTTTTTGTCAAACCCCTTAGGCAACAAGGACAAATTGGCATCTTCCATTTGAGAATAATGCTTAATGAAAGCATAATGAATGTTTTTTGCGGCTTCATTTAATTTTGCCTTATCAACATCTACCTTTAGTTTTAACTTATCAAGTTCTTCCAATACTTTTGCAGGTATAACAATTTTATATTTATTGCCAATACGAGAAATAATATCAGGACAATTTACAAAAACATTTGTATCAATGATATAGATATTCTCTTTTCCTTCGACTAATTCCTTTCTTTTCTTTTCAAATTGGGACAAATCTATTTTGCCAGTTATTGTCACTCCAATATTACCAGATGTTATGGTTCTTGGTCCAAAATCCACAAATTTATCTTCTTGTGCTTTCAAAAGATATTTGCGAACTCCTTCTGACATATTCTCTTTCAAAACTGCATTATCTGCGACTATTATTGTATTGTATTTGGCACGTGAAGTAGCAACATTAAATAATTCGTTTTCCAAAGAATAGCGTAATGAGGCATTCGGAATGAAGAAGATACAATAATCAACAGTCAATCCTTGAACCCTGTCTACTGTTTCTATATGAATATTATCAGGTAAATCTTTTGTCTTTGTCCACTTCAATACAAAGTGTTTTTGTAATTGGCGAACAGATTCTCTAAATTTTGAGAGAACAGCGATTTCCGCTTTAGGCGATTCGGTAATTATCTTGTTGACTAAATGAAAAATGGAATCTAAAGCATTTATAGGTGCTTTGTCGCCAATGTTCATGTCCAAACCAATAAATACAGGACCACCTTGTCGGTTTAGTTCTGACAAATTTGAGGGAATTACTTGCTCATCAGAAACAGAGCGCAATTCATTATTGTAGAAAATACCTGTACTTTCAGCTCCGCGTTTAGTCAAGCGGAATGTGTCACTAAGCATATACGACTTGAAAGGGAAATTGTAACAAATTGTTTCAAATCCTTTCATTATCGACGACCAATGGAATCTGTTTATAATATCTTCATTGGTTACAATAATTGGTGCCAACTGTTTTTGGTCTCCAATCAAAATAACCTTTTCTCCTAATTTCACTGCGGCAGCTATCATTGGAAGAAGTGCTTGGCTCGCTTCGTCCATTATAACATAATCAAATGGCTTATCTATCGCTTCCTTTGCCCATCCGCTTGCCAAATAAAAGGTTGCCAAGGAAAGGTTTCCGCAAGAAGCATTGCAAAGATTGTCTTTTATCGGTTGAAGTTTTGAAAGTTCTCTATTTTCATCAATAGTTAAACTTGTTTTTGATACCTTGCCTTTTTCGAGAAATGGCAAAATGTCATCTTTCTTTGCCAACTCCATCAAAGCCTGATTAGTTAGAGCTGTAACTAAGACACTTTTGTTCTCTGCCAATAATCGAGCCGCAAGTTGAGCCATACGATATGTTTTTCCTGTTCCAGGAGGACCTTGAACCACGATACAATTTTTATCTTCCATATCTCTTAGCAAGAGAGATGGAAAATCAGTCTTTGCCTCAATTTTTAATGGATTCCATTGACTTGGATTTTCATCGAAATCCAATATCTTTTGCGTTTCTATGCATGAGGAATCACGAACGATATCAACGAGATTTAACAAGTATTGTAAAGGTGGATCTTTGGGACCAAAAGCTATAATCGGCTTATCAGTTTCGAGCAATTGTGCAAATTCTGTTGTAAGGTTCTTTATTCCCAAGATACAGAAATCACTATCCTCTGATTTTTGTATCCATACACATAACGCATCTGAATATGTTCGTTGGTAGCCTTTCCTAAGTTCAGCCCAGGAATTGCCACCCCAGTTTTTGAAACTGCCCATTTCTCCAATAAGGAATGAGGCTGTCCAGAATGTGTTTTTGCGAGGCATATTGTCAGATTTGCGAACCTTAAAAATAGCTATTCCGTTAGGTTGTAGCTTAACAAAGCGACCAACGAAGACTTCACCTCGTTCTTTCAAAACAAGTGCCTTAGTACAAACAACCTGTTCGTACTCTTTCACTTGGGTCTCCAGTTCCGCATTAAGAAAATTCTCGTACTCTTTTCTTGTATATTTCATACCTTATAAATCATTATCATCAAACAATTCTTGAACACCCTCTGTTTTAGAATCCATTCCAAACGATTTTATAGAATCGTATGCATTGTAACTGGGATTCTTAACAGCAAAAGTGGTTCGTTTTATATATTGAAACACTTTACTGAGAGCAGCATAATAGTGCTTTGGGGTATATTCTGTATCAAAGATCAAATTGACATTCGAATCTTTGTTAAAAATATCATTTGCAGTAACACTATGTGGTTCATTATTGCCATCCCATACCATAAGAAGGTTTTGTCTGTTTGACGTTAGAAATTCAAAATCTGTTGCACTAAGATAAATATATCCACCTTTAGCACTTTTTACAACCAAATCAATTTTTTTTCCTTCTGGGTTGACAATATTTTCTACTTGGTTAAAAGAACACCATTGTTTATCATTGGATGTATCTATTTTCCAGTTTGAACAATCATATCCTTCCTTTTCCAATTTCATCTTTATTGCATCCACTGCCTCTTTATGAGCAGCGACTTGTTCATTTTCGGACAATCCACCACGCTCTATCACTTTACCTAATTGTAGAAGAATTTTATCTTGTGCGTTAGAGTGTATATTTTCGATAAAATTTGATTTTGAGACTTGTCGTTCTTCATCATTCAAATCGCCATATTTCGCCCGATACTGTTCTATTATCTCGTCTTTCTTACGATTCTCTTCCGAAAGGTTTTCTATAGTTTTGTTCTTTTCCTCAATATCTTCTTTAGAAACAGACACCTTGCCTTCTAAACAGAGTTCCCTGTATTCATCAAGCCCCATATCAGACTTACCTTCTTTGGCAACTTCAAATAAAATGTCTTCAATTCTTATAGAGTTACAAAGGTATAGTTGTTTGGTCTGTCGGTCATAGTAATAATCATATTCCGAATCATCATAATTCAGTAATATTTTTCCGTCATACGATAATTGGCGAGGCAAAACTCCTGGGTATATGAATATATGTGGATAATGCTCTTTTATCCATTCGTTGTATTCCTTAGAATTCCATTCTTCTGAATATTCTTTTATTCTTTTGTCATCCCAGTCATCTGATAAGCCGCAAAATTTCTTATTTTTAAGTTGAGCAAGAATCTCTTTTTGATTTGCGCCAACAAACGGTTTCTCATACTCACATGCTTCAGAAATATAATTAACACCACATTTCAAATCTGTATCCGATAGTTTGTCTATGAAATCAACAGGCTTATTTTCTAAAAACAATTTTCTAAATTGTATGGTATTGCAATTAGAAGTTCGCACACCATTGTCCGTAAGGTATTTTTTCTTCTTATCATCGTCAGCCCATTGTTCTATGGTTGGCAATAATTGTTCACTTTCAAATAGATAATGGGAATCAAAGTATTTACCTATAAAATAGGTTTTTAAATGATAGGTAAATGGTGATTCAGTTATTGAAATGTTATTGTCATAAAGAAAGTCTAATAATTCATTCACAAACGATTCTATTTCCTTGCTTAAAACAATTTTAGGAACATATAAATTATTCCAATTTCTCTTATATCGCCGATAGTATGTTGCAAATAAATACTGTTGTGCGTTGCCTACAATATTCCACTCTGAAAAATATGCTTCAGGAATACCAAGAAGTTGATTCAGTTCTTTGTGTATATCATATATAGATTTTTGTTTTGCAACAAAAAACTTATCCAAGCCTTTTTTGCTTTCAAAAAGTGCTTTAATTTTCTCTATTGAGTCGGATTGGTTTTGGTATTGAGGCAATAACTTTGCCAATGACATCTTTACTTTTTTATTGTCTCCATCTTGTACAAAGTCGCAAACTACTTCATCTAAAACAGAGAAATCTTTGATGCATTTATCATCAAAATAAATCTTTTGTGAAAATTCAGATGGTTCTTCATATATAGACAAGACCAATTGAAGCACACGATACTCGAAAGAGTCTTTCTTGTAAGTGAATGTTGAATATAACTCTATCCTTTTGATACTATTTAAGAAATACTTTTTTGTTTCCGTATCAGATTCTTCAATTATGGCAAGGATATTATTATCAATTTCATTTTTATCAATAATTTGCCGTGTGAATGAGCCTGGCCATTTGCCTTTATAGGTGTTGTACAATTCGGCCAAAGAAGCATCAATATCTTCATAATGTTCTTGAATAATGCTTTTGAACTCATCTTCTTGAGAAATAAGATATTTTTTCAATTCTTTATGGTTGTCATCTTTACAGAGAACATACGAGTACAACCATTCTGGAACACAATCTCTGTATGCAACCATTTCGTCCAATGGCTTAAAATCACCGTTTATATTTTTGAAAAGCGAAATAGTTTTAATTTTAGCTTCACCAACCCCATCAAAATCTTTCAACGCAAGAAATAATGTTTTCCTTTCTTCATTTGTGAGTTCAGAAAAATCACATTCTTTGATAGTGTTGAATAACTTTTCATCATCTTGCGGTTCGACAAACTCATATAGAGGATGGTTCTCGTCGAAAACATTATCCGAACTTACAAAGTCAAGTTTTGACAATATTTCCCTAATAGGAAGAAGCAACTTAGTTGTAATAATTAAGTTTGAAGCCTCTATCTCCCCACATGAATTATATTCTTCTCCAAATTGAAATATAGGTAAGTTTTTTACAAATAAATTCAATTCATCCGTAAAAGATGAGGTATTATTGTTATCATCGATCCATTTATACAATAACTGTTTTTGCTCATCAGAAGCAGCAATGAACCATTCGTTGAAAATACCATTATCAGTAATGGTTTCAACGACATCGGCAAATCTCAGTAATTCAATATTCTCAAATATTTCTTCTTCCAATATCTTGCTATCAATCTTATTGGAAGGCAGACATTTATTTGTGTTAAGCAGTTGACAGAACAAATCAGCACCGATAATTTCAGACAAGCCCGTTTCGTCAATAATTATCTCATCTTGTCTTGCGAGTTCGCCTTTGTGATTGAGAATAAAGGCTTCTGATTTGAGGGCAGATTTGTATGAGGTGTTGAAATGCTCAGCAAGTTGCTTGGTGTCAGTACTATTTTCCTCAAAATAGCGTGGAATAAGAACATTCAGCGCATTTCTATCTTTTTGTTCATTCAAAGAGGCACTCCATTGAACTAACTGCTTTGCGATTGTTTGCATGAGATAAAAATTCCAAGGATTATCTCCCAATATTCTTTGGCGTGGTGGATCAAGAATGAAATTCGCATTTATATAGAACGGAAATCTGAAATCTTTTACTAAAGTAGGCAAAAATGCGAACATTGATATTTCATCACACTTCGTGTTAGGTTTTAAAGTTTTATCTTCACCAATTGGAATTGCGAAAGAAATAATAGTAGAATTATTTATGGCAATCTTTTTGGGAATATTATCCAATTCTTGATTGTTTGTATCAACAAATTTAGCTTCGATTATTTTTCCAGAAACATCGTCCTGGTCTTCAATGACAATTCTGATATCAATACCATTTTCCTCAAAAACCTCATTATTTACATCTATCTCAAAATCCTCCCGCTTAAAATATTCTATGCGATTAATATCAAATGAGTTTTTTAGCGTGATGATACCATTTTGGTTTGTTTTACTAACAGATAATCCATTGAAATCAATACGTTTTGTGTTACGAAGAAATAGCATAAAATGCGGATTGCAGATAATGTCTGTGATGGCTTTTTCATAACCATTATTTCCTTTAATCTTATGTTCACCTAATTTCAATGCTATACCGACATTCGATAGTATAAAATCTTCTCCTAATTCAGTCGGAAATATATCAATCCAAATAGGCTCTAATTGCCAAGGAATATCAGTAACGCCTTTAAATCTTGTACGTTCACTATTATATTTCCGCAAAAAGAATTGTTGTTGTTTTTCTGTTTGCAATCTATTAACATGGAAATAAAATGAATCAAAATCTGTAAATCGTTCATCATTTTTATCAAACTTAAATTGATAACCACCAGTTTTGATGAATACTTTCTCGGAATCAGTAAAAACAGATTTGAACCCAATGCCCTTATATCCTGTTTTATTCTCGTTAGCTTTTTTGGTGCCATTAGCTGCAGATGTAATGGCCTCAAAATCATCTTTGTCAAAACTATAGCCATTATGAAAAACCATCAAATAATCGCCTAACGTTTTTACATTTACTAATACGCCATTTGCTGCTGCAGCATCATCAGCATTTTGTATTAGTTCAAAGAACATCCTGTCTTTGGAAGAATACATATTCTTTCCAACTTCAGCCAACAAGTGTGCGGTAGCTACATTTCCTGCTGGAGAGGTGAATTTTTCAAAAGTTAAATTTACATCTGTTTTGTATGGATTCTCCGTTTCTTCAATATTTATAGCTGCAAATTGGAACAATTGATTTCGTTCCAAACGCTTGTTTTTTGGTGCTAATCTTAATTTAATTTTGTAGTATTTATGTTCTTCAACATTGAATTTAGCATTTGGCACAATTGCACGAAGATTATATCCATAAACTGGATCTATCAAAAGTTTTCCTCTTTGAGAGTCACTTGCAGAATACAAATTTTCAATAAATAATCCGTAATGATATCGTTTTGCTTGTCCAATAAACACATTGGATTTGTGTCCTGCATATTTTAACAAATCAGATAACGACAAATTATAAAGTTTTTCGTCGTAAGGCTTCTCGTTCAATAGCTTAAGACTGAAGAACAATTTGCTATTCTCATACTTGAGATATACGGCTTTAACAATTTCGCCTTCAAATAGCAAATCTTCCAGTCTTCCAATATCATTCCAATTTGTATCTTCCTTATTGATTATGCCATGAATATCTCCAATTTTAATTATTACTTTAGAACTTTGAACTTGATCAACTTCAACTTCAAATATGGTACCGTATTCGAATTCTGATACAAAATCCTCAATATGTTGTTTCTGAATTTCTTTTTTCTTACGTAAAAATTCTTGCTGATTCTTGTAATAAACAACATCTGACAATGTGATAAATCCATTGTCGCTGATATGATTAATTACAGCTTCCACATCATCGCCTTTGGACCTTATAATGTTACCATTCTCGTCATAGAAACTTGGCATACGTTTTTGGGGCATAAAACCGAACTTATTAAGTTTCAACGGAAGAAAGGAACAATAGCAACCATTTTCTTGAATTTTGTTGATACGTACAGATACGCAATCGCCTACAGAATATTGCATAATTGAAATTTTCAAGTTATTAATAAATTTCATTATACGCCCTTGTCTCTCTAAATGTTATAATGGGCGTTACTTTCTTTAAAGTATCCTTATCTACTATTACACGGATATAAACATTGGATGTGAGTTCTTTCTTCAGCCAAGAGTTATTCCAAAGTACAACATCTTCACCCATAACTACTTTACACAATCTGATATTATACGGCGAAGTCCCCTTTTTCTTATCATTCTGATATGTTATATTTTGCAGCCATAGTTGGTTGTAGTCAGAATTAGGCTGATTGCAAAGCTTTGCATATACCTTATCTATAATATTCCATTTCTCTTGCCCATCTTCAAGTGAATTAGCCATGCGGCTTAGGACGCGGAGTGCATAGTGGCAACAGCCAACATTTTCCAATGCTATCTGAGCACATACTGCAGACATAGTTCGCACGCTACCTCCTACAAGTTTACGCTGATAGGTTTCTGTTCTTTTCTCAATAGTATTGTTTGTATCCTCCAAATTGAGGGTCGTAACTTCTCTTGTTTGAGGTTTCAACCATTTTTCTACTCGCTTATCAATGTCGGACAGCATAGTTTTGATGGAACCGCTATCGGGATATTGGCGAGCAAACATTAGAATATAGAGAAGATGTTTCTCAAAACTATAGAAATCAACGCCTTTCTTATTGAATATCGGAGTATTGTAGATATATGCAAGTTTATCTGCCTTTATTGAATCTGTAACAATGCTTTCACTTATCTTGGTCTTCTTGCTGTTCATGCGGAAGTTAAGACTTTCCAATACATGTTGCAAAATGTACGATATTTTCTCTAATACATCCTTGTCATTACAGAATATACGATAATCATCACGATAACGGATAATTTCATACGGAGTGGTAATGTTTTCTTTTTGTATGGCTTCATGAAGAAGAAGGTCTGAATAACCAAGGATGATTTCGCCTACGAAGTCAAAGACTGCGCTTCCTTGTGGAATGCCGATATTACGTCCATGTTGGAAAGCTCTAAGATATTTCTGAATGTTTGCAGAAATAGAGTTGTTAAATTCTCTTTCATGCGTAGTATTTTTAAGTGAAAAAGCCCAATCACATGCTTGCGGATTGACAGAACCATAACAGTTGGTGATGTCTGTTACGAACATATAGCGATATTCTAAAGACAATTCAATGCTACTTTGTTCCATAGCACTCCACCAATTAAGAATTGTTGTTGACTTATGGAAAGGCTCTTTTTCTTTCGGAATAATAGGCAATGCGCAGGATGTAATATGTGGCACTTTAAATATTTCAAATAGATCCTTAATAGTTTTCCATGACTGTTCATTGCAAATCTCACGCACAAGAAAATAATATAAAAAAGGATTGGCCAGCATAATAGGACGAACGGCATATCGTCCATCCTTATTGAGCAGAATCTCGAGGTTGACATCTAGTAACTGTTCTGGCGACACATCTTTTTGCAAACACTCTTCATAGGGCGTATCACCTATCGTGTCCTTTACTGTTTGAAGTAGTTCGTCAAAAACGAAATATTCAGGGAGTTCAAATCCGTGATATTGTTCAGACTTCAAGAAGAAATTCATTGCCTCTTTTGAATTGAGACTTAATATGTTTTTTGTTTTATGCATCGTTATTATTATTCGATTTAAGGTTCTATATGTAAATTCATTGCCTCTTGTGGTATATACGCCGTTGCCACCAAACATCCATCAAAAAGTTCAACTACAACCCTCTGCTGTCCTGCAATCCTTGCCACTCTTCCGTGAATTCCTATGAATTCACCTTCTGTTACAACCACTTCGTCACCTAATTTATACATGATGGCCTCTGAAGTTATAGGAATGACGTGAGGATTCTTTATAGAAGTAAGGCGGATAAAGTTGTTCATGGCTTCATTTTGGATTGTGAGCGGTGGATTGCAATAAGGATTTTCTTGACGATGGATAGTGTGGTCAAAGTAGTAGCTGAGCAAGGCTCTACTTTCATTTGTCACAACCTTATTGTCGTGAATCAAGATTTCTACTTGTTCTGCTGTAGCATGAACAAATAGAAATGAGGTAAGAAGAGGCTCTGTTATGATACGCTTCTTTCCTTGCTTCCTTACCTCTTTATATCGCAAAGGAACATAACATTTCAATCCTTTAGCTTCTACAAATTCTTTAGCTTTGAGAACGCGACCATACGAAACTCGCAGTACAAACCATTGTTTGCTTTCGGAAGGCACATTCTCTACCGACACCCCACCTTTGACATCATCAGAAATGGAGGGCGTGCAAGAGGCAAGTCCTGCACTTGGACACGATGAGCCTGTGTCGATAGGCTGCCCATTATACAATGAAGCATCAGCCGTTAAAGGCTGTTTGGTGTTATCTTCCAACGTTATTGATCAGAGGTTAGATTAAACCAATAGACTTTCTTTTGATGGAATTGTCAATTATTGACCACAAAGATAAAGAATCTTATTCAGACGAAAGAATAAATAATTGGAATCTTTACTTTTGGTATCACATTTTGTGGCAGTAGCCATAATACCATAATAGATTGCTTTGGTTTCTTTCTCAT
>ERZ1034901.1436-NODE-1436-length-16594-cov-7.711772_pt1 | contig 16594 bp, 14 predicted proteins | sample MGYA00520628_ERZ1034901 | MGnify/ENA primary metagenome ERZ1034901 (study PRJEB33766, sample SAMN09781783) | gut metagenome | biome: gut microbiome | host: Homo sapiens | place: Madagascar | study: EMG produced TPA metagenomics assembly of the PRJNA485056 data... | reverse complement strand
AATGATCCTGAGTTGGCAGTGGCAGGAACAATACTGCATGGGTTTGAATTTTTGTTTGTAAGACTCGCACCGATTGTTTTTTTGACTTCGGTGGTTGGAATTGTGGTGACATATAAGAAAAGATAAATTCCAGCTTGTGGAATAGTAAAATAGAATCTTAACTATTTCTCAACGGGTTTCTTAACTACTTTCTCAACCTTTGCCTGATAGACTAATGCCATCAAGTAAAGGAGGACTGAATAATGCAATATGTACTTGAAACAAATGCTTTAACAAAGCGATACAAAAATTTTACGGCATTGAATGGTTTGACAATGCACATACCCAAAGGCTCTATATATGGATTTGTGGGAAGAAATGGAGCAGGAAAGACTACTTTGATTCGATTGATTTCTGGTTTACAGGAACCTGACAGTGGAAGTTATAGAATTTATGGCATTAAAAATACGGATCCGCAAATTGTAAGAAGCAGGAGACGGATGGGGGCAGTTGTGGAGACACCATCTATTTATCTGGATATGAACGCAAGAGATAATATCCGTCAACAATATCAGATACTGGGTATTCCTTCTGGAAATGGAATAGACGAATTATTGCAACTTGTTGGATTATCAGATACCGGAAATAAAAAAGCAAAGAATTTTTCACTTGGTATGCGTCAGAGACTAGGTATTGCGATTGCACTTGCTGGAAATCCGGACTTTTTGGTATTGGATGAACCTGTGAATGGACTTGATCCACAGGGGATTATCGAGATTAGGGAACTGATATTAAAACTGAATCAGCAGCATGGAATTACGATTTTGATTTCCAGCCATATTTTAGATGAACTTGCCAGACTGGCAACAAATTATGGATTCATTGATGGCGGACATCTTCTGAAAGAAATGAGTGCTGAGGAATTAGAAAAGCACTGCAGAAAATGTATTCGTGCAGAGGTAAGCAGTACAAAGACGTTAGCGTGTGTTTTGGATAAAATGAAGTTGGAATATCATATTGTTAATGAACATACAGCAGATATATTTGCAGAATTATCAATTACAAAACTGGTGGAAACTCTTGCAGGCAGTAATTGCGAAATATACAGTCTCAAAGACCGTGAAGAGAGCTTAGAGAGTTTTTATATGAATCTGGTAGGAGGTGGAAAGCATGCGTAGATTATTAAGAGCCAATTTTGCGAGACTGTTGAAAAATAAATTATTTTGGATTTTAACATGTGCAGAATTGTTTCTGGGAGCTTTATTTCCTATTCTTCACTATATGGATAATATAGATGAGAATAGTGGATGGAACATGGATTCAACTATTTTTATATATGCACTTTTCGTTCCACTGATGGTATCTTTGCTTACAGCATTGTTTATTGGAACTGATTACAGCGACGGTACAATGAGAAATAAACTGATTGCAGGTCATGTAAGAAGAAAAATTTATGCTGCAAATCTCATCTCAAATGTGCAGGCATCCTTTATTCTGTGCGTTGCATTCATGTTGTCACATGTCTGTGTAGGGACTCCGCTTTTGGGATGGTTCGTGTCAGATGCACATATGCTTATGTTTTATGTATTAGTGACATTTACTATGACAGCAGCATGTACAGCAATATTTACTTTGATATCTATGTTGTGCAGTAATAAAGCGTATTCTGTGGCAGGGTGTATATTAGTGATTTTTATGTTGTTATTTGTCGGTGTCCGCATAACAGCAGCATTAAATGAACCAGAAACATATGCTGCGTATTCTTATATGTCAGAAGGAGTTACGGTGGAGGAAGATGAAACGCCGAATCCAAACTATGTATCAGGAACAAAAAGGCAGGTTTATTTGTTCCTAAATGAATTTCTTCCAGGTGGGCAGATGCTCAGGCTTTCCAGCATGAATGCGGAACATCTGGGAAGATATGCTATCTACGATAGTATAATTTTTATATTCACAACTAGTTGCGGAATTCTTATTTTCAAGAGGAAGGATTTGAAATAATGTGGAGTCTGTTATGTCTTGTATTGGGAATTGTTATATTGATTTTGCTTGGAAACTTACTGTCTTTTCAGAATTCCCTGCAGGAAATAATAGAAGGATTGGACGAAAAACTTCACACGGATACAAACACGCTGATTTCAGTTTCTTCTGGAAATCGAAAAATACGTTTATTTGCTGAACAGATAAACAGACAGTTGTGGGAGCTGCGGAGAGAACAATTAAATCTAAATCATGGTAATCAGGAATTAAAAGTAGCAGTTACTAATATCTCGCACGATCTGCGGACACCGCTTACTGCAATCTGTGGATATCTTGACTTGTTGGAACAAGAAGAATCAGGTGATAATGTGAAGAAGTATCTTGATGTGATAAGGGAGCGTACTGATACAATGCGTTCCCTTACGGAAGAACTATTCAGTTGTTCGTTACTTGCAATACAAGATGAAAAATTCCATATAGAGCAGATTTGTATAAATGATATTTTGGAACAGAGTATTGCCGGTTTTTATGGGGTGCTTATTAATAAAAGAATACTTCCGGATATTCAGATGTCTGAAATTCGTGTAATGAGACAACTGGATAAAGAGGCTGTCAGACGCATTTTTGACAATATATTAAGTAATGCAGCACGTTACAGTGATGGAGATTTGGCAATCAGCTTATCTGCAGATGGAAGAATACAGTTTTCTAATCATGCTGCAAAGCTCAGCAACGTGGAGGTAGAAAAATTATTTGAGCGTTTTTATACGGTTGAGACAGCCAGAAATTCAACAGGAATTGGGCTGTCGATAGCCAGATTGTTGACAGAAAGAATGGGAGGTGACATTACCGCAGAGTATAAAGATGGGCAGTTATACATACAGATAGCATTTTGATAATGTATAAGAAATGTCTTTGACATTTATATTTTATGGAGATCGTATGGATTATTATAAGCAAATTTTTAAGCGAAAATCGTTTCACTTGTTTCGGGATACAGGTGTGATTACAGATCAAGATATTCGGGAGCTTGAAGAATTTATTGGATCAGTAAAACCGCTTTATGTAGAAATTAAAACGGAAGTTCGTATTGTACCTGAAAATGAGACAACATGTAAACGGGGTGGACAGTTTTGCCTTTTATTTTACAGCGAAAGCAAAGAAGGATATCTGCAGAACATTGGATATCTTGGGGAACAGATTGATTTGTACCTTACATCAAAGAATATCGGTGCTTTATGGTTTGGAATCGGCAGGCCGAAGGATGTGCAGATCAATGGGCTGGATTTTGTCATTATGATCTCGATTGCCAAAATGCCTGCAGAAAAATTCCGAAAAGATATTTTTAAGTCAAAGAGAAAACCTTTGCATGAGATTTGGAGAGGTAGTTCGTTGGGAGTGGCTGAAATTGTACGTTTTGCTCCAAGTGCTTGCAATACACAGCCTTGGATAGTTGAGAATACAGGTAAGGATTTGATGGTGTATAGATTTAAGCAGCCTGGGAAAAGAGGAATTATGCCCATTGATAAGGTACTATATTACAATAAGATAGATATGGGGATATTCCTTTTTATACTTGAAAGCTGTCTTGAGCATGAGGGGTATACTTACAATAGAATATTGTTTGTAGATACGGCGGATGATAGTGTTGTGCAGACGCTCATTGCAAAGTATACTTATGCAAGTTGCTGCTAAACTAATATATCATCATGGAACGAATAATATGGAAAAGATACATGGACAGATGAATCGGGAGTGGAATGGAACAAAGCTGTAAAATAGTAGAAGAGAAAAGGCAGATTATTAAACAGCTTATCAATACAGAAGTGGAGGAATAATCATGAGAATTGAACATGTTGCACTTTATGTAAAAGATTTGGAAAATGCGAAAAAATTCTTTATGAAATATTTGGGAGCAAAATCAAATGATGGATATCATAATCAGAAAACAGGCTTTTGTTCTTATTTCCTCACATTTGAGGATGGTGCACGTATTGAAATCATGAATATACCAGAAATGGCTGATTTACCGAAGAAACTAGCTCGTACTGGATATTCACATATAGCTTTTAGTGTGGGAAGCATAGAAAAAGTGGATGAATTGACAGCGGAATTAAAAGCTGATGGTTATGAGGTTATCGGTGGACCACGGACTACCGGTGATGGATATTACGAAAGCTGTATTGTTGCGGTTGAGGATAATCAAATTGAGATTACGATATAGGGGGAAAATGTAGGTATTTGAAAGGACAAAAACATGGCTTCAAGCAAAGAATATTTACAATTTATATTAGAGCAGTTATCTGATTTAGAAGAAATTAATTATCGTGCAATGATGGGAGAATATATCATATATTATCGTGGCAGGATTGTCGGAGGCATATATGATGACAGGTTACTTGTGAAACCGACAAAATCTGCAGTTTCTTATATGGCAACTGTGATTTATGAATTACCGTATGAAGGGGCAAAAGAGATGCTGTTAGTAGAAGATGTCTACATTCCGGTAGGTAGATAACAATCAGTGTAACATAAAAATTTTTCCGTTTCCATATTGATAAAGTTATTCTCGTGTTGTAATCCTACACTCTAAATTGTAAAAATAGCTGATCTGTACATTGAATTTGAAGCTCTAGTGTGGTAATCTATAAGTTGCTATATTGGAGCTTCTATTGTTGGAAGGAGCTAAAATAAAAAGAAATTGATAAGGTGGCTTGTGCATTAAATGTAGGATAAAAATACATATATTATCATATTTGGTGGCACTCGATGTGGCACTTGGTGTGATAAATGGAAAGCGCAAACACTATGAATAAAGGAACTTTGAAGGAGGAAATATAAAAAATGAAATTAGGAATCGTGGGACTTCCAAATGTAGGAAAAAGTACATTATTCAATTCACTGACAAAGGCTGGAGCTGAGTCAGCCAACTACCCATTCTGTACGATTGATCCGAACGTAGGAGTTGTTACTGTACCGGATGAACGTCTGAATGTACTTGGTGAGATGTATCATACCAAGAAGATCATCCCGGCAGCAATTGAATTTGTAGATATCGCAGGGTTGGTAAAAGGAGCTTCTAAGGGTGAAGGACTTGGCAACCAGTTTCTGGCGAATATTCGTGAAGTGGATGCGATTGTACACGTAGTACGTTGCTTTGAGGACAGCAATATCGTACATGTAGACGGAAGTATCGATCCGATGCGTGACGTAGAGACAATTAATCTGGAACTGATCTTTTCTGATATTGAAGTGTTGGACAGAAGAATTGCCAAGACAGCGAGATCAGCAAGGAATGACAAGGCGGCAGCTAAAGAGCTGAAGCTTCTGGAGAAGATCAAAGCATATCTGGAAGATGGACGTCTTGCTAAGAACTTTGATGATTTTGAAGATGAGGAAGAGGAAGAACTGTTCCAGAGCTTCAATCTGCTGACTGCAAAGCCGGTAATCTTTGCAGCTAATGTGACAGAGGATGATCTGCCGAATGACGGAGAAGACAACGAAGGCGTACAGACACTTCGCAAATATGCAGAGGAAGAGAAGTGTGAAGTATTTGTGGTATGTGCTCAGATCGAGCAGGAGATCGCTGAGTTAGAGGATGATGAGAAGAAGATGTTCTTAGAGGATCTTGGACTTAAGGAGTCCGGACTTGAGAAGCTGATCCGTGCAAGCTACAGACTGCTGGGACTGATCAGTTACCTGACAGCAGGTGAGCCGGAGGTTCGTGCGTGGACAATCACCAAGGGAACTAAGGCACCGCAGGCTGCAGGCAAGATTCATACAGACTTTGAACGTGGATTCATCCGTGCAGAAGTTGTTGCATATGATGATCTGATCGCATGTGGATCTCATAATGCAGCTAAAGAGAAAGGGCTGATCCGTCTGGAAGGAAAAGACTATGTCGTACAGGATGGAGATATTATGCTGTTCCGCTTTAATGTGTAGAATGTGATCCGGAAAGAAAGAGAGTGTTGTTAATATGCATAAAACAATTGATTTTCCGAATCTCGGCATTCATTTGAAAAATGTGGGAAAAACGATCAGTGTATTCCATTTTGATGTTGCATACTATGGGGTTATTATTGGTCTTGGCATATTGGCGGGTTTGCTGATAGCTATGCATGTGGCAAAGAAGACCGGACAGAATCAGGAAGATTATATAGATCTGGCTATTTATGGGGTTATCTTTGGTATTATCGGAGCCAGAGTATACTATGTTGTATTTTCCTGGGATATGTATAAAAATGATTTGTTAAGTATTTTTAATATCCGGCAAGGTGGACTGGCGATCTATGGTGGGGTGATCGCAGCAGTTATTACGGTGTTTGTATTTGCGAAAAGACGACATTTGGCAGCGGGAATACTCCTGGATACTGCCTGTCATGGGCTGGTGCTCGGACAGGCGATCGGACGCTGGGGTAATTTTTTTAACAGAGAAGCTTTTGGGAAATATACGAACAGCCTGTTTGCAATGAGACTTCCGTTGGATGCGGTGAGGATCGGTGACGTGACACAGCAGATGCGGGATGAACTGGAAATGATAGATGGCGTAGGTTATATTCAGGTACATCCGACTTTTTTGTATGAATCCGCATGGTGCCTGTTAGTGCTGACATTCTTGTTCTGGTACCGACACAGACAGAAGTTCCAGGGCGAGATTTTTTTAGTATATTTGGCAGGATATGGATTAGGCAGATTCTGGATTGAAGGTCTCAGGACAGATCAGCTTCTGATTCCGGGAATAGGAATACCGGTGTCAAGAGTTCTGGCGCTGATTCTGTTTGTGGGCGCGACGGCAATTATTATCGTGCAGCGCAAAAAGATAAAAAAGAGTCAAAAGAATGATATAGAATGATGCGAGGGACAGATTTCAGAGGAATCTGTCCTTTTAATATACAATGTAGTATGTTGTATTGGAAAAGGAACAATATATTCGGGGGAATAACTGGACTTTTAACGGGGCAGGGGATATAATAATTACATACGTCAAAATGAAATTTTAAGACAAAATTCTAAGGAGGAACATTGAAATGGCAAGAAAAATGAAGACCATGGATGGTAACCATGCAGCGGCTCATGCTTCCTATGCATACACAGACGTTGCAGCGATTTACCCAATCACACCTTCATCTGTTATGGCAGAAGCTACAGACGAGTGGGCAACACAGGGAAGAAAGAACATCTTTGGACAGGAAGTACAGGTTACAGAGATGCAGTCAGAGGCAGGTGCAGCAGGTACAGTTCACGGATCTCTGGCAGCAGGAGCTCTGACAACTACTTATACAGCTTCACAGGGTCTGCTGCTTATGATTCCAAACCTTTACAAAATAGCTGGCGAGCAGCTTCCGGGTGTATTTAACGTATCTGCTCGTGCTATCGCAAGCCATGCATTATCAATCTTTGGAGATCACTCAGATGTTTACGCCTGTCGTCAGACCGGATGTGCTATGCTCTGTGAGTCCAGTGTACAGGAAGTAATGGACCTGACACCGGTTGCACACTGCGCAGCTATCAAAGGACGTATTCCGTTTATCAACTTCTTCGATGGATTCCGTACATCACACGAGATTCAGAAGATCGAGACATGGGATTACGAAGATCTGAAAGATATGGTAGATATGGACGCAGTTGATGCTTTCAGAAAGCACGCTCTGAATCCAAATCACCCATGTCAGAGAGGTTCAGCTCAGAACCCGGATATCTTCTTCCAGGCAAGAGAAGCATGTAACCCATATTACGATGCTATGCCGGCTATCGTACAGGAGTACATGGACAAGGTTAATGAGAAGATCGGAACAAACTACAAACTGTTCAACTACTACGGAGCAGAAGATGCAGAGCATGTAATCGTTGCTATGGGTTCTGTCTGTGATACAATCGACGAGACAGTTGATTACCTGGTAGAGGCAGGCAAGAAGGTTGGTGTTGTAAAGGTTCGTCTTTACAGACCATTCAGCGCAGAGGCATTGATCAGTGCTATTCCGGAAAGCGTTAAGACAATTACAGTATTAGACAGAACAAAAGAGCCGGGAGCACTTGGCGAGCCATTATACCTGGACGTTGTAGCAGCTCTGAAGGGATCTAAGTTCGATGCAGTACCGGTACAGTCAGGACGTTACGGATTAGGTTCTAAAGATACAACACCTGCACAGATCGTTGCAGTATATGAGAACACAACAAAAGCTAAATTCACAATCGGTATCGTGGATGATGTTACAGGACTTTCACTGGAAGTTGGAGCACCTCTGGTTACTACACCGGAAGGAACAATCAACTGTAAGTTCTGGGGTCTGGGAGCAGATGGTACTGTAGGTGCTAACAAGAACTCTATCAAGATCATTGGTGATAATACAGATATGTATGCTCAGGCATACTTCGATTACGACTCTAAGAAGTCAGGCGGTGTTACAATGTCTCACCTGCGTTTCGGTAAGAAGCCGATCAAGTCTACTTACCTGATTCACAAGGCTAACTTTGTAGCATGTCACAATCCGTCCTATGTTAACAAGTATAACATGGTACAGGAGCTGGTTGATGGCGGTACATTCCTTCTGAACTGCCCATGGGATATGGAAGGTCTTGAGAAACATCTGCCAGGACAGGTAAAAGCATTCATCGCTAACCACAACATCAAGCTTTACACAATCGACGGTATCAAGATTGGTAAAGAGATTGGACTTGGCGGTCGTATCAATACCGTACTTCAGTCAGCATTCTTCAAACTGGCAGCTATCATTCCGGAGGAAGAAGCTATCGACCTGATGAAGAAAGCAGCTAAGGCTACTTACGGAAGAAAAGGTGATAAGATCGTACAGATGAACTACGATGCAATCGATGCTGGTGCTAAGCAGGTAGTTGCAGTAGAAGTACCGGAGAGCTGGAAGTCATGCGAGGATGAAGGTCTGTTCTCACCAGAAGTTAAGGGTGGAAGAGAAGACGCTGTTAAATTCGTTAAGAATATCCAGGCTAAGGTAAATGCTCAGGAAGGTAATACACTGCCTGTATCTGCATTTACAGATTACGTAGATGGTTCTACACCGTCAGGTACTGCTGCATATGAGAAACGTGGTATTGCAGTAGATATCCCGGTATGGAAATCAGAAAACTGTATCCAGTGTAACCGTTGTGCATATGTATGTCCGCACGCAGTTATCCGTCCGGTAGCATTGACAGAAGAAGATATGGCTAAGGCTCCGGAAGGACTGAAGACAATTGATATGATCGGTATGCCGGGTATGAAGTTCACAATGACTGTATCAGCTTATGACTGTACAGGATGTGGATCATGTGCTAACGTTTGCCCAGGCAAGAAGGGTGAGAAAGCACTTGTTATGGCTAATATGGAAGAGAATGCCGGAGAGCAGACATTCTTCGATTTCGGAACAGAGATTCCGGTTAAGCCAGAAGTTGTTGCTAAGTTCAAAGAGAATACCGTTAAGGGTAGCCAGTTTAAACAGCCTCTGCTTGAGTTCTCAGGTGCTTGTGCAGGTTGTGGTGAGACACCTTACGCTAAACTTATAACACAGTTATTCGGTGACAGAATGTACATTGCTAATGCAACTGGATGTTCATCAATCTGGGGTAACTCTTCACCGTCTACACCTTATACAGTAACACCAGAAGGAAAAGGACCGGCTTGGTCTAACTCACTGTTCGAAGATAACGCTGAGTTCGGATATGGTATGCTGTTAGCTCAGAAAGCTCTGAGAGAAGGACTGAAAGCTAAAGTTGAGACAGTAGCTGCTTCAGAAAAAGCTTCTGAAGAAGTTAAGGCTGCTTGCACTGAATGGCTTGACACATACAGCTGTGGCGCTACTAACGGAACTGCTACAGATAAGCTTGTTGCTGCATTAGAAGGATGCGACTGCGAGACATGCCAGGATATCGTTAAGAATAAAGATTTCCTTGCTAAGAAATCACAGTGGATCTTCGGTGGTGACGGATGGGCTTACGATATCGGATTCGGTGGTGTTGACCATGTACTTGCAAGTGGTAAGGACATCAACGTTATGGTATTCGACACAGAGGTATATTCTAACACAGGTGGACAGTCTTCTAAGTCTACTAAGACAGGTGCTGTTGCTCAGTTCGCAGCAGGTGGTAAAGAGACTAAGAAGAAAGACCTTGCTGGTATTGCAATGAGCTATGGTTACGTATATGTTGCACAGATCGCTATGGGTGCTGACTTCAATCAGACAGTTAAGGCAATCGCAGAGGCAGAGGCATATCCGGGACCATCACTGATCATCGCATACGCTCCATGTATCAACCATGGTATTAAGAAGGGTATGAGCAAAGCTCAGACGGAGGAACAGCTTGCAGTTGAGTGCGGATACTGGAATAACTTCAGATTCAACCCGGCAGCAGAAGGTGCTAAGTTTACTCTGGACAGCAAAGAGCCTAAGATGGAAGGATACAAAGACTTCCTGAACGGAGAAGTTCGTTACAATTCTCTTGCTAGATTCTATCCAGAGAAAGCAGAAGTTCTGTTTGCTAAGAATGAATCAGAAGCAAAAGACAGATACGAATATCTGAAGAAGCTCGTTACTCTGTACGGAGCAGAATAAATAGTAGCTTATTCGACAGAAAAATAAATCAGAAGTCCGTCGGGTCATTCCGGCGGACTTCTTTTCAAAGAGGAGACCGGATCATGATGGTAAATAAATCCGAGAACAGAAAAAAAGAAATAGAACTGTTACAGACAGCGCCGGATCTGACAGCAATTGTATGTGACAGTACCAGGCTGCCGTATGTAGAATGTGATATTGAGACCTGTGACGATCAGGTGTTGGTATATGAGAACAGGGAAATGGCGGAAAAAGAAGCTAAGAAGATTGAGGACGCAGGATACAGAGTGCGTACTGCTCATCTTCCGCAGAAGCAGAGATTTGGATTTTTTGCAAATCTTTATTCTTTGGGCGTTAATGCGGTTTTGATCAACAAAGGAGAGGAATCACAGGTGCGTCTGGATTTGGATAAGGTAATTAACCGTCCGGATATTCCTCGTTTTACATATGAGATCAGAAAGGCGTTGGATGCAGGAGAAAAGCCAAAGTTTCGTGTGGAAAATCCGGAATTTCATCTGACAGCTATCTACTTCACACAGCTTTCGCGTGGGACAAAGGCGCAGGAACATGAAGAAGAATTAAAAGAGCTTCAGGAAGAGATGATGACTCATTACCGGGAAGGATATTACATTGTGGCAAGAACTAAGGAAGGAACAACCCCCCTTCTGAAGACGAAGGATGGTGGCTCTTTGCAACCAATGTTCAGCGACATGCAGGAATTCCTGAAGTTCCAACATGTGAATCCAACCATGAAAGTGGAGACGGCGGTTATGACAGAAGCAGAATTTCTGAAACATCTGGCAAAAGAGGCCACAGGAGTAGTAATTAATCCACTTGGAATCAGTCTGCTTCTGCAGGTGAACCGTAAAAAATCGGATTAAAACCAGAGTATTGCTATGTCCGTATGAAGTGTTTGATATATCAAATGTTTGATAAAATAGTAACGGTTGACATTTTGATTCAGACATGATAAAACATATACTATATGAATAAGGTCTTGGATAGAGGCGCAGGTTTCATGAGTATCATATGACGATAGTGTGGCACACTGTTGTATGAGAAAGGGGAGACTGCCGAAGACAGATTTAAGCCAAAGGATTTGTCTGGGCTGCAGGAGAATATCTTGCGGACTGTCACGAAAGTGGAGCGCTATCATGATGAATATAAGTGAGATACATTTTATAAAGTGTTGATTTAGTATTTAAAGTCATGGATAGTGTGCGTAAGCATTGTCCATGACTTTCTTCGTATAGTAACACTAATGTTATAGAGTATCTAAGAGAGAAGAGAGGTATTATATGAACAACATGAAGAGAAAGATCGCTTGGACGATATCTGCCATTGCATTAATGGTAATGTGCTGTCCGGTGATCGCATTTGCAGCAGACGGAGCAGAAGAGTATGTTCCAAATATGTACGCCAGCTTTTGGGCGTTGATTCCGCCGGTAGTGGCAATCGCGCTTGCATTGATTACTAAGGAAGTATACAGTTCGCTGTTTATAGGTATTGTGATTGGTGGCGTATTTTATTCTAACTTTACATTTGAAAAAACGGTTACACATGTTGTACAGGATGGATTCGTCGGAGTACTGGCTGACAGTTACAATATGGGTATTCTGATCTTCCTGGTAATTCTGGGAACAATCGTGTGTCTGATGAATCGTGCAGGAGGTTCGGCGGCATTTGGACGTTGGGCTGAGGTACACATTAAGACACGTGTGGGTGCACAGATTGCAACGATTATTTTGGGTATCGTGATCTTTATCGATGACTATTTTAACTGTCTGACAGTCGGAAGTGTTATGCGTCCGGTAACTGACCGTCATAATGTATCCAGAGCGAAGTTATCTTATCTGATTGATGCAACAGCAGCTCCGGTATGTATTATTGCACCAATCTCATCCTGGGCAGCAGCTGTTACAGGATTCGTAGAGGGTGAAGATGGACTGTCTATTTTTGTAAGAGCAATTCCGTATAATTTCTATGCATTACTTACCATTATTATGATGTTTGGTCTGGTACTCCTGAAAGTAGAGTATGGTCCGATGAAAGTTCATGAAGATAATGCAGTTAAGAATGGAGATATTTATACAACTCCTGACAGACCATATGAGAATGCTTCCAAAGAGATCGTGAATCAGAAGGGAAGAGTTATTGATCTGGTCTTTCCGATCGTAGTACTGATCATCTGCTGTATCATTGGAATGATCTGGTCCGGCGGATTCTTCGAGGGTGATGATTTTATCACTGCATTTTCTAACAGTGATGCATCCGTAGGACTTGCAGTAGGAAGCTTCTTTGCACTGATCATTTCCATTGTGTTCTATCTGGTAAGACGTGTACTGAACTTTGCTGACTGCATGTCATGTCTTCCGGAAGGATTTAAGGCGATGGTTCCGGCTATCCTGATCCTGACAATGGCATGGACATTGAAGGCAATGACAGACAGCCTTGGCGCGGCAGAATTTGTGGCTAACGCAATGCAGCATGCAGCAGGCGGATTGATGAGTCTGCTTCCGGCGATCATTTTCCTGGTAGGATGCTTCCTTGCATTTGCAACCGGTACATCATGGGGAACCTTTGGTATCCTGATCCCGATCGTAGTAGCTGTGTTCCAGGGAACAAATGAGACAATGATGATCATTTCTATTTCAGCGTGTATGGCAGGTGCGGTATGTGGAGATCACTGTTCACCGATTTCCGATACTACGATCATGGCATCTGCGGGAGCACAGTGTAATCATGTGAATCATGTATCTACACAGCTTCCATATGCTATCACTGTAGCGGCAATTTCATTTGTGACATATGTGGTCGCAGGTTTCGTGAGAACAGCATTTATCGCACTTCCGGTCGGAATCGTACTGACAATCGGAACCTTGCTAGTACTCCGTAAGATATATGGAAAAGAAGAATAATTGATATGATATGAAATGGGAATCCGAGAGGGTTCCCATTTTTCAGTATCGTGTCATTGGGGTTTGACAGACCTGCGACTCCGTGTTACATTAATTAGGTAAATGAGTGATGCAATTAAATACAGATGTGTGAGGTGTCGGTTGGATTACAAGTATGGTCTGACCGGTGAAAAGGGAAACAGGTGTGAATCCTGTACGAACTCGTCACCGTATTTCACGAGCAGAAGAAGTAACCACTGGGAGACCGGGAAGGATCGGATGCGTCAGAGTGATAAGCCGGGAGACCTGCCTTTCGCAGTACAGGAATGAGAATTCATGCCACGAGCAACTGGCAGTACGAAAGATAGATAAAAGACTATTTTGCTGATAGTTTTGTTTTTGCGTATCTTTGTTTTTTGAATCTTCGTTCTTGTACGGAACGGAGTATTTTTGTGTCCAAAATTCAAGGAGGAACGGAGCATGAAGAAGAAACTGGTGGCAGCGTTACTTACAGCAGCAATGGCAATGTCTCTGCTTGCAGGATGCGGAAGCAGTGACAGCAAGGGCAGTGATGCAGACAGCAAGGAGACTGCAGAAAGTACGGAGGATAGTGATCAGGAGGCAGCTGACAAGGTGGCAGACCTGATTGATGCAATCTATGTACAAGAGAGAACAGAGGACACTGACAAGCAGTGTGAAGAAGCAAAAGCAGCATGGGATAAGCTGACAGATGCGCAGAAGGAACTGGTATCCGGAGAGAATGCTGATCCGGACTATTTTGGAAGAGATACAGGAGATGCATCAAAAGATGATCCGTTAAATGAAGATGAGATTGGGGAAAATGAACTTCTGGTCGTAAGCTTTGGTACATCATTTAATGACAGCCGTGCGACAGATATCGGTGGCATTGAGAAAGCACTTCAGGAAGCTAATCCAGACTGGTCTGTAAGAAGAGCATTTACCGCTCAGATCATTATCAACCATGTACAGGCCCGTGATGGTGAAAAGATTGATAACATGGATCAGGCACTGGAGCGTGCGGTCAATAATGGCGTAAAGAATCTGGTTATACAGCCGACACATCTGATGCACGGAGCAGAATATGATGAACTGAGTGAAGCAGTTGAGAATTATAAGGACAAATTTGAGTCTGTAAAGATTGCAGAGCCTCTTCTTGGAGAAGTAGGATCTGATGCAACTGTGATCAATGCAGATAAAGAAGCTGTTGCAAAAGCAATCACGGACGAAGCAGTAAAGGCAGCAGAGTATGACAGCTTGGAAGCAGCAGAAGCAGACGGAACAGCATTTGTATTCATGGGACATGGTACTTCTCATGTGGCAAATGTAAGCTATGACCAGATGCAGACACAGATGGAACAGCTTGGATACAAGAATGTATTCATCGGTACGGTAGAAGGTGAGCCAGAGGATACAGCCTGCGAAGCTGTTATCGACAAGATCAAAGAAGCAGGATACAAGAAAGTAATCCTTCGTCCGCTGATGGTAGTTGCGGGAGACCATGCAAATAATGATATGGCTGGTGATGATGACGATTCATGGAAGAGCCAGTTTGAAGCATCAGGAGCATTTGACAGTATTGAGACACAGATCGAAGGTCTGGGAAGAATTCCGGCTGTTCAGCAGATCTATGTAGAGCATACAAAGGCAGCTATTGAACAGTAGATTGTAGAGGCGGTAAAGTAAGCATGTTAAGAAAGAAGATTGCGGTATTACTACTGTCTGCAGCGATGGCAATGACCATGCTTAGCGGATGTGGTGATAACGCTGCAAAAGAAGATAAAAAAGCAGCTACAGAAGATCAGAATAAGGATGATGCTTCAGAAGCTAAGAAAGAAGAGGCAGATGAAGCGGAAAAGGCACCGGTAGAAGATGGTGAATACTGGGTGGATTTTAATACTGACAGTGGTATGTTTCATGAAAATCCAGATTTCGATGGTGGTAAGGCAACATTGATCGTTGAGGATGGAAAGATGACGGTGCATATTACTCTGAATTCCAAGAATATCGTGCAGTTATTCTTAGGAACGGCAAAGGATGCACAGAAAGATGGCGCAGATCTGATCGATCCTTCTGGTACAGAAACGATTGAATATACAGACGGTTCAGAACCGAAAGAAGTATATACATTTGATGTGCCGGTAAAGAAACTGGATGAAGAGTTTGATCTGGCGCTGATCGGTACCAAGGACAAGTGGTATGACCACAAAGTCAGCGTAAGCAATCCTGTGGCAAAATAATAGAATAACTCAAAATATAAAACTCCGGCAGAGAACAAGAAAATGTTTTCTGCCGGAGTTTTTATATGTTTTTAGGATGATCAGGAGCCCAGATATTCAATGATCGTTCTGGAAATAATCATAAGCGGGATCCGCGAGTACACGGTCTGTCCTTTCGTATTTGTAATCAGTTCGGAATGACCGATCAATGCAATATCGGAATACTGTTCGAGATCCGTTGGTGTTTTGCAACAACAGGTGATTACCTTTGCTCCGATTTTCTTTGCGATGCGGGCAGAACGGGCAAGTTCCTTTGTGGAATTACGGATAGAGAGTATGACAACTGTATCATCGGCAGTGACAATTTTATCAGTGTGAATCATCCACATCACATCTTTTACAATGACTGCATCATAGCCAAGCAGTTGTAAATACATTTGAAATTCTTCTGCAATCAGTGCAGTAAACCCTCTTGCGTAGATAAAAATACGTTTTGAATGCTTAATATAATCAATTGCCTGCAAAATAGAAGTAATGTTGAGATTATCAATGGTTTTGGTGCATTCCCGGAAAGATTTGTCGAGAATTTCATTGACAGCATAAGGGGAGCGGAGAGTTTGCTCATCTTTCGTATCCTGAGACAGTTTGTATCTGAGTTCGGTAATTCCCTGAAAACCGCATTTCTGGATCGCGCGGGTGACAGTTGCAGGGGAAGTAAAGGTTTTGTCTGCAATACTGGTGATAGAAAGCAAAGGGATTTTGGCTTCATTCTGGTTAATAAAATCGATTACACAGCGTTCTGATTCAGATAAAGACTGATATACTGTTTTGTTGATTTGAATGATCATGACTGTATTCCTTCTTTCATTTTCAAAAGTATATTTATTTTAACATGAATCTGAAAAAACGCTATATTAAAATACAAAATGCTGAA
>ERZ1034901.1434-NODE-1434-length-16620-cov-18.533293_pt1 | contig 16620 bp, 12 predicted proteins | sample MGYA00520628_ERZ1034901 | MGnify/ENA primary metagenome ERZ1034901 (study PRJEB33766, sample SAMN09781783) | gut metagenome | biome: gut microbiome | host: Homo sapiens | place: Madagascar | study: EMG produced TPA metagenomics assembly of the PRJNA485056 data... | reverse complement strand
TTTTCAATTCTTAAATTTCTTCAAAAAGTACTTGACTTTTTATTAGTAGGCTTTTCATACTATTGCTACCTCCTTAGGCAAAATATCAAACATTGTCAACTGTTGATAAGTATCTGGCTTACAAACTAGTCCTGGACTCAAATACAGAGACTCATATGTAATCTCTTTTTTCCCCATCAATGTAGCCTGTGCGGAAACTCCAGCATTAATGAGAAGATGTTTCAAATTTAAATTCTCAGGAAGAGATTTACCAATTACCTTATTACCTGTCTGACCATCATAACTTACAATATAACGGATGTGTCGGTCATTAAGAGTATGCAAGGCTTCTACAAACTCTTCAAATTGAACACCAGCAATATACCTGTTATCACGAGGATTTTCTTGATTGGACGTTCCTTGGTATGGCGGATCCATATAAATCAGATCCTTTGGAGTCGCCATCTTGAAGATTTCTTTGTAATCAAGAGAATAGAACGTAGTCTTTCCTTTCAACAGCTTAGAAATCTCCGTTGCATTTTTAACAACTAATTCTGGTTTCGTTCCATACCTGCGCTTATCACAGGATTGGTTCATAACACCATCTGCGTTATATCTGACTGCCCCCTTAACAACACGTGCCAACACAAACAGCATTCGCGCTGGATCCTTTTGGCCAGTGTTGAACTGCTCGCGTATTTTGTAAAAATAGTCTATGTTATTCTCACCTGGTTCATATTGACCACTCCATATCTCCCTGTATTCCTCTGCCAGCCTATCTGGGTGTTCAATGCACTCCTGCATAAGTCCTACCAGTGGAGCGTTGATATCATTCACAACAAAAGAGTCACACAACTTTTCCTTTGCCGCTAGAATTGTTACAGCACAAGTCCCAGAAAACGGTTCATAAAGGGTTTGTATGTCATCAGGAAAATACCTGATTATTTCAGGAGCAAGCATTCGCTTACTCCCTTGATACTGCACTAAATGCGGTGCTTTAGTCATTCGTTCCACCTGCCTTCCGTAGCTGTTCTACATACTCATGTATAACAGCAGATACTGAAGTATCACGCTCCACAGCATATATTTTCAAGAACTTTTTGTCCTGTTCAGAAAGAACAATGTTTAGCTTTGATGTTTTCTTTTCGTTATCGATATTAGCTTCATTCTTCATATTGCCTTGCCCTCATGCGCCTATACGCCTATACGCTATTATAGCAAAGTTTAATCTCTCTTTCAACAGATACAGCACTCATTGCATACTGAGAAAACAAAGGTTATTGTAAAAGGGGCTGTCGCATTAACAACAAATAAGACAGCTCCCAAAAAAAGTGCAAGAAAAGGGGACTGCCGCACTATTTAATGCGACAGCCCCGAAGTTGCTTTCATTCTTCACCAACACCATTTGACAAAGAACCCTTTTTATTCACTGTCATTATTGCTGATAATCCGATTCAGCACGTCCTTCGCCACCGGTCCCGCCGATGCGTACCCGGTGCCGCCGTTTTTGATCCATACCACGAAGGCCAGCGGATAATCCTCATTATCGATGAATCCCACGAACCAGCCGTCTTCGCCGCTGCCGGTTTCCGCGGTACCGGACTTGGCATAGAGATCCAGTCCGTAGAAGTTGGACTCCCCGTAGGTTACTTTAACGTTGTTCTTCATCATGGAGCGCAGTTCGTCGGCGGTTTCGGAACTGATGTATTCTCCCAGAGATTTGCCGGATTTGCCGGCGGACAGGAAGCTGGAAGATTTCATCAGTTTCGGCTGGACCGGCTCGCCGCCGTTGGCGATGGCGCCCATGTATACCATCATGGCGCACGGGTTCACCTGGTCATCGTACTGTCCGATGCCTGCCCAGCTCAGATTCACCTCGTTGTCCTCCGGAAAAGTGAAGGAACCCGCTTGAGTCTTGATTCCGTCCACATCCACGGATTTGGTCAGCCCCACTTTCTGAGTGGTGGTGGAAAGGTTTGCGGCACCCACCTCCCGGGCCAGTTTTCCGAAGGCGCCGTTGCAGGATACCGCAAGGGCCTGGCGGAAGTTCACCGTGCCGTGGGCCGAGGTGCAGGTGATGTCATCTTTATTATAGCGGTTCTTTCCGTCGCAGGTGAATCGGAAGGAATCCACGTCCACGCCGGACTCCAGGGCGGACGCCGCCGTCACCAGCTTGAAGGTGGATCCCGGTGTCATGGCCCCCTGCAGGAAATTGTTGAAATAGATGGAGTCTCCGCTGTCATTTCCGCTTTGATCCAGCTCCGGATCGAAGGCCGGCGTACTCACCATGCATAGAATCTCTCCGGTCTTGTAGTTATAGACGCCCACCGTACCGGTCTTTCCGGAAAGCCGTTCATAGGCCGTCCGGTTGGCTTCCGCATCGATGGTCAGCGTGATTTTCTTGCCCTCTGCCGAGGTGTCGTAGGTTCCGTTCAGCAGATCGTATCCGATCAGGTCCCCGCTCCACATGTTGATGGCACCGGTGGCCACATTTCCGGCCGGATCTCCCACCGTATGCACGGTAGCTTTCCGAAGCTCCGAGTCGTCGGAATAGTGTGTGCCGTCCTTATCGCACTTCAGAAGCTGCGTCCCGTGGCGGTCATAGATGGTTCCTCGGTTCAGGTTTCCATCCACGTAAATCTGCAGATTTCCGGAGAAGCTGGCCCAGGTCTTTCCCTGAGTCACAAAACGCCACACGAACACCCCGGTCCCCAGGAACAGGACCGCTGCCAGAAGCAGACATATTGTTGCACGTCTTTCTACTTTACGCATGGATAGCTCCTCTTCTTTCTATCGGTCCTTCGGCCGTCTCACACCTCTTCTGCGTCCTCATCGGTCTCCTCCGCGTAATCCTGCAGAGATACTTTTACCTTGGACCGCTTTATGGCGATGCTGGCATCCTTCCGCATATCCGCCGCTTTAAAGAATGCCAATATGGCCCACGAGGCCATCATACTGGTACCTCCTGCCGACACAAACGGGAAGGTGACACCGGTGAGCGGGAACAAGTCCACCGCACCGAACACGTTCAGCATGGTCTGGAACAGGAAGAACGTAGACGCACCGCAGGCTCCGATGGTGTAGAAGGTGGACCGTCCGGCCACGATGGAATTCACCGCAAAGAGGCACAGGGTGATGATGCACACGATCAGCAGCAGAGCGATGATCAAGCCCCACTCTTCCGTCACCATTCCGAATACCAGGTCCGTATTGGAGGCGCCCACTGTTTTCAGATATCCGTTTCCGGCGCCCTGTCCCAGGAGTCCGCCTCCGGCACTGTAGCACATGGTTCGAACCTGCTGGTATCCTTTGTCCGCCGGATCGTCCCACACATGTCCCCAGATGGAAAACCGGTTGGCGATATACGGCATAAAACGAAGAATCATCAGTCCCATGATTCCGGCACCGACTCCGGTGAGAATCAGCCGGGACAAATCGCCGCTTCGCAGAAAGGATACCACCAGAAATGTGACGAAGAAAATCAGTGCCGTACCGAAGTCTCCCATCACCGCCAGGCATCCCAGGCAGTAGAAGGAAAACAGCACGTACTGCATCAGGTTCTTCTTCTGGAACAGCTCTTCCAGGGTGGCGGCTCCCACCAGAACGAAGACGATTTTCACCAGTTCCGACGGCTGAAAACCGAAGTTCCCGATATACACCCAGTTGGCGGCACCGTACTTAATCTGGCCGCACACCAGGTTGAAGGCCAGCAGAAGCACCGACGCCACTGCCATGATGGGACGAATCCGCTCCGTCCGATTCAAATCCCGAAGGAAGAGGCAGATGACGAAGAACATCAGCAGGCCGATGACAACGGATACGAACTGCGTGAACGTTCGCTCCGGCTCCGAGGATGCGGTAATCGCCAGGCTGATGGTGGACATGAAGAAGGCAATCAGCTCAATCTCAAAACCCTTTCGTCCCATCGCCTTTCCGGTGAGGATGTACACCCACATCACCACACCCAGCAGCAAAATGGAAAGAAGGGCGGTCACCGTCACTTTCGTCCCCATTCCCAGAATCAGCTGCACCACAGCGAGAATCTGAAATGCCGTAATACCCAGCATCGCCGACCACGGTGACAGCGGTTCTTTATCCATCAGCCGAAGTTCTTCGTTGTTTCGAGTTTCCTCCAAGCTAATCGAGGCCAAGGTCGTACGCACCCCGCCCAGGATGATTTTGTCCCCCGGCTCGATCATGTACCGCCTTCCGGGCACCAGCTTCCAGTCGTTCACCACCGTTCCGTTGGTAGACCCCAGGTCCTTGATCATCCACTTCTCATCCGATTGCCGGATCAGCAAAGCCTGGCTCTTGGAGACGGTTTTATCCTTAATTCGAAAATCCACGGAGGAGGATCGGCCGATGATATTTTCCCAATGGGTGATGGGAATGCCTTCTCCCCCTTCCACGTGGAGATACCCCCATACCTCCGGCGTGGCTCTGGTGGACAGCAATGAAATGATGCACATCAACAGAATCCACACCGCCAGCAGTACGAACACCCACCGGAGTCCGGTGGTGATGTACCTCGCTGTTTCGGGATGGGAATTCGCCAGAGATAATATTGAATTCACAATGCCATTGATGGTATCCAATGTTTTCTCCCTCTGTCTGTACTACTTCTTCCAGGAGCTCTTCAGACCTACGATGCTGTTAAATACCTTCTCATCCTCGGTAGTCAGCTTCCTGTCTGCAATATAATATCCCTTCCGGAAGAACTGGAATCGGTCTTCCGGCTTTGCCTCCTTGATGGACGGCTCTGCATAACCCCAAGTGTCGCGGAGGGAATCCTCATTGAATACGGAATTTCCTTCCTCGTCCTCAATCATCATGTAATCGTACTCCCGAATCCGGATCTGAACCGCGGTGCTAGCCTCCACAAAGTGGATGGTACCCTTCACCTTCCGGCCGTCCGGTGCGTCTCCGCCGCGGGTTTCCGGATCGTAGGTGCAGTGCAGCTCCCGAATGGATCCATCTTCGTTCTTAATCACTTCATTGCAGGTAATGTAGTATGCTCCCTTGAAGCGAACTTCATTTCCCGGGAAGAGACGGAAATACTTCTTTACCGGTACTTCCATAAAATCATCTCCGTCAATCCACAGTTCCCGGCCGAACGGAACCTCTCGCTCGCCCAACTCCGGAACCTTCCGGTTATTTTCTACGGTGCACATTTCAATCTGACCCTCCGGATAGTTGGTGATTACCACCTTAATCGGATTGGTCACTACGTGCACGGCCGGCACTTTATCCTGCAGATCGTCCCGGACTGCGGCTTCCAACTGCGCGATATCCACGGTGGAGTTGGCTTTCGCCACACCGATTTCGTCGCAGAACGCCCGAACCGCTTCCGGCGTATATCCTCTCCGACGGATGCCGGCGATGGTTGGCATCCGAGGATCGTCCCAACCGTCTACATGACCTTCGTCCACCATTCTCTTGAGGTACCGCTTGCTCATCAGGGTGTGGGTGATGTTCAGACGAGCGAACTCAATCTGACGCGGCGGATTCGGCCACAGCCCCACTTCCTGCAGCACCCAGTCGTACAGCGGACGGTGATCCTCAAACTCCAAAGTACAGATGGAATGGGTAATGCCCTCAATGGCATCTTCAATCGGATGAGCAAAATCGTACATCGGATAGATGCACCACTTGTCCCCCGTATTGTGGTGGGTCACGTGCGCTACCCGGTAGATAATCGGATCTCTCATGTTGATGTTCGGGGATGCCATATCAATCTTGGCACGGAGAACCGCTTCTCCGTCACCGAACTCTCCGTCCTTCATGCGCCGGAACAGCTCCATGTTCTCTTCCACGCTTCTGTTCCGGTATGGGCTCTCCTTTCCCGGCTCCGTCAGGGTTCCACGGTATTCCTTCATCTGCTCTGCCGTCAGGTGGCACACATAGGCCTTTCCTTTCTGAATCAAAGACACTGCGGCTTCATACATCTGATCGAAATAATCCGATGCCCACAGTCTCTTGTTCCACTGGAATCCCAACCAGTGTACATCCTCCTCGATGGCGTCCACGTATTCCGTATCTTCCTTGACCGGGTTGGTGTCGTCATAACGAAGGTTGCAGGTTCCGCCGTACTTCAGTGCGGTTCCGAAGTTCAGGCACAGGGATTTGGCATGTCCGATGTGGAGATAGCCGTTTGGTTCCGGTGGAAAACGAGTGGCGATATGATCCCACTTTCCGGTTTCCAGGTCGTTGTCGATGATGTCGTGGATAAAATTCCCTCTCATCTCTTTGTATTCGTTCGTTTTTTCGTTACTCATTCCAGCCTCCAAATAATTAATACACTTATTTGTGATTATAGCACAATGGGAAATTTTCTACAATCAGCGTAATGCAATTCCGGGCTCGACAAACCGCCGAACCCGGATATGAAAATGCCCCTATATATCCGTCCTTGACAGAATTTCCGCCGGCGTTTTCCGAAGGGTTCGGAATACCGGAAGGAGCCCTGCCAGCAGGTTGAACAGCACCAGCACGCCGAAGGACAGGAGCGCAATGCCCGGATTCACCACATACTGGTTGGCGATGTAATCGATTCCCTGCATCAAATTGTACAGGAGGTAATACGCCGCCCCGATGCCCGGCACCGCCGTCAGCACGGTGATCACCAGAATTTCTCCGGTAAACATGCGGTAAATATCCCGCTTCTTCAGCCCGATGGCCCGCAGAGTACCCACTTCCTTGATTCGGGACAGGAAGGAGGATCGAAGCATCAGGAAGATTTCAATGAGAGAAATCAGCAAAATGATTCCCGCCACTACCAGCGCGGAGCGCAGGTTGTCCCGGTGCTTTCGCATGTAATCGGTGCGGTCCCGCTCGTAATTTATTTTTGCGGAATAACCCTCTTCCTGCAGCGTGGTCAGCGTCCCATAGGTGTCGGTGGTGTATACTGAACAAACCTTTTGTTTTGCAATGTAATTCTGCCGAACCGTATCCTTGCTCACGTAGACGATATCGTTCTGATAATCGCTGGTGTAGAATCCCACCAATTTCAGCTTGTGCCCGTTCACCTTTCGATTGAGGGTCTTGCCGATGGTATACCCATCCTCGCCGTTGTGGGAATTGTTCACCACCGCCTCATAGGTATTCTTCGGTGCGGATCCCTTCTTAATCCGAAGAGCCGAAGAACGCAGGTCGTAATTCACGATGGCATTGTCCTCCTCGCCGGAAGCCTCTGCGTCCATCTCGTCATCCTCGCCGTAATCCGAAAAATCACTCGCCGTATCATCCGTTCCCTTCTTCGCATTGGACAGCACGTCGATGGTCTGACTTGCCGGAATGAAAATGGACGGGGATTTGGTGTCGGAAACGCCCACGATTTCGTAATCCTTCAGGTGCGGTATCTTAATCCGCCGTCCCAGGAACTGTTTTACGGAAGTCAGTCCCACCATGTTGCCCGCTTTGGCCTTGATGAATTTATCCAGAATCATCCGGTCGATGACGATTTCATGCCCCTTCTCCGGAAGACGTCCTTCGATTACATCCTTGGTTTCCAGCTCTTCCGAATGGCTCAGGGAGCCGGTGAGGCCGGCAGACGCCTGGGCGGTCTGATAGTAATCGTCCATCGGCAGGGTCACGCAAATTCGGGTATCTCCCGGCGTCACATAGCTTACCCCGTTCATCTTCCGGATTTTCTTCAGCATCGACTCATCGTGCTTCGGGTTGGCCACGGTGATGTAATGACTGTTGGTGGTGAGGAAGTCCTTCTCCTGTACGTTGAAAATACCGAAGATGTTGCTCACCGCGGTAAAAGTAAACGCCGCCGCGCACACAAATCCGATGAGCAGGAGTTTTTTCAGCAGGCTGAATTTCCGCACATTGCGGAAGCCGCTGGCCAGCATGTTCCAGACGTTATATACGGAGGTGTATTTCGCCTTAAAATTCTCCGGCATGTGCTCGTCGTACCGGAAGTGCACGTCCTCGTAGATGGTGGAATCCATGGCGCTGTAGTGCGCATCGATCATCTCGATGTTGGCGGTTTCATCCACCACGTGGAACGCCCCGCCGGTATTGATGTACAGGTTGCCGCCGCGAATGACGATTTTGATATCCGTCTCCCGAATCTCATCCTGATACACGTCCACCGTCAGTCCATCGTGCCGGAAACGCACTCCGTGTTCCATATCTTTCAGGTAGATCTTGTTTTCCAGCTGATAGTCCAGCTTCCGGGAAGGATCGTTCTCCCGGTCCGATACCACCCGGCCGTCCTTGATTCGAACCACCCGATCCGCGTAGAATTCCGCGATATCCGTCTCGTGTGTCACCAGAATCACCAGCCGGTCTTTGGAAATCGACTTGATGATGTTCATAATTTCGATGGTGTTCCGGCTGTCCAGGTTTCCCGTCGGCTCATCGGCGATGATAATCTTCGGGTTCTTGGCAATGGCCCGGGCGATGGCCACCCGCTGCCGCTGTCCGCCGGACAGAGCATCCGCCATCTTGTTCCGATACGGATAGATGCCCACCGCCTCCAGGCAGTAGTTCACCCGTTCCTTCACCTGTTCCCGATCCTTCATGCCCACCATTCGCAGGGCGATGGCCACGTTTTCAAAGACGGTGCGGTTATCCAGCAGGTTGTAGTTCTGGAAAATATATCCGATTTTCGCATTCCGGATGACGTCCACCTTGTTGGAACTCTTCCGGGTGATGCATTCCCCGTCCACGTAGATCTTTCCCGAGTTGATTCGGTCCAGTCCGCCGATGGCATTCAGCAACGTGGTTTTACCGCAGCCGGAAGGGCCCAGCAGTGCCACGATGCCGCTTTCCGGCAGATTCAGGGAGGTGTCGTTGATGACATGAATTTCGTTATTTTTCTTTCGGTTGAAATACTTATTTACATTCTGAAGTTCAATCATATCTACGCCTCCTCTCTGTAAACTTTCATAGCGCTCTTGCTGAAGATTTTATGGGAATATCTCTTCGCAATCAGGAGGGACATCACCAGAAGTCCGACGAACAGGATGAAATAATCCGTCGCGGACAGGAACGCCAGCCGCTCATTCACCGCCGGCACCGCGACGATTCCCCGCCGTACCAGGTTGCTTCCCACCAAAACGCCGCCGTAGGAAATCGCCATCATGAGCAGCAGCTCGATGCGCAGGATGTTATCCGTATTCTTCCGGCTGGCGCCCAGAATTCGCAATGTAGAGTAATAGGAATTTCGGGACCGCATAATCAGCCGGATTACCGCATAGGAAATGAAGAACAGCACGATGAATTCCAGTGCCAGGCGAACCATGCTGAACATCCGCAGGATAAACGCATACCCGCCGGTAGCATCCGTAAAGGTATCCTTAATCACCAGCACCTTGTATCCGGCGCTTTCCAGGGCTTTCACCGTGGAGTCGGACAGCTTCTCATCCTTCATGAAAAAGCTGCTCTGGAAATTTCCCTGATTGAAAATCTTGTTGTAATCCGACGGATTGATGTACACGTTGGACGTGTATTCGTCGTAATTGTTTTTGGAAAGCCCCAGCAAGCTTCGAATATTGTCGGCTTTGAACACCTGACCGATTCGGAAATCCCGAGACTCCTCGAAATAGTGGTTTTTCACGTGAAGACCCATGGTCTTTCCCCGAGCCGCACCTTCTTCGTAGAACTGGTACGCCTGGTCTTCGGAAATGTATACCTCGCCCTTCGTCACCTTCTTGGATGGATACACCACCTGCATGCCGCTGTAATCGCTCTTCGTACCGTTAAAGTCCAACGTTACAGCGGAGGAGGCCGCTGCGGTCTTTACCAGCACCCGAGCCGCCACGTTATCCGTTACGTAAATCATGACGTTTCCGTTGCTGGACCGGCTGGCATCTTCGCTCAGCAAAACCACGCCGACCACGGTCACCTTGTCCTTGATCAGCCGGTCGCCGCCCTGTATCGCCATGGAATTCAGGGCATCGATGTAGTATTTTTTCCCCAGAATCTTCTTATCCATCTCCTTGATGGCATCGTAGGAATAGCATTCCGGATCCGCCACCAGCACCACCTCCGTATCCTTCTTCGGAAGGCGGCCGATGGTCGGCTTTTCCTTCAGGCAGCTCACCGGATACATCGGCCCGCTGATATCGATATCGTCGGACTCAAACATGATTCCGGTGTCGATGCCCGCATCGCCCTTGATGATGTAATCCGCATTGTCCATCTTCTGAAGGCTCTCGTAATCCGAAGTGGTGAAAGCACTCCCATCCTTCTTGGTGAGAATCAGCCGCTCCGGGGAGGTATCCGTGAAGTAATTGTTGTATCCCATCAAATCGTTGGAATGGAGGGCCTGCTTCGTGGACGCGTACTGGCTCAGCACCGCCGCCGTGACAAACAGGTACACCAATAAAAGCAAAATGAATTTCGCCGGAAGGTTGAAGGTGTTCCGAACCCCCAGCCGAAGCTGCGACCCGGCCGACATCTTCCGGTATACCGGTGCTTCCGCAAAAGGACTTCTGCGGCTGCGGCCTTTCTTTCGGCCCTTTCCGCCTTCCGTTTCCTCGTTTCGCGCCGCTCTTCCGCCGCTGCGAGGCTTCGCCGCTTCTTTTTCCGCTGTCGCTTCTTCTTCCTTTCGCTCTTCCTCCGGATGCAGATAGGATTCCATCGCATCATCGGAAAGGTCCCCCGCCGCGGGCTGAATTTTTTTATCCTCGATAATTCGGCCGTCATGCATGGTGATTTTTCGGGTGACGTACGGCGCCGCCTGCTCGTAGTTGTGGGTTACGATAACCACCAGGCGATCTTTGGAAATCCGATGCAAGGTTTCCATCACCTTCTCTGCGGAGGCACTGTCCAGATTTCCCGTCGGTTCGTCCGCCACGATAACCGGGGCGTTCTTTGCCAGCGCCCGGGCGATGGCCACCCGCTGCTTCTGTCCGCCGGAAAGCTTGGATGCCTTAGTCTTGGTATAGGCCGTCATATCCACCATCTCGATGTATTCCGGGATGTTCTGCTTCTGCTCCGCCCGAGGCATGCCGGACAGCATCATGCTCAGCTCTACGTTCTGGTATACGGTATAGCTGTTCACCAGGTTGAAGTCCTGGAAAATATTTCCGATGTATTTCTTCCGGTACCGTTCGTAATCTTCCGTTCGGTAGCCGCTGGTATCCTCTCCCGCTATGAAAAGTTCCCCCTCTTCATAGCTGTCCAGTCCGGAAATGACGTTCAGCAACGTGGACTTGCCGCTGCCGCTCTCGCCGGTAATCACCACGAATTCCCCCATATCCAGGTTGAGATCCACCTTGGAAAATCCGGTACTCACGGTATCCTTATTGCTGTAGAACTTCGATACGTTATGAAGTTCAATCATATGCGACATAATTCTATCCTTTCTTTCCCCATGCTGTTACAGTATCGGTCGAAATTAATGATATTAATTATACTGAATTGGGCTCCGGTGTACAACATCCGGAGCCCAATCTTAACAATTCTTAAGAAATCTTAACACTTATTGCGGAAAATCAATCGCTGAGATCCGCATCCATCCGAATTCGAAGTTTCAGGTCCGGCATCCATTGAAGGACTTTTCGGCGAACCTGTTCCATCGTCTCCATCCGGTCCGGGGAATCGAAGCTGACCACCACGTCAAAGCTCATGCGCCGGCTCTTGGGATCAAAGAAGAAACCGTGGAGCTGCATCACGTGTTCCACGCTCATGGCCAGGTCCGTCACCTTTTTCTGAACCATCGCCAGATCCGCATCGGTGGTGTTAATGGCGTAGATTCCGATTCCCATCAGGATAACTCCGGTCTTCTCGTACACATCATCGGCAATATCCCGCTGAAGCCGGTCGATTTCCACGGCGGTCATGGTATCCGGAATGGCGATGTGCACCGATCCCTGGTACTGATCCGGCCCATAGGCATGAAGGATCAAGTCGTAAGCGCCGGTCACGTGAGGATGCATGCAGATGATGCTTTTCACTTGCCGAGCCAACGGTTTCTCCACCCGTTCCCCCAGGATATCGCTGATGGTTTCCCGCAGCATGTCGATTCCCGCTTTGACGATTACCAGGGAAATGATGGCCGCCAGCCAGGCTTCCACCCGCAGACCGAATCCCAGATACAGGCCGGCCGCTGCCAGCGTGGTGACGGAAATCACCGCATCCAGAAGGGCATCGGCACCGGAATTGATGAGGGATTCCGAATTTGCTTTTACCCCCTGCTTCTTCACCCAAAGGCCCAGAACGATTTTGGTCACCACCGCTACCGCCACAATCAGCAGGGTAACGCCGGTATAGTTCGGCGTCTTGGGATGGAGGATTTTCGTCACGGACTCCACCAAAGCCGTAATGCCCGCGTAGAGAATGATCAGGGCAATCACGCTGGCGCTGAGGTATTCCACCCGCCCGTGTCCCAGAGGATGCTCCCAATCCGCCGGTTTTGCCGCCAGCCGGGTGCCCACGATGGTAATCAATGAGGACATGGCATCGCTCAGGTTGTTCAGCGCGTCCATGGTGATGGCCACGGAATGGGACATCATCCCCACAAAAGCCTTAAAGCCCGCCAGCAAAAGGTTGGTGACGATGCCCACCACGCTGGCCCGCACGATGACCTGATTTCGATTTTTTTCCATTCCAATTCATCTCCTTCCACAACTATCGGATGACGGTATTGTTCTCCCAATCCCATTCGCCGGAGAGGGTCAATTTCTCGTAGCTTGGAATCAGGAAGGACAGCACGGTGAAAAGACCCAGCAGGAACAGGTACCACAGCAACGGAATGATGTCCAGCGGGCTCACTCGTCCCTTGGTCAGGGATGCCACCAACAGGAACTGGGCACCGTACGGAATCATGCCCTGGAAGATGCAGGTGAACGCATCCAGGATGGACGCGGTTTTTCTCGGATCGATCTTGTACTTCTCGCTGATGGATCTGGCCATATTTCCGTCCACGATGATGGCCACGGTGTTGTTGGCCGTTGCCATATCCGTCACTCCCGCCAGCACGCACAGCGCCGCCTGGGCGGATTTCTTTCCCTTACAAATTCCGCTGAGCTTCTCAATCATCCACTGAAGCCCGCCGTATTTTGCCGTGAGCTCCGCCACGCCGCCGCCGAACATGGACAGCAGGAACACTTCGATCATGCTTTTGTAACCTTCCCACACGTTGGTGGCAAAAGTAATCACGGTCAGGTCGCCGCAGGCAATTCCGATGATGCCGGCGGACACGATGCCGAAGAGCAGTACCAGGAATACGTTGATTCCCAGCAGCGCCAGCACCAGTACCAGCATGTACGGAACCACCTTGATCAACTCATAGTTTCCGGCAGGAATTATCACCGCATGTTCCGGACGACCGAATGCCACTAACAGCACCAGTGCGATGATGGCCGCCGGAAGGGCGCACCAGAAGTTAGTGCGGAACTTATCCTTCAGCTCTACGCCCTGGGTCCGGGTCGCGGCGATGGTGGTGTCCGAAATCATGGACAGGTTGTCGCCGAACATCGCGCCGGACATGCAGGCCGCCATCACCAAAGGCATGCTCAAGCCCGCTTTATCCACAACGCCCACAGCAATCGGCACAATGGCGCCCACGGTTCCCATGGAGGTTCCCGTCGCCGTCGCCATAAAAGCAGAAATCACGAAGATGCCTGCAGTGAGCAGATGTGCCGGAATAATCGACACACCCAGGTTTACCGTGGATTCGATTCCGCCCATCGCACCGGCCACTGCGGAGAATCCGCCGGCCAGCAGGTAGATCATCAGCATGGTCACCACGTCTTCACTGGCAGCGCCTTTGGCGAAGGTCGCAAAATTCTCGTTAATGCCCGCCTTGTGGAACATGACAAATGCGGCAATTACCGCAATGGACATGGCCACCACCGACGGGAACTGGTAGAACGCCATCTCCACCCCCCGCATCTGCAGGATGATTCCGGCGCCCATATAGATCACAATGAACAACAGGAACGGTATCAGTGCCAATCCGTTGCTTTTCGTCTCTTCTAACTGTTTCATCTTTCTCTGTCCTTTCCAACTAACCAAAACGGTATTGATTCATAATCTTTTCTATTATATCTTTTTACGGATTGTACTGCAATTCATACACGGATTTTTTTGTAAAAAAAGTGCCGGAAGTCTTTCGCTTCCGACACAAAGTTCTTAGTATCTGCCCAGCGTGTCCACAAAGTGAATCTTCTTGCGGAAACGTTCCTCGGCTTTCTTTTTCTTTTTGCCCGGCTTGTCCTCGCCTGCATCCTGCTCCGGATAGCCCAGAGTCAAAATGCCCATCGGCATGAATTCCGAAGAAATGCGCATGGCTTCCGCCACCTTCTTCTGCTGCGCTTCGTCGCCCATCACGTTCACCCAGATGCCGGCCAGACCGATTTCTTCCATGATTACCAGCATGTTTCCGATGGCGCGGCTTCTCTCCACATCCTCTGCGGTCGGCGCTTCCTTTGCCGGTGCGTATACCGGAACGATAACGGCCGGTGCATCCTTCACTTCGGCGGCGTTCTCACCGGATTCCGCCAGCTCGGCAATTGCCTCCTTGGACTTGGAAACGTAGTAGTTCCACCCCTTCTCGTCCTCCAGATGGGAAGCCATCGCCGCCTTGATGACCTTTACCAGAGTGCCGTTGGCAACCGGTGTCTGCTTGTATGTGATTCCTGCATTTTTTGCGATTTCCATTTGCAATACTCCTCCTGCAAAATAACCATTGGTTTTTTCTATAAATACTCCGTTGGTTATTATACACCGCTGAAGCCCTTTAATAAAGGGCTTTTCAGGCTTTTTCGCCGTTTATTTTTTAACTATTTGGAGGTGTCCGGTTCATTGATTGCGTCGAAATACAGATTCAGATACATCTTATACGCGATGGCGGAGGCGGTGTAATCCACCACATTCCGCGCTTCCTCGCTGACGTCCTGGGGAATTTCTTCCGGATTCCAAGGCAGCGGGTCTTTCCCGAAGGAGGTGAGGGCATGCTCCAGGCTTCTTCGGAAATATTCGTATCCCGTTTCCACGTTGCTGTTCTGGCGGCGGATTTCAAAGGCTTTCCGGATGTTATCCATGGACAGCACGGTCTTTGCCACAGCCACGAACAGCAGGGCCACAATCTGATCCCGGGAGTAGGCTTTCTTCTCCGGACGGGTCACCACCTTCAGCTTCACGTAATTGCTGATCATGGATGAGGTGACGCTCATATCCGGAAAGGATTCCAGCGCGGTATTGATGAACCGGGTCACCTGCTCCAGATACAGCCCCACGTCCGGAATCTCCTTGTATTCCGGCAAATGCAGGGAATCCAGGGTGCGCTGGATGTCCGCCTGAATTGCAGCCTGAATGCTTTTGTTCTTTTCGTTTTCTTTCTGTATCATCGTTTCCTCCTGTTTCGAATACCTGGTATTCATTGTATAGCAAATATCAATAACCGTCAATAATATTTACGGTAACCCTTGACAAGTTATTGAATAACCGCTAATATATGGTCATCGGATATTCAATAACCGCTGATAAAGAGTTGATTACACCGTTCGCGGATTCGATTTCACGCTCGAATCCGAACCGAGCGTTTTTTACAGGAGGTATCCCAATGCAGAAATTATCTTATTCCACCAATTCCGTTCCCGGCGGCACCAAGACATCGAAGGATTGCCCGGTATTCCGCGCCAAAGATCCCATCAGTTCGCTGACTCATTTTATCGGATTCCTGATGGCCATCGTCGCTACCCCGCTCCTTCTGATTCACGGAGCCTTCGGCGGCGCACCCCTTCGGGCGCTGATTTCCATGGGGGTTTTCATGCTGAGCATGGTTCTGCTGTACGGTGCCAGCGCATCCTATCACGCATTTAATCTGGATGAAGTTCGGAACCATCGGCTGAAATGCCTGGACCACATGAGCATCTTCGTATTGATTGCCGGCTCCTATACCCCGGTGTGCCTGATTGCCATTCCGGGAAAGGCCGGGACCCGGCTCCTCATCGCGGTTTGGATTGTGGCCGCACTGGGAATGCTGTTCAAATTCTTCTGGGTGACCTGTCCGAAATTGGTCTCTTCCGTGATGTACATCGGAATGGGCTGGCTCTGCATTTCCGTCCTGCCCACGATTTATGCCAACCTTTCTTCCGCCGGATTCCTGTGGCTTCTGGCAGGAGGATTGTTTTACACCGTCGGCGGAGTGATCTACGCCCTCAAGCTGAAAATCATTCCGGCGAACAGTATCGGCTTCGGCAACCATGAGTTGTTTCACCTCTTCGTCATGGCGGGAAGCTTTTGCCATTACATGCTGGCGTACCTGGTGCTCTGCCCGATGGCGGTGTAATTAGAGAAAGGGCTCTTCGCTTTCACTTCAGAAATCATCACAAAACAATCTGCCTGCATCGGTCAAGCAAAGACTGCTTTCCGTATGCAGGTTTTTTCATTGCCGACGTCCGGGCCGCCGAATGACCGGCCGAACCCGGGGACGTGGTGCCCCGCGACGAAGAATCAAGGCTCTGGCGGGGGTGAAGCACCACGTCCAGCCCACCGAACGCCCGCCGGACCCCGACGACGTGGTGCCCCGAGACGAAGGATCAAGGCCTTGACGGGGGTGAAGCACCACGTCCGCATCACCAAATGCCCGCCGGACCCCGACGACGTGGTGCCTCGCGACGAAGAATGATGTGCTACCCGTCAATAGGACAATGAAAAAATATAAGATTTGTGTAACCA
>ERZ1034901.1433-NODE-1433-length-16631-cov-22.100567_pt1 | contig 16631 bp, 13 predicted proteins | sample MGYA00520628_ERZ1034901 | MGnify/ENA primary metagenome ERZ1034901 (study PRJEB33766, sample SAMN09781783) | gut metagenome | biome: gut microbiome | host: Homo sapiens | place: Madagascar | study: EMG produced TPA metagenomics assembly of the PRJNA485056 data... | reverse complement strand
GAAGAACGTATCGAGAGTTTCCGGCATCTCCATGAACGTACTCCATACAATAAACCAATATTATAATCTTTAGGTTATGAATATTGTATTGGATACAAATAGTTTGATTATGTCAATCGCCCCTAGAAGTCCGTATCGTAAGGTGTGGAATGCTTTTCTTAGAGGCGATTATAACCTTTGTGTGTCCAATGAAATAATAGAGGAGTATTCAGAGGTTTTATCTCGTAATATATCCCCTCAAGTTTCTGAGGCCATAGTTTATGCTATATTGACTAGACCCAATATAATTCGCAAAGATCCTCATTATACTTTTGCTTTAATTGAGGCAGATAAAGATGACAATAAGTTTGTAGATTGTGCCATTGCTGCAAATGCAAAGTGTATTGTTACAGAAGACAAGCACTTTAAGGTCCTGGAAAATATTCCTTTTCCTAAAGTGGAGGTTATAGGTATAGAGGATTTTAAATGTTATTTGGATAAGTGGATATAGGTTTATGTACTGTTTTTGGTATATCACCATTACATGTAAGGTGCTAGATAAAATCCTGAGCGTTGGCTTTGTTATGTGTTGAAGCACATAGATTCTACGCTTGAGGATAAGTATTATGCTTTTCTTCCTGAGTTCTGGGAAGATGAGTAACAATAAAAATGAATTTAATATTTAGTTAAATTAAGGTATAACCTCCATTAGCTTGTGCTGATGGAGGGCTAAATTGCGTATTCTTGTCTCAAAATTAGAGAAATGATGCCGCCGTGCAAAGTTACAATATTATTTTGAGATATGCAATACGGCGTTGAGCGGATACTTACAAAATATTTATCGTTATGAAATATCCATCATGGGATTCCTTTGTAGGGAAAAATTCGGATGATACAAGACATTCATTTGAAGCCTTGGCGCGTTTTCTGTTTAGGGAAAAATATCATTTAGGTGATTCTTTACCTTATTATAAAAACCATCCAGGAAATGAAACAGACACAGTTGAAATTGATGGGGAGGTTGTTGGCTTCCAAGCTAAATATTTTGAAGGAGAAATTGATGCTAAGCAGATTAAAATGTCTGTGGAGAAAGCAATACTGTACAATCCCAAGCAAACAAAAATTATTATATTTACAAATAAAGAGTTTGGTAATCCTCCAAAGGGCAGAGAAAAAACAAAGGGACAGCAAGATATAGAAGAGTTTGCCTTGAATGCTCATTTGAAGATAAAATGGATGTATGGCGATAATGTTTTGGATTTAGTTGCTAAAAACGAACTTGCATATCATATTTTCTTTGATTTAAATTCTAATCTTTGGCATCTGCCCAAACATATAGATGCAGCAAATCAACTTTATTCAAAAACAATTGTAGATAAATTTTTGATAGAGGATAGCGATTGTTCTGTAGATAGAACAGAATACACCAATAGAATCAATGAGATTGTTTCTAGTGGTAATAACTGTATTCTTATGGGTGATAGTGGCTCTGGTAAGTCTGTGATTGCCAAAAAGTATTTCCTTGCCCATCAAGATGATTCTGTATTCCTATATTTAAGTGCTTCTCAATTTGAGTTTTCTAAAATAAATTCTATATTAGGATTACAAAAAGATTATGATATAGATGATATTACATCTTATTTTGAAGATGCTTCTCGTAAAATAGTGATTCTTGATTCTGTGGAAAAAATAACAGAAATAAGAAATAAATTACCATTTAAATTATTTGTTACGGAACTTAACAAGGCTGGTTGGAGATTTATTCTTACGATAAGGGAAAACTATATAGAGCAAGTAAAGAATCTATTGGAAGAACAGGATTTGACAGATTTCGAATATATAGATATTCCGCTGTTAAATGATAAGGAATTGGAAGATATATTAGAGAAAAATCAGCGTAAAATCCCAGTACAACCACACTTGTATAAAGATCTTCATAATTTATTTTATTTAGCAAAATATTTAGAATGTACTACCTCCGCTAATATTTCCCTTACTCAATTTCGAGACCAGATTTGGAATATTAAAGTGAGAGGTATGGGAATAGAAGATTTGGCAAATCAGGAGAAAAGAGAGCAATGTTTTCTAAGAATGGTACAAACTCAGTTGGAAAAAGGTAATTATATCATTCCAAAGGAGAATTTGGATTATAATTCCGTATCAGAATTGATCAAAGAAGGAATAGTTGCCGTTGATAGTTTTTATGGATATTATATAGCTCATGATCTTTATACTGATTTGGCATTGGTAAAACTTATAGATAGAATTTGGCATAAAACTCAAAATGTAAAAGACTTCTTCGAAGGATTGCCTGATGATATTCGACACCAAAACGCTTTTTGTAAATGGTTCTCGGTTTTATTGGAAACAGATTCTTGGAATCTTGCAGATGAGTTTATTGAGCAATTGTTTGAAGGTTTATCTTATGAAAGATATACTAATGCAATAGTTGCTTCAGTTTTGTCATCTTCAAATTGTGGAAAGCATTTTTTTGAGGAATATTCTTGTGAATTAAAAAATAACAACTATAAGTGGTTATCTAAAGTGTTGAGAATTTTGATGATTTCTTGCCAGCGATTACATTCATATGTTACATATAATGGAAAGCAATATCCATTGATGGTTCCTTATGGTTCTGGATGGAATGCAGCTATCGACTATGTATATGAACATTATGATTTGTTGTATTCTATGAATGGAAATAAAATCTATTCTTTGTTACAAGGATACTCTTTTATGCAGAGTGCAAAGCAAAGCTCTCGTCGCAAAGCTGGCTTAATGGCCTTAAAACCTCATATTTATTTTGCTAATCTACGTAAGCGTAAAGAGTATTGTTTCTTTCAAAATCCAGATAATCATGCTTCTATGGTGTATAGCTATTGTGATAGTATCGTAGATGAGTTAAAAAATATATTTAATGAGGTGATAAAAAATGCTTGGACAAATCACTTGGATCCTTATTTTGAATTGACGGATTATATTGTAAAGAAACAAGGTATGGGAATATGTGCTTCTTTATACAAATCTGCAGCAACTGAGATTCTGACCTTGATGAAATTGTTCTGGATGGATGAAAATTGGGAGCGACCTTCCAAAAGCATTTATGCTAATTCTCTAGGGATGGAATGTGAAAAAGCATGGGGATTGAATGAAAGAAACTGTACAATCCGCTATTTCCCAGCAAGTGCAAATCAAACTTGTATCAAATATCTGCTGGCGTATCACCCTATTGACACATTGAAATTTATCATTCATTTAATGAATCACTGTGTTGCTTGTTATTCCAAGAGCAATTTTTTCCATGATGATAGCTTAGTGATAAATACCATCAAACTGGATGGCACTCCTAAAAAGATAATAGGGAATTCGACTATTTGGAATTTATATCGTGGAACGACTGGCAAGGAAACACCAGATTTGCTGCAATGTATTCATATGGCATTGGAGTCTTTTCTGATGACTGCGATGGAATATGAAAATAAACTTTTGGTAAAGAAATGTTTGGATGAGATTATCAATAGCTCAAACTCTGCATCTTTATATGCAATTGTTGCCAGTGTTATAACAGCATATCCTTTAGAGTTTTTTGATGAGTCTTTGATTTTGTTTAAGAATTTACTGTTTTTTTATCTTGATCAAACACGCAAGACGTATGAGATAAATGCCGCTCCTTATGCATTTGCTTTTAATGATAATAGAGCCTTGCTTGAAGAACGGGAAAAGTCCAATGCTTTGTCACATAGGAAAGAAGACCTCCAAGATGTGATACTGACTTTGCAACTAAGGTTTGATATGTTAGATGACTGCGTAATCAAGCAAAAGCTTCAAAAAGTTTATGAGATAATAGATGACTTGAAATTACAGCTGAAGAATGAGACTGAAGAAATGCAATCTATTAATAGCTTCATCGTATCAAGAATAGATTATCGTTCGATGGAGCAGAAAGAAGTGGATATAAATGGTGTATCATATTTGCAAATTACTCCTAAATTAACAGAGGAGCAAAAAGCATTAAGCCAAAAAACGCTTGATAATAGTAACCTGATGATGCAGGGACCTTTATTGCGTATGTGGGCAAAAGGGAGAGAAATGGGGCAGAAAAAACAATACGAAAGTTCTCTATTTGAAAAAGATTTTCATCTCGCGTTATCTGGGGCAAAGAATATCAAAAAGCAATTGGAACAACGATCTGATGGTCTATATATCCTTCCTGGAGACGAATTCGTTCCTTCGTTAGTTTGCGCAACATTGTTACGTGATTTCCAAAATGATTTAAGTTCTGAAGAAAAATCATATTGTGTCAACATTGTTTTAGAGGCTTTAGATGATATAGATTTTATGTTGTCTTCAAGCATGACAAGTTTGGTTACGGTATTTGATGTCTTAGGCTTTGTCTTGGATTATAGTCTCGATTTGGAGAAAAGAGTCTTGGATATTTTCTTGAAATATTCCACTCAGAGCACAACCGTGAATAATCTTCGGTGTTGTGACATCGTTTCTGTTGTTATTGACTGCCGGAAATTTTGGGAATGCCATCATGAATTTATGCAGATGTATATAAGCGAACTAGCAAAAGTTATTTCGCCAAATGAAATTGACAATGCTGAGATCTTACTATCTGCTATTTCTGTAGGCTCTTGTCCAGATAATGTAAAAGAAATGGCTTCACAATGTATATTCCAAATTTTACTGTTATGGAAAGAAACTCCTAATTCTTATGATGGCGATTTTTCTAGGAGGCGTATTGATTCAAAACTGTTGGCTCGTTATATATTGTCTTCTCCAGAAAGTGAAGTCGAAAAGTATTCTTGTGAAATTGGTGCTATTTTATATAATCATAAGCATGATACATCGTTGTTGGATTCTTTTATACTTGAAACAATAAGAAAACATTGCTATAGTCTGTTTTGGAAATCTTGGTTTGCGATGTACGATGAAGTTATGAAGAAAAGAAAGCGGAACTTGCATGAAGAGGTTGTTAATTCCTATTTGCTGAATCCTTTTTTCTGTAAAGATTGGGGGGATGATTGGTTTGTAATAGAGAAGAGAGATATGAAGTTCTTTTCAAAAGTTGCTCTTGATAAGGGCGATGATTCTATTGTTCTCTACAATTTGGTTGTCGTTTTTTGTACAATTGCAAAATCTCATTGGCAACAATCTCTAAAAATACTAAGCGACCTCTTCAATCGTTGCCCAGATATGGTATTGGAAAAAGATCTTGAGGTTATAAATGTCATGGACTTATTGGTTAGAAATCTTTTTTCTACTCATAAAAATGATATAAGACAAGTGGAATTATATAGAAATAACGTAGTTAATATCTTGGAATTTATGAAATTACATGGTTCTAAATATGCAGATAGTTTATTAAAAACAGAATTTTAGTCATGGCAAATATTGTACATTCAAAAAATATTCTCATAGAGTTTACCCGAACAACAAATATCCCTGGTTGGCTAAAGGAATTGTGTTATCGGACTATCGATGAAGGGCATCTGTCAAAGAAAAGTTTAAAGGAGGTTTGCGACATCTTTATTTCTGATGGAGAGGCTGTTATGCAAGAACCTCAAGGGATAGGAACAGAGCAATTGATTTTGTCTAAACTTATTCATACCGCAGGTGTAAATGCTTTGGTTGAAAATAGTGAGATTGTTTTTTGTCCAGAGGGAATTACACTATTATGTGGTAGCAATGGATCTGGTAAAAGTGGATATTTCCGTATCTTGAACCATATTGGTGGTGGCTTTATTGAAGAGCCTTTGTATCCCAATATTAACGAACAGAATCCTAAGGCTATGGAGGTATCACTTGAATACACAGTAAATGGTTCTGGGATACAAAGCTATGATTGTAGTTGTGATGAGCAAGAACGGGAAATAGAACCTTTTTCAAGAATTACGTTATTCGATTCACTGTATGCAAATGAGTATATAAGGGAATGTTCTCATAATACCTATCATTTAAGAGCTAATGGATATTTTGATTTATATTATTTGAGGCAGAATTTGAGACGTTTGAGAAATCGAGTTGGCAATATTTGCAAAGATAAAGTTCCTGCTTTAAAGGTTCACGAACTTGCAAAATTGAATATGGATGTCATTTATGAGGAATATGTAAAGGCTTTGGCAATTGAATTTAAGGAAGAACTTAAAAAGTTAATAAACAGATCACTTCATGTTGAAATTTTGTCTGTCAACTTTGAGAAAAACCGACCTTCTTTTACAGTTAGGCTTGACAAGCCCTATCATGTTAATGAAATTCTAAGTGAGGGAGAGCGAAAATGTGTTTCATTGGCTTTGCTATTTGCAGAAATAAAGTTGCGAGAGGATGTAAATCCTATTGTATTGGATGACCCTGTCAATAGCTTGGATAATGAAATTATACAAAGATTTGTGAACAGGTTGTTAGAACTCCCCAATCAAATTATTGTCTTTACACATAATTATTGGTTTGCCAACATGCTGATGGAGGCAAAGAATGTCAATGTTTATTCAATAAATTCAGATATAGCACAACGAACCTCTTCCAAAAAGCATCTTTTCGCATATAAGGTCTATTCACATAGAAATGAGAAGGGATTAATAGTAGAATATGGACAGGAAAATTCGTCTTTTCATCTTTCTATTGTGAAAAGATGTTTGGAGCGAATGCCTTTTGTCAATGCAGATGCCTTGATCGCAGCAGACCATCTTCGCCATGCCATCGAAAATTTGATAGATGAAAAAATATTTTTAAATCTAACACCCTGTAAATATAGAGGCTTTCGTGATAATGCGATTAAATGGAATGAATTTTCCAATTTTGCTAATGTTACACAGGAAATGATTGATGTTTTGAAAAATAGCTATTCAAGACTATCTGGTGGGGCAACTCATATCGGTATAGCAGGAATAGAGAACCCGCTTGATTTTGACGAATTAGAAGAAATCTACAATTCCTTGGTGCAATTATAGATAATTACAATGCAAACATATAATAAAATGGATTTATCGATAATAATACCTGTATATACTAACTTGCCTGTTCCTTTTGTTTTTGCAATGATATATATTTGCCTCTTCTTTGCTGTTGCTTGCTGTTTAGATAAGGTTAGGTTGTGGTGTTGGAAGAGAATCTCTGAAAAAGCATTTTAGATTATGAAAACTGATGACAAACAGGAAATCGAAAAAGAAATAATCAATGAGGAGGAAATTGCTCAAAGAACTAAAGTTACATATTGGGTACATCCTCATCATCGTGACAATCGTCCGGACAAAAGTCAATGGACTATAATTCCCGATGAAGAATTTGAATGTTTTGTTAAGGCAATCATTACAGATAAAACATTCGGGTTATACTTGAAAGATGGGAAACCGCATGTTTTGGGTAAACGCAAACTGAAAGCGATACAGGAAGGTAAAGATGAAGCGGTATTATATATAGCTCGTTTTGTTCATGATGGTGCGTGTAAGGTTTGGCATGGCTATCCTGCAGATTGGGAACTCGGCGACCAAGATATTCCGTCAAGCTATTATCTGAAACAATGGAAAGCGCAAGGCTATTTTACGCCAGCACAACTTCGTAGAATTCAAAAAGGTAAGTCTTTATGAAAAGTATTTTGCAGAAAAAGGCAAGTATCATAGGTGAATTTATAGATGTTCAGTTGCATAAGGACAAACTATATTTGTGGAATTTTGAAGGAGAAGTGAATATAGTTGATTTCGGTGCTTACATTAGAACGGCTAACCGAGTAAGGGTTCCTTTGCCGTTAAATGAGACTCTCCTTCTGAAAAAATTCTCAACTCCTGGTAGTTCGCTTCCGATAGATACATATATTATGCAGAATAATCTTTATTTTGCAACAGATGATGGTGTGTATAAAGGGTATGTACAAAATAGAAAGGAAGACAAGTTCTTGTTGAGCCTTAAACCAAAGAAAATTTGGGATGCCCGTGTATTTACTATATCGAAGAAAACAGGACTCCAATTTCTCTCTTTTGCTGCAGGTGATGATGGATTGTATGAGTTGAATTTATCAAAACTAGAGATGGTTGGAGCTAAGGCTATTGAGAAAAACATCTTCATGATTAATTCTCAGCCATCGCATTTTGCAAGGTATTCAAATCTCAATATAGAATCCTTTTCACGAGGTAATAAAGTCTTGGCTAATTTCAGAAAAGAGATTCATAAAAGAGTATTTGAGGGGATTGACAAGGACGTGGACTTTGATATTAATCATACGAGTATAGCAGGATTGGACTTTTTTGAAACTTCGGATGGTCTTACTGTTTACCAAGATGGACAAATAATACTACAATATGATGAGGACATTGTAAAATGGAGATATTTTAATCGTAGTACTTTCAATGGCTTCCTATTTGTTCTGACAAATGAATCAGTGAATGTTTATGAACTGTTGACTTCTGGTAATAAGGATTTTGCTGCAATGGAGGGTAAAAAGTATGCAACAAGGTCGAGAGTTGTAAAATATCGAGATCTCGTAAAACATGTGTTTGGCGACACGGCATGTGTTATAAATAATATAGACGAAATCTATGGTAAGTTATTGAACTTGTTGCAAGCGGCATCTGGGTGCTTCAATTGTGACCTTATTGATGGTGACAATTGGGACAGACTGGAGGATGTACAAATGGATAAGGAGAATGGCATCTTGTATCTTTCAAAAGATAATTTGCAGTTCTTGGATGACACAGACGTCATAGATGCCCATCGTATGGTGTATGGGGAATATGATAATTTCCAAATAGGTTTTAAGGTTGAGTGCTTGTCTATAATAACTCGTTATGGTTATCCTATGGTTGTTCTCAAATCCAATGCGTCATCAGTGGATGAAGTCATAAAACAAAAGGCAGATGAAGGTTGGACTGTCATCAGAGCTGATAAGACATCTATAGGAACGGACGTTACATTGAAGAAGGATGGACACATTTTCAATTTAAGATACATAGAGAGTAAATTGCCAGTATTAGTGTTTGTTGGCAAAGATACAAGTTGGGATTCAACAGACAGCATAAGGCTTCTGTTACGTGAAAAATTCGAATTGCTTAAGTCCTCTAGCTCGTACTTGCGGATGTTGGGACGAACTGCAGAAGAGAATCTTGTGCTATTGCATGGGATATATGTCATCATACAAAACCAGATGAAAGGTCTATTGAAAGATTGCATGTATGCAGAATCCTTGTGTTATTGTCTATCTTCCAATATTTCGGATTCTGATTATGTAGGCTTAGAGAATTCTGTTGAGGACTTTTGGAATCTCATAAATCCTTTTATGGATGATGAAGCACAAACTCTTTATTTGTCCTTGATGAAAAAAATGCATAACTTGACCGAGGTAAATCTAATAGCTAATTATTCCTCATGGTTTAACATGATGGAAGATAATATAGAAAGAATACAAAAACGTTTAATGAAGAGCAGAGGCTATGACTACTGATTCTGCACCTTTTAATGTTTCCCCCTGGTATTGTTGGAGGCCATGCAGTATCATCTGCCTTGTATTTCTACAACAGAGGGGGTATCCCTGGTATCATAGATGATAAAGAGACTGGCTTTCTGATAGAGAAGCATGATTTCCAAACTCTAGCTGATAAGCTGGAATACTTCATAGAGCATCCGGAGGAATCCGAACGTATGGGAGAAAGGGGGTATCGCAAGTTCCAGGATAAATTCACTCTCAGAAAGTTTGAAGAGTCGATAGTTGATATTCTGAATGATTGTATTCATTCTTAAAAAGCATCTAATAATGTGTGAGTAAGACATAATATGAAACTGATATATTGCTATATAGCGCACTTTCGCAATATCGAAAACCAGGAAGTATCTCTTTCTGATGAATTCGAATGTCATTACCGTGATTCTAAGCTGCTTATTGAAAAGCTGGAAAAGAATCCATTGATGGATTACATTTATGATAATGGGTTCATGAGTAATCTAAAGATCATTGTCGGAAAAACAGGGTCTGGTAAAACCAATTTCCTGCAACTAATTGGTATGGACGAGTGGCGCAGAATAGAGTCTGATGCTAGTGATGCTTATCTGTTGTTGTATAAAATGCATGATGGAAATGCCTTTTTTGCTGAGGAAGTAGGTCTTGGTCATAAGAAACGTGCATATTATTTCACATATGATTTTGATAAGCATGTGGTTCTTTCCACTACTCCTGCAACTAAAGCGGATAAAGAGAATACGTATATAGTCAATGCCTTTGATAGATATGCTTTTGCAAACTGTCCTTACGAAGATGAAAGGCAGGAAGGGGTGTATCATACAGATACATTTATCCCAAGAATAATTGCTCAATATGGTAAGGCAAGTATTTCTATGGAATGTGATTTCTTAAAAGAGTACTTGAGTCATTTTGCAGAAGAAAGTATCAAAAGAAAGGCCTCTTTGGTTATTAAATGGAATAACTGGCAGAATAAAATCCATTCTGATTTGGATGAAAAACTGGTAAAAAAAGAGTATTGGACATATAAGGATAGAGCGGAAGAGCAAAAGGAAAAGAATCTTCGTAGCGGGCAATACGAAAAGCCTGTACAGTATGATAAGAAATCTACTCCCAAGAGTCGTTTTATACATGACTTGATGGTAGATTTTGCCATATATTTGCGTAAGTGGGCTGAACAGGTGGATTATGAGTTTCCTGAAAAATACTACAGATATGCCGGCATGGTATATGATTTGGGAGTTGAAGACCCTAGAGAATTGCCTGATGGAGAGAAAATAGGTATTTTGAAACGTATCGATTGGTTATGCCAATATATTGATTACCATACTGATGAAGAAACCAGTAATCGAGGACTTGTTTGGCAGATAGGTTCTGATATTAGAGATTTTTTCCATCTTTTAAGTAAGATGGATGACAAATACTTCACAGATACAGAGTTCTCTATACCTGTAATGGATATAGATATTAGTGAAAAATCTGTGATGGGCGAAGTGTTTGAACGGATGGAGCAATATCGACCAGACGAAATTGGTGTTTTTACAAAATGTCTGTTACCTTATCATTGGACTTATGTAAGTTCTGGTGAGTATCAATATGCTAAGATATGGGGCGTATTGGAAGAATATGGAGTAAAAGTTAAAATATTGACGCAGGGACAAAAATATTCGGAAGCCATTCAGCCCAATCTCATTCTTTTGCTGGATGAACCTGAGAATTATATGCACCCGGAAATGTGCAGGACTTTTATCAGAAATCTAAATGTCTTGTTAAGTGAACGTAACCCAAATTCGGAATTGCAAGTTCTGATTAGTACTCATTCACCATTTATGCTATCTGATGTTATGGCATCCCAGGTTATTAAAATGAACTATGATGAGTATGGTAAGTGTATTATCTCAAAAAGTGAGAGACCTTATTATGCTGCCAATGTTCATAGTATTATGGCAGATGGCTTCTTTTTGAAATATACCATCGGGGAACAGGCTCGTATTTTCTTGGAAGATAAGTTTGAGCTGTTAAAATCATTGGTATCTAGGAAAAGTGAGCTTTCTTTATCTGAAAAAGAAGAACTTACGATGATTCGCCAATTGATTCCGAATATAGGTGATACATTGATTCGTCATTGTTTCAGTATGTTGTTGGAAAAGTTGCAATAAGATGATAAGACTATTATTCCCGAATATAGAAGAATTGAAGCAGCTTCATTATGAAGCGGTAAAAAGTTATGTGGCTGATATCATGCGCAAGGAACAATGCAAGGACTTTTATCAGAATGTTATAGTTCTTCCTGGATTTGAAAGTTATGACAAGGAGTATGATTTCAGACATGACACTTTTGATTGGCTCAAACAATTTGTGCTGGCCGATTGCTCGACTCTTGCCAGTTGGGTGGCTAATTGCCCTAAGCTTCTGAAATTTGATTATATGAAGAAGGTGTATATAAACAGATTCTCAAATGGTATCTCGAAATATGTTGATCGACAAGAAACCTATAATTCGTATGCTTTGTTTGAGAAGATGAATTTGAAGGTTTGTCCATATTGCGAGCATGAGTTTCTGGATGTAGTTGAAGTGATGCAGGGTACTCAGACGAAACGTACTATGGAGTTTGACCATTTCTATCCTAAAGGGAGTGATGAGTATCCAGCTTTGGCTATGTGTTTTTACAATTTGATACCAAGTTGTAAATCTTGTAATCAGCTCAAAATGACGAATCCGGTAGCTGCTAATCCTTATGAGGCTAATATAGAAAATCTTTCTTATTTCTATTCAAACCAACAGATTGGTGTGAATTATACTGCAGTATCAGAAACAGACTTCACAATCGGGCTTCATACAGAGGGAAATATGGTGGTTAATCAAGATACCCTAGGTTTAGAACAAAGATATCAAAGTCTGAATTCTACTGCTTATCAATTGATGAAGAACAAACAAAACTTCGATGATGATAAGTTGGCAGAGATGGAGCGAATGGGATTTGGAGCGGTAGAGGAACTAAAGCGTTCTTTCTTTGGCAAACCCAGAAGCGAGGCTTTGGGCACAGAGCTGCATACAAAGATGAAAGAGGATTTAATTGGGTATTAAAGTATATAATGGTCAGAATGGGTAAAGGATACCAGTTGGAAGATTTTCTCCCAGACTTCGCTATCTAGCATGAAGTAAGGAATAGCTTTCCTACTATCCTCTGCAAAATAGAAAAACAGATGTTTGATGCCTGGAGCATCAGTATATTCGTAGGCTTCGATTTTCACAATGTTGATGCCTTGCGCCTGAAGAGCCGCAAGGAGTTGCTAACGTTGCTTTTTCGTAAGCTGCTTATACTTCGTATATATAGTATTAATATCGTATGTCATAACCGTTGTTTCTTGTTCATGAAATGATGGGATTCTGATGGAACCTGCTGTTTATGGCTGCGAAGATAACAAAATAATTTCAAAGTAAGTATTCGGTGAAAGCCGTATTGTGCGCCTAAATAAAGTTTCGTACCTTTGCATCGTTAATTTAAATATTCTAATTATGGTACAAGGTAAGAAACAATTAAGCAGTAAGCCAAAGTTCGCCGAGGTTGTAATCAGCGACAATGAGGCGAAGGAGATGAGAGAATATGGATTTTACCTCTAATAGGTTGGGAGTCATCTCTCCTGTTTGAGGAGGGGATTGAAGAAACGGTAAAATGGTATCTTTTTCGAAAACCTACCCGTCCTTCCTTACCCTTAAGGAAGTCACCACCTCTCATCTCGGTCTTCTCCCCTCAGGGAAGAAGAGGGAAACCGCCCTACAGTGCTGTGGATGCCCCACCTGTCCCTCCCCTGGGGGAGGGTCCTTAACCCACTCCCAAGCCCTCGCCCTTTCCAAAAGGGCAAGGGATGTAACCGCCCTCCGGTGCTCGGAACCGCTTCGCTATAAGGTTGGCGGGGTATCAAAGCCCTCGCCATGTTTTGCGGGATGGGACCGCATGGGGAAAGCAGTTTACTGTTAATAGTTTATAGTTTACAGTTGATTTCGTGGTAATTTGCTGATAACTTGCAGATTTCTTGTGGTTTTCTTGGTGGTTTCAAGAAAAAAGCGTAACTTTGGCGGCAGAATTAAACGTTTAAAAGGAAGTAGATTATGGAACAGACAGCATTATTTAATCCAGTACAGCAGCATTTGTTGAAGATGTTTGCCTTTGATGGTTCAGAAGCAAGGCTTTTGGAGGTGAAGACAGTGTTAGCTAACTATTTTCGTAAAAAGGCAGATGAATGCTTAGATTCTCTTTGGGATTCTGGAGTATTAAATCAAGCAAAATTGGATGAGTTACGTCATCAGGATTTGCATGCTATGTTGAAAAAATAATGGGTATGTAAAAAATAGTACTTGATACTAATAGTCTCATACAGTGTATATCGTCAAGGAGTCCTTATCGTAAAATTTGGGACAGTTTCTTTGATGGTACTAATCTCTTGTGTGTTACAACTTCCATACTGAATGAATACGAGGAAATTCTCAACTTTCTGACAAATGAAGATACTGCAAAGTATATCTGGCTCACCTAAAGAATAATCACAATCCGTGAGTTGATTGACTTACTGATTGGAATAAAAATAACGGAACACATAATTTTCCTAAATAGTGTAGTGTGAAATAGTATGAGCGTTTTTCTACCTCTCCATCTCTCCTGCAAGGAGAGCTTCACATCCTAACCAAGCCACAATAGGCTTTGCGACCCTTTCGGTTCCCCTCACAGGAGACAGAAACCCTTCTCGAAAAGGGAAGGATGTAACCGCCCTCCGGTGCTCGGAACCGCTGCGCTCTAAGGTTGGCGGACCAAAGCGGTCTTCGCCATATTTTGCGGGATGGGACCGCCTGGGGGAATAGCAGTTTACAGTTAATAATTTATAGTATACGGTTGATTTCGTGGTAATTGGCTGATAACTTGCAGATTTCTTGCTTTTTTCTTGGTGGTTTAAAGAAAAAGGCGTAATTTTGGCGGTAGAATGTTGAACTAGAATAAATAGGAGGCTAGAATTATGTATACAACTGGTAATACAGCAAATTCAGTTCTTTCTTTGTCTCCTGAACTCATGAAAGAGTTGGCGGAGTATGCTGTTAAAGAACATCGTGCTGGTCGTTGCTTGACCCAAGAACAAGTAGAAAAATCTGTCATGGAGGCTATGGGATGGAGTTCTCTCTCTTGTCACGAACAGGAGGTTGTTGTTTCTGATTGCTTTATTCAGATGGCTGATGCAGAATTAGATAGAATGTGGAATGAAGGAACATTTAATGAAGAACGTATCGAAAGTTTCCGGCATCTCCATGAACGTACTCCATATAAATTAAAAAAGAAATAATTATGGAAGGAATGTATATTGTTTTAGGTGGTGTAGGAATCGTTGCATGCTGCCTTTACCTTTGGTCTGCTTTTACGAAAAGCGGTAAGAAGTGGATTGAGAGCCTTTAAGGCTTTTATAGTTCGTGGTCTAAGATTTCCATTATTTCAGCTGCTGTAATTACCTGCGGTTCTTTTGGAAAATGCTTGAGGTTGCCGGTAACTAAGAAGGAATCTTCCTTGCTTAGGCAGATTTCATAGAAGACTCGGTCGTCCTCATCTGGCATTTCGCCATCATAAGGAAAACGGGAAGAATCAATTATGTTTGTGTCAATGACTGCATATACCATTGCGTTCTTTTCTTAATCGTCTGACTTCTCTGATTTCTTCATTGATCTCATCGAGGGTGAGTACTGGCGTTTCGCCTCTATCGGCTTTAGCTCTAAGTTCTTTGAACGCTGCCTTTGCTTTTGCAGTCACCTCGTCTTCTTCCTTAACCTGGATAGAGAAAGGAATGCTCTTACTGCGAATTACTGCCTTAACAAAGATGTTAATGGCGGTATTCGCACTCATACCGAACTGTTCGCAGAGTTTATCAAACTGTGCTTTCTGCTGGTTGTCCATACGGACTGTCATTGCTGTCTGTGCCATAAGCCGGTAATTATAAAGTTATACATTCTGACTGCAAATATACATCATAATGGCGTAAAATGGTGCAGAATGGCTCGTAATTTAATAAAGATTAAACTTTAGGATGTAACCGCCCTCAGTGCTGTTTTTCTAAAATCATCCCGTCCTTCTTTACCATTAAAGAAGGCTCCACCTCTCTTCTCGGTCTTCTCCCCTCAGGGAAGAAGAGGAAAACCGCCCTACAGTGCTGTGGATGCCCCACCTGTCCCTCCCCTGCGGGAGGGTCCTTAACCCACTCCCAAGCCCTCGCCCTTTCCAAAAGGGCAAGGGATGTAACCGCCCTCCGGTGCTCGGAACCGCTTCGCTATAAGGTTGGCGGGGCATCAAAGCCCTCGCCATGTTTTGCGGGATGGGACCGCCGGGGGAATAGTAGTTTATAGTTAATAGTTTACAGTTAATAGTTTATAGTTTACAGTTGATTTTGTAGTTATCTGCTGATAACTTGCAGATTTCTTGCTTTTTTCTTGGTGGTTATGAAAAAAGTCGTACTTTGGGAAAGTTATATAAATAATATCAGAGAAACACAAAAGGATTAGAATTTAGATTTTTATTATATACGATAAGATGGGCTGAGCTTTGAATAAAAGCTCGGCTCATCTTGTTGGCTATTGTCTTCTCATATAATTTCTTTTGATGAAGAAAATCAAGCTTTATGACTACCAGCAGAAGATGCTGGAAGACATTATCAACGTGCTGACTTCCGATGCTACCAGTACATTCTATAATGAGAATGGTAAGAAGGAGAGGGTAGGCAGTTCGGTGATGGTGCAGATGCCGACGACTGTCCTGACGTAGAGTTTGTCAAGATGGCCCGTCCTACGCTGTCGCTAGCCAAGTATCTGCAGATGGTGGGGCGTGGGTTGCGCATCAACCATGAGAACAAGGATAAGGTGTGCATGATTATCGACAATGTGGGTTGAAGTAAAAGGTAATGATGGTTACTGCAGAACCATAGAATTGTAACGGCTATGAAAATATAAAGATGAAACGCAAGAAACCTGTTGGATCCAGCCTCTTGCGTTTTCCTCGCCTATCCTTTTCTTCCGAAGTCGGCTGGAATCTCGCCCCATTTCTTCGTATCCCATTTAAAGATAGGTACGGTGACGGGGTGGGTGCGGAGCCAATTCTCGGCACGGGCGATGACCTGGTAGAGCTGCTCGGTTTGAGGAGTGCGCTCCAGCTTGGTCTTGCATTGCTTCTTGT
>ERZ1034901.1431-NODE-1431-length-16634-cov-121.251644_pt1 | contig 16634 bp, 13 predicted proteins | sample MGYA00520628_ERZ1034901 | MGnify/ENA primary metagenome ERZ1034901 (study PRJEB33766, sample SAMN09781783) | gut metagenome | biome: gut microbiome | host: Homo sapiens | place: Madagascar | study: EMG produced TPA metagenomics assembly of the PRJNA485056 data... | reverse complement strand
TGAACACGGTGCGGTCTTTCAGGTTTTCGGGCACATCGCCGCGCACGATACGCTGGGCAAGGCCCTCAGCGATAGCCGTTTTACCAACGCCAGCTTCACCGATCAGCACAGGGTTGTTCTTGCGCTTACGGGAAAGGATGCGGATAACATTGCGGATCTCGGAATCACGGCCAATGACGGGGTCCAGCTTGTTGGCACGGGCGGCTTCCACCAGATCCTGGCCATATTTTTTCAGGGCGTCATAGGTGGATTCGGGGTTATCAGTGGTCACGCGCTGGTTGCCGCGCACGGCGGACAACACCTGCATGAACTTTTCCGGTGTGATGCCAAACTGCTTGAACAGCTCGCCAGCCACGCGGCCGGGGCGCTGCAGCATGCCCATAAAGACATGCTCCACGCTGATATATTCATCCTTCATCTGCTGGGCCTGCTTTTCAGCGGCGGTCAGGGCCTGGTCCAGCTCATTGGAGATATAGACTTTATCGGGGTCACGGCCGGAACCCGTCACATGCGGCAGCTGGGAAACTTTTTCCGCTGCGGCAGCTTCAAAGGTACCGGGGTCAACGTTCATCTTGGTCAGCAGCTGGGGGATCAGGCCTTCCTGCTGTTGGGTCAGGGCCACCAGCATGTGCTCCTGTTCCAGAGCCTGGTTGGAATATTCAATTGCCAAACGCTGGGCAGCCTGCAGGGCTTCCATCGTTTTTTGGGTAAATTGGTTGGTATTCATATCGCAAACCTCCTTTATCGGCAACGATAATCTTTTATCTATTAGCAGCGGACAGCTTCAAGTGCTGCTTCGTGCCCGGCGGCTTGATATCCTTGCGGGTTCAAGGGCGTTATGCGGAAGCGTTATCTTTATTAGCACTCTATCTGTTCGACTGCTAATATTGTAACACATAGTCATCCGTTGTCAATAGGGTAAATTGAAAAAGATTTATGAACTGTCAAAAAGTTTCCTGCTTTTTCGGGCGTTTTCCATCTTGCAAGATTTTGGATACAAGTATACAGTAGAATTAGAAAGTGAAGAAGCACAAAAAGCCAAAACGACAAAGGATCCGCCCATGAAACCTATTTTGATTGTGGATGACGAAGCGCCTATCCGCGCGCTGATCCGCCTGACGCTGGAGCGCGCGGGCTACACCTGTGACGAAGCTGCCACCGGCACCGAGGCCGCCGATAAAATTGAAGCAAACACCTATGACCTGGCCCTGCTGGACATTATGCTGCCCGGCCCCGATGGGTACGAGCTGCTGGACTACCTGCGCAGCGTGCAGACCCCGGTGATTTTTTTGACCGCCAAAACCGCTGTGGCGGACCGTGTGCGTGGGCTGCACCTGGGCGCGGATGATTACATTATCAAGCCGTTCGAGCCCACCGAGCTTGTGGCACGGGTGGAAGCGGTGCTGCGCCGCTGCGGTAAAGCCCAGGGTACTCTTGCTGCTTTTGATGTGGTGCTGGACCCGGCTGCCCGCCGGGTAACGCGCAGCGGCACCCCGCTGCACCTGACCCCGCGGGAATTTGACCTGCTGGAAGTATTGCTGCGCAACCGCGGCATTGTGCTGTACCGCGAAGTGCTCTATGAGCGCGTGTGGGGGCTGGATGCCGAGTATGACAGCCGCACGCTGGATCTGCACATCCAGCGGCTGCGCAAAAAGCTGGGCTGGAAGAACGAGATCCGCACCGTATTCCGTGTGGGCTATGTGCTGGAGCGCGGGGAATGAGCGCCGCTTTGCCTATCCTTTTATATAAATTATATAGAGCAGGAGTTTTGCCATGAAGTTTGCCCATAAGCTGACCCTTGCCCTGCTGGTGGTGCTGGCAGTTGTGCTTTCGCTGTGCAACACGGTGCTGATCGGGCAGCAGTTCCGGCAGGAGCTGCACACCGCGCAGGAAACGTTATCTGCAGACTGGCAGCGGGAAAGCCGCGCCATGCAGCGCACCTTGGTCACCCCCACCAGCGGCAGCCTGGCCGCACGGGTGGGCAGCTATTTGCAGGCCATCACCGAGCAGAACAGCCTTGCCTGCGCCGCTTACAGTGTGGATGGAACCTCCCTGTATTATGCCCTGCCCACCGCGGTTCCCTTATCCGAAGTGGAAGCCCTGCTTGCCCAGGATGGCGAGCCGCGCATGGTGCTGGCGAACAACCATACCCTGCTGTGCGCCGGAACGGTCGTTCTGCCGGAACGCTGCATCACCTTGGTCATTGCGCAGGATGCCGCCCCCGTGTGGCAGGCGCGGCAGGCCCGCACCCGAAATGCACTGATCGTAGAACTTTTGGCCATGGTGCTGGCCGGGGGCCTGGTTCTGCTGCTCTGCCGCCGCATGACCCGCCCGCTGGAGCAGCTGGAGCAGGCCAGCCGCCAGATTGCCGCCGGGGCCTACAGCCAGCGCACGGCCATCCATGGCAGTGACGAAATTGCCAGTTTAAGCCGCAGCTTTGACGAGATGGCCCAGGCGGTGGAGGGCACCGTGCAGACCTTGCAGCAGAACGCCCGCCAGAAAGATGATTTTGTGGCCGCGTTTACCCACGAGCTGAAAACCCCGATGACCAGCATCCTCGGCTTTGCCGATATCCTGCGCAGCGGCGAGGTGAGCCCCGCCACCCGCCGCACCGCCGCTGATTATATCTACCACGAAAGCAAGCGGTTGGAAGCGCTGAGCGGGAACCTGTTGGCTTTGATGGGGCTGGAACAACAGCCCCCGCAGCTGGAAGCCGTACCCCTGGGCCGTGTGCTGCAAAGCCTGCGCCGCGCCCTGCCCCAGGGCAGCCCGGTGCCCACCCTGCCCCGCAGTGACACCGTGGTGCTGGCCCAGCCGGAACTGTTGTGCGATATGCTGTACAACCTGATCCAGAATGCCCGCAAAGCCACCCCGGCGGATGGCAAAGTGGAAGTGCTGCTGGACGAAACACCCACCTGGCTGACCATCCGCGTACAGGATACCGGCTGCGGCATTCCGCCGCAGGAACTGGCCCGCATTACCGAGCCGTTTTATATGGTAGATAAATCCCGTGCACGGGAGCAGGGCGGCAGCGGCATGGGGCTTGCCCTGTGCGCCAGAATTGCCGCCTTGCACGGCACAACGCTGCAATTTGCAAGTGTGCCCGGCCAGGGAACCACGGTCAGCTTCTGCCTGCAAAAAGCGCGCAGCCAACCGGAGGTGGAGCCATGAGGGAAAGGAAAATGTTTTTTCCGCCTGCACTGCGGTTGGCTGCTGTGGCTATTGCACTTTCTGCAGCGGCTTTGGCCCTGCCGCTGCCGGTTTTTGCCGTGCTGGACCGTGCCGCCGGGCACAGCATTGCGGTGCAGCAGGATGCTGAAGCGTTAAGCCCCGCCGGGCGCAGCTGTGCTGCCGCACGGGAGCTTTACTGCTGGCGTATGACCTGGCAGAATACATCCCGCACCATGGTGGAGCCTGATTCAACTCCAGCCAGCACTGCCCCCGCCCTTGCCGCGGTGCAGCAGCTGCAGGCGGCCGGGGTACTGCCTGCCAGCATGGCGGATGTGCTTCTTTCCGCCATGCAGCAAACAGACGGTTGTACTACCTACACTGACGATACCGGCCAGAGCGAATATGTTTTTGCATCCGATGAGAACCATGTCACCCTCACCCTGACAGCCAGCGGCCTGCCCGTTGGGTTTACGGTGGAGCAGTGCAGCTTTGCGGATTTCGCGCTGGATGAAATAGCGGATGCTTACGCCGCATTTTTAGGCGGGGATGCGATCACCGATTGGGAAACGCTGCCCCTGCAGCTGCACGAGCCCTGCGCGGTACGCTACAGCGTCAGTGCCCAGCTTTACCTTTGCGTGGCCCGCAGCGGGCAGGGGCTGCGGGTGTCGGCAGCATCGCTTTCCCCGCAGGATGCCGCCGCTTACCGCGGGGATGTTACGCCATAAAGGAGGTTTGCCCCATGAAAAAGACGTTCAACCAGACCATGCCGTGCGCTGTGCGCCTGGCTGCACTGCTGCTTGTGCCCGCCGTTTGTGTTGCCTTTTCCGGCTGCAGCGCTGTGCCGGGCTCTTCCGGCAGTTCTGCGGCGGAGCCGTCCCCCTCCCCTGCCGCCGCGGAACCGGCAGCGAAACCTGATCTGCCCAGCCTGCGCCCGCTGTACCAGGGGGATGAAAACGGATATTATACCTTCATGACTGCCGCTTCGGGTGATTACCAGCAGGTGCTCTATGCGGACTACCAGACCGGCACCCAGGCCCCGGCCTGCCATATTACCGGCTGCACGCATGACAGCCCAAGCTGCCCGGCCTGCTTTTTTACCGGCGTGCCCGTCACGCTGCCCTACCCGGTTGGGGACGGCACTTATCTTTCCTTTGTCTATGGATATGATTCCGACGGCATGTCCATCGTGCGGCTGAATCAGGATTACGGCGTGGATCAGGTACTGTACCACTGCAATTACATTTCAAGTTCCTATTGCTACACGGACGGTTCTTCCCTCTGGTTTTCCACCTGCCCCAGCGGGGACAGCTATGACCGCATCAAACGCCTCGATCTGTCCACCGGCGGCATCACCACCCTGTTTGATGCCGGGGATACCAGCGGGCAATCCGCCAACATCATCGGCTGCACCGGGCGGCAGCTGGTGGTTTCGGTATCTCCTTATTATGACAGCAGCGAGCCACAGACTTCCGACCTGTATCTGCTGGATGCCGACACCGGCGCGGCAGAACTGCTGCGGGAATACCCGATCACCAACGCTTCCGCCGGGCGCACCACTAATATAAGCACCGCTGTGCTGGACGATACTTTATATGAATATGACTACACCACCGGCGAGCTGACCGCCACCGGGCTGGCTGACCGGCAGACCCGCACCGTAACCGATGCCCTGCCGCCTGACCCGTATGAGGGGCGCGGCGCGTTTGATGTGACCATTACCCGCATCCTGAACGGCCAGCTGGTTGTGGAGTACTATTCCAACGACTGGACGGACGACAACGCCGAAACAAAAACACCCGTCTACCTGGTTGACCTTGCCGCCGGCACCGTAGCGGAAAAGCCCGCCCTGCCGCCGCTGAACTGGAACGGGTACGACCACACCAGCACCACCATTCTGGCCCAGCTGCAAGACCGGCTGCTGGTGCTCTGCCGTGCGGAGCCATACACCCGCACCACAACCGGAACGGACGGCGCACCCTACACGATTCAATCCTCCCACCGCTATTTTGGGCTGATCTCGTATGCCGATTACCTGACCGGCACCCCGAATTATACCGAGGTTGGGATGCTGGATTAAGCCGGGTATTTTGTTCCAAATTCTGCGCTTTTATTCTGCAAGAAAGCCGATGCTAAATTTCTGCAGCGCCTCCAGCAATTTGTAGGGGACGATGCATCGTCCCGCTGGATGGGCCTTGTTGCATTGCTTGCTTTCAAAAAACAATCTTCCTCACACACCATGCATTTTCCCAAACGTCCCCGCCGCCTGCCGCAAATCAGGCGGCATTTTTGTGTTCCTTTCCTGTTTTATGGCAACTATCCCCCGCCGCCCTTGATTTTACCCACCAAAACCTTTACAATAAGATTAAATATTACCGCTTTTGCGGAAAGGAAGTAAGATCATGGATCAGTCCAGCAAATACAGCATCAATACCCTGTGCGTACAGGGCGGCTATACCCCCGGCAACGGCGAACCCCGCCAGATTCCCATTGTGCAGAGCACCACTTTCAAATATGATAGCTCCGACGATATGGGCAAGCTGTTTGACCTGCAGGCCAGCGGTTATTTTTATTCCCGCCTGCAAAACCCCACCTGCGATACCGTCGCTGCCAAGATTACCGAACTGGAGGGCGGCACCGCCGGTATGCTGACCGGTTCCGGCCAGGCAGCCAACTTCTTTGCCCTGTTCAACATCTGCAACGCGGGCGACCACATCGTTTCTTCCAGCTCCATTTACGGCGGCACCTTCAACCTGATCTCCGTCACCATGGCAAAGATGGGCATTACCGCCACCTTTGTTTCCCCTGACTGTACCGAGGAAGAGCTGAACGCCGCGTTCCAGTCCAACACCAAGGCTGTCTTTGGCGAAACCATTGCCAACCCCGCCCTGACGGTGCTGGATATTGAAAAGTTTGCCAATGCAGCCCACGCCCACGGTGTGCCGCTGATTGTGGATAACACCTTTGCCACCCCCGTCAACTGCCGCCCCATTGAATGGGGTGCCGATATCGTGACCCATTCCACCACCAAGTACATGGACGGCCACGGCGCAACCCTGGGCGGTGCCATTGTGGACGGCGGCAAGTTCGACTGGATGGCTCATGCCGATAAGTTCCCCGGCTTGTGCACCCCTGATGACAGCTACCACGGTATCACCTATGCCGAGCACTTTGGCAAGGAGGGCGCTTTCATCACCAAGGCAACCGCACAGCTGATGCGTGACTTTGGCTGCGTGCAGAGCCCCATCAACGCCTACATGCTCAACCTTGGCCTGGAAAGCCTGCATGTGCGCATGGCCCGCCATTGCGAGAACGGCCAGGCTGTGGCAGAGTTTTTGGCCAGCCACCCGAAGATTGCCTATGTGAACTACTGCGGCCTGCCGGGCGATAAGTACCATGCTGTTGCCGAAAAGTACCTACCCAATGGTTCCTGCGGCGTTGTCAGCTTTGGCGTAAAGGGCGGGCGCGAAGCCGCCGCTGCCTTTATGGGCCACCTGAAGATTGCCGCCATTGAGACCCATGTGGCCGATGCCCGCACCTGCTGCCTGCACCCCGCCAGCTCCACCCACCGCCAGATGAACGACGAGCAACTGATTGCCGCCGGTGTTCAGCCCGACCTGGTGCGCATGAGCTGCGGTCTGGAAGATAAGAACGACCTGATCCACGATATTGCCCAGGCACTTGACCAGATCTGACCGTTAAGGAGTTTACTGTTTATGCCTTTGATCATTCCCAAAGAGCTGCCCGCCTATGGCGAACTTTCGCGCGAGAACGTGTTCGTCATGCACCAGCAGCGTGCGCAGACCCAGCAGATCCGTCCCCTGCGCATCCTGATTTTGAACCTGATGCCCACCAAAATTGTAACGGAAACCCAGCTGGCACGCCTTTTGGCCAACAGCCCCCTGCAGGTGCAGCTGACCTTTTTGCAGACCAAGACCCATGATACCACCCACACCCCGCAGGAGCACATGAAGGCGTTTTATAAAACCTTTGATGCGGTGCGCAATGAGCGCTTTGACGGTATGATCATCACCGGTGCCCCCATTGAGGACCTGGACTATGAGGATGTGGACTACTGGAACGAGCTGTGCGAGATCATGGATTACAGCCGCGAAAACGTATATTCCACCATTCATCTGTGCTGGGGTGCGCTGGCCGGGCTGTATTACCACTTCGGCGTGCGCAAGGTACACCTGCCAGAAAAAATGTTCGGCGTGTTCGAGCACCGCGTGGTGCGGCCCTCCAATCCGCTGGTGCGCGGCTTTGACGAAATATTCTATGCTCCGCACAGCCGCTGGGCCGGGCTGAACCGCGCCGATATTGATGCCGCCCCGGAGCTGCGCATGCTGGCCGAAAGCGATGTTGCCGGCCCCATGCTGCTTTCTACCGAGTCCGGCCGCCAGATTTTTGTCATCGGCCACCCGGAATACGACAAGTACACTTTGGATGCCGAGTACCGCCGCGATGTAAAGGCGGGCAAGGAAATTCATGTTCCGGTCAACTATTACCCGGACGATGACCCCAACAAGGACCCCATTTTCCGCTGGCGTGCCCATGCGCACCTGCTGTATACCAACTGGCTGAACTACTATGTCTACCAGAACACCCCCTATGACCTGGATGATCTGGAAGCCGTGGTGGACCCGCCCCGCACCTGAGGAGGACGTATGCCGAAGATCAGTGCCTGTATTGTGGCATACTGTGATTATGATGAAGTGTGCGCCGCTGTGCGCAGCGTGCTGGCCAACACCCCCGGCGATGACTTTGCCCTGTATGTGGTGGATAACGCCAGCCCGGATGGCTGCGGCCCCCGCCTGGCGCAGACAGATTTTGGCGATGTACGCGTGCAGGTGATCTGCCTGCCCAAGAACCTCGGCTTCGGCAAGGGCCACAACAGCATTATGGACCGCCTGACCAGCGATGTACACTTTATCCTGAACCCGGATGTGATCATTCATGATGACATCCTGCCCCAGATGGCGCAATGGCTGCTGGACCACCCCGGCGTTGTGATGGCCACGCCGCAGCTCTATTTTCCGGATGGGCGCATCCAGAACCTGCCGCGCCGCAAGCCCACCCCGTGGCTGCTGCTGGCCCGCCAGCTGGCCCCGCGGTTTGGCGGTGTGATGCAAAAAGCTGACGAACATTACACCATGCAGGATGAGGACCTGACGATCTCCCGCCCCATTGAGTTTTGCACCGGCAGCTTTGCCGCCATCCGCACCGATGTGTTCAAAACCATCGGCGGTTTTGACCCCGAATACTTTATGTATGTGGAGGATGCCGACCTGACCCAGCGTGCGCTGCGCCAAGGGCTTGTCTACCTGCTGCCGCAGTTCACCGCCACCCACGCCTGGCACCGCGACCCCATGCGGGATGCAGGCAAGTTCAAAATGCAGTTGAAGAGCATGGGCCGGTATTTCAAAAAATGGGGCATCGGCAAGGGGAATGTGTAAACGGGTTATTGTTTCAGCAAAAAGCACTTGCACTTATTGAGACCGCAGGAGTGCATATTGTGCGCACCTGTCGCCTCTTCCTTGTCATCTCCCAAATTTAGCACTTGACGCACACGGCGCGAACAGATATAATAGAAATGTTCACGAGGTGTTGCGCAGCTGGTAGCGCGCGTGGTTTGGGACCACGAGGCCGCAGGTTCGAGTCCTGTCACCTCGACCAAAATAAAAGCCGTAGATTCGTTAGAGTCTACGGCTTTTTCTTTTGCAAGTACACACTTTAGTACACACTTGCCTATTTTCTTTGTAAGTCGTGCACCAAATCCCTGTACACATCCGGATTCGCTTCCTTTAGTGCATCCATCGTTCCAGCATCCGGATGATATTTGAGCGCGATCGTTGTTTTCCGCTGGCGAAGGAATCCATCTGTTCCGAATTGAAAACAAAGCACGTTTCAAATTTATCCTTATCCTGATCGGGAACCAGCGCACCGTTTAATGAACCATAAGAAATCTTTTTAATATGAGTTGTTTTTGGATCGTTTTATCATCCGCTTTGTTATTAAGCCCAAAGGCCGATTTCATCGCCGGATCCGTTAAAAAGCCTCTGGCATTGAAGGCACAAATCATAAGATTCCTCTTCAGATGGCACCAGTTCTATCGCACAGATTATAATCGTAGAGCGGGCAGATATTTTTTGTTATCGTTTTCTTTCTTGTGTATTTTCCCCTTGGCTGATACAATGTAGAAAAAACAGTTAAGGAGCATCCCCCAATGATTCGTGAAATTTGCAAAGACAAGACTTTTCTTGCGCAGAAAGCCGCGCCCGCCACGGCGGCGGACCTTGGCGTAGCGCAGGACCTGATGGAAACTCTGATTGCCCACAAGGATGGCTGCGTGGGCATGGCGGCAAATATGATCGGCGTGAACAAACGCATTATCGTTTTTGAGAATGACGGCGAATACATGGTCATGTTCAACCCGGTCATCGTCAAACAGTCCGGAGCCTATGAAACGGACGAAGGCTGCTTATCGCTTACCGGCACGCGGAAAACCAAGCGCCACAAAGTCATCAAAGTGCAGTGGCAGAATGAAAAATTCCAGACGCGGCTTAAAACGTTTACCGGCTGGACGGCGGAAATCATCCAGCACGAAATTGACCACTGTGAGGGAATTTTGATTTAACCTTTTTCTTTTTCCTGCATTTGGCTTTCGTTCAGCAGGTTCAGTGGTTTCAAACCTCTTTCCAGTGTGCCTCGATGGCAGCGCGGTTCAGCTGCTCACCGATCACGATGATCACTTCCTGCGCTTTGGCAATGGGCTTTAAGGTCATGGCGTCGCGGCTGGCGTTCAGCTCCAGCCAGCCATTTCCATCCGAAGTAAAGCCCTTAATGCGCATAATGCGGCCGCAGGAGGCATCGGCAAACAGTTCATTCACCACTTCTTTCAGCCGCGGCAGGGGTAAGTGACGGCCGATAAAATAGAGCGAAGAAAACACATCGTGCTGGTCAAAGTGCATTTTTTCATAGCTGGCCTGCTTGCTGCCGCAGGCGGCAACGGCGGCCAGGTCCTGCGGGGTCAGGTCCTCCCAGTTTTTGCGCAGTACATCTGCGCCAAAGCGGCGGGCGCAGCCGTTTTGCTCCAGCGCGTGGTTCAGGTAGTTTACCGTGGAATCCATCTCGGCCGGGGTAGCCAGCTGGCTGCGGCTCAGCACCACCATGCCGGCATTGGCGGTTTCGGACGCCAGCAGGTAGGCCGACTGGGGCGAAAGCTGCTGCTCCTGCTTGGCATCCACAATAGCAATCACGTTGCCCATACGGTACCACTTATCCAGCGGTTCGTCGTGCAGGATGTCAAAAAATTCATCTACATCAAAAATACCGCTCGGCTCAATAATGACCCTGTCAAAGCCCTGCATGGCCAGCGAGATCAATTTGGTGCGCATCCGGCGCTGGTGGGTATCGCAGTCGCACCCGCCGCTGATGCTTTCCATATCGCAATGGTCGCCCAAAATATCCTGCAGCAGCATAACATCCACATTGACCGCGCCAAAGTCATTTTCCAAAATGCAGACATTCCAGCCCTGCTGAACCATATAGCGGGCATAGTGCCGCATAAAAGTCGTTTTGCCAGAGCCAAGAAAGCCGGTGATCAAATCGACCTGTACCATAGTTGTTCCCCTCCTGTTGGTGGTAAATTGCTTGTGCCTGTTATTATATCACATTTTTATTCAGTTTGCTTCATCAAACCCAAATTCAAAAAGAAAAACCGCCACACAGGTCCCTGTTCCTGTGCGGCGGTTTTTCCTTGAAAAGAAGAAAAAAGAGAAAGAGGAGTGGATGAAAAAAGTCTGCGTTGTTCCCCTGAGCATTTGGCAATGCCCCAACGGTGTTCGGGTCCCTGTTCCCTGGCACCGTTCCTTTTGGGAACAATTATAGAATACCCGATAGATGTGAACAATTCGTGATAAAAAATTCAACATTTTGCAAAAAGCGCCGCGCAATTTTCCATATTTCAAAGGCTGTGGCGGTTATTCTTCCTGTGCGGGGTGTAAATCTGCCCCGCAATACGCTATAATGGGGTTAGATTGCGGCAGCAGCCGCTGCCATGCAGGAGGGAAAACACCATTGGCAAACCGAATCAATTATGAGCGCGTGATGGAAGAAACCATCGCCGCATTAGAGCGCGATGGCCAGCGCCCGCAGCTGCTGCTGCACGCCTGCTGCGCGCCCTGTTCCAGCGCCACGTTGGAACGTCTGGCCGACCATTTTGACGTTACCATTTTATATTATAACCCCAACATTGCCCCACCGGAGGAATACCACCGCCGGGAAGCCGAACTGGAACGTTTTGTGCGCGATGCCGGGTACGCTGCCCGCGGCATCACGGTGGTGGAACTGCCGTATGACCCGCAGGAGTTTTACACTGCGGTAAAAGGGCTGGAAAACGAGCCGGAGCGCGGCGAGCGCTGCACCGTGTGTTACCGCATGCGGCTGGAACGCGCCGCCCAGTACGCCAGGGCACACGGCTTTAACTGGTTCACCACCACCCTTTCCATCTCCCCGGTCAAGGACCCTGTGCGGCTGAACACCATCGGCTGCGAACTGGCCCAACAGTACGGCCTGAACTACCTGCAAAGCGAGTTCCGCAAAAAGGACGGTTACAAGCGCAGCCTTGCTTTGAGCGCAGAATACGGCCTGTACCGGCAGGATTACTGCGGCTGTATTTTCAGCAAGCAGGAACGCGGCGTTTGATTGCAAAGTTTTAATTGCAAGGAGAAATGTTTCATGCCAAAACATGTTTTAGTGGCTCTGCCATTGAGCGATGCCCAGCGCAGCGCTTTGCAGGCCAGCGTGCCGGAATATGAATTTACCTTTGCCCAAACCGAAACCGTTACCCTGGCCCAGGTGCTGGAGGCAGATATCATCATGGGCAATGTGCCGGTAGAGCTGATTTGCCAAAACCACTATCTGGAATGGTTCCAATCCAACTTTGCGGGACCGGATACCTATCTGGTGCCGGGCGTGCTGCCGGAGCAGTGCCTGGTGACCAACGCCACCGGCGCTTACGGGCTGGCCATCAGCGAGTGGATGCTGGGCTTGTGGCTGGGGCTGCAGAAGGATCTGTTTTTGTACCGGGACCGCCAGACGCAGCACAAGTGGGATGCCATCACCCGCCAGGTGCGGCCGGTGGCCGGGTCCCGCGTGTTATGCGTTGGCATGGGGGATATCGGCTCTAACTTTGCCATGCGCGCCCATGCCCTTGGGGCCGAGGTTGTCGGTGTGCGGCGCAGCGTGCGCCCCGGTGCCCCCTGCCCCGATTACTGCCTGCGGGTGGTACCCCAAAGCGAACTGGACGCCGAGCTGCCGCAAGCGGACCTGGTTGCCCTGAGCCTGCCCGGCACGCCGGAAACGCTGCACATGTTTGATGCCGCCCGCCTGGCCCGCTGCAAGCAGGGGGCAATTCTGCTGAACGTGGGCCGTGGTTCCACGGTGGACTGCCTTGCCCTGGCCGATGCCGTACACAGCGGGCATTTGTTCGGTGCAGCGCTGGATGTGACTGACCCCGAGCCGCTGCCGTCAGACCACCCGCTGTGGAGCGAACCGAATGTGATCATCACGCCGCACATTTCCGGGCGGTTCAGCCTAGCCAAAACACTGGATAACATTGTAGAAATCTTTATCCATAACCTCAAGCTGTACGCTGCCGGGCAGCCGGTGGACAACCAGGTCAGCCGCACCACCCACTATGTCAGCGGCGGCAGTGGCGGCCAGCGGCTGGTGTGCGGCATGCCGTAAAGGTTCTTATTTTCAACCATTCTGCGCCAAAATATTGCATAACTCCTTTGGGTATTGTAGAATAGTGGTGTTCGCTGATTCTGCAACACACAGAGGAGTTTTTATGTTATACCAACTGTTCTGGCTGTTTTTGGCCTTTTCGTTCCTGGGCTGGTGCCTGGAAGTTGCTGCCACCGCAGTGCGGCTGGGCCAGTACCGGGACCGCGGCGTGCTGCACGGGCCGCTGTGCCTGGTTTATGGCATTACCGGCTGCCTGATCACCATTGCCCTGCGGGAATTGAGCGGCGGGTGGTTCTTCCTGTTTATGTTCAGCGCGCTGTATGCCACGGTGGTGGAATGGATTGCCGGGCATTTGCTGGAGCACTACAGCCACACCCGCTGGTGGGATTACTCTGACCGCAAATGGAACCTGGATGGGTACATCTGCCTTTCGGCTTCCCTTGTCTGGGGTGCCCTGGGCCTGGTAACCGTCAAGTGGCTGGTGCCGCTGCTGATGCGTTTGTACCAGCTGGTGCCCGCCGGGCTTGCGCATGTTCTGTTGTGGATCTTTGCCATTTTGCTGGTCATTGATCTGCTGGGCACCGCGCTGACCCTGGGCGGCCTGCGCTACAAGCTGCCCAGAGTGGACGAGGTCAACAACCGCCTTGCCAACCTGACGCTGCGGATGGGGTTGTGGATCTTTGACCGCACCGAGCGCCGCATGCGCACCAAAGCCCCACAGCTGGACCTGATACGGCCCAAGCGCACCAAAAGCACGGTGTTTGCTGCCGGGTGCAGCTTTTACAAAATCTTTTTGCTGTTTGTAATCGGCGCGTTCCTGGGCGACATTACCGAAACGATTTTCTGCCGCATTACCGCTGGGTATTGGATGAGCCGTTCCAGCCTGGTGTGGGGACCTTTCTCTATTGTTTGGGGCCTTGCCATTGCGCTGGTCACCCAGGTTTTGTACAAGTACAAAGACCGTTCGGCATTCTGGCTGTTCGGCATGGGCACCCTGTTGGGTGGTGCTTACGAGTATCTGTGCAGCGTGTTTACTGAAATCGTGTTCGGCGCGGTATTCTGGGATTACAGTGCCCTGCCGTTCAACCTGGGCGGGCGTATCAATCTGCTGTACTGCTTTTTCTGGGGGCTGGCCGCTGTGGCATGGTTCAAGGTGCTGTTCCCGCCGTTGGACCGCTTGATTGAAAGCCTGCCCCGCCGCGGCGGTACCATTTTGACCTGGTGCCTGGTGGTATTTATGGCAGTCAATATGATCGTCAGCTCCGCCGCGCTGATTCGTTATGACGCCCGTTTGGAGGGCGTTGCCGCCCAGACCAGCCTGGATACCCTGCTGGACGAGCATTTCGACGATTCCTATATGCAGCGGGTCTACCCCAAGCTGGTGCACATGAGTTAAATGATTTTGGCCGCAGCGCCACATGCATAAATAGCAGGCCCACGCCGGGGTGTTTTTCCCGCGGCGTGGGCCTATTGTTTTTGGGCCATTTTTTAAGGGTGTTTTGGGGAGTTGATGCAAGAGATTCGTTCAACATCACATTATAAAATCGTCTGTAGGGAACGGTCTTGACCGTTCCGAAACTTTACCGTATATGCCGCAATAGGATTTAACGCAAAAACTATCCGGCGGTCAGAGGGTTCTGCGCCCACAGGCGCGTTTCGGAGACCGACCGGGATTGAAAATCCCGGCTCTTAGGCCGGAGATAGCCGCCCTACCGCGAAATTACCAACAAACGCCGGGTAAATTTTGCGCTTGTCCGGGGCGTCGGGGACGCCGCCCCCTACCGCTGGGCAAAGTACATCCCGCATTTTTTCGTATCCATTCCGGCAAGCTCCCGGCGTGGTCGGGTGCCCCCCCTACAGATGGGCCAGGTATCCTTCCCGGCGCGATAGGGGGCATCTTTTCCTACAAACATCACACGGCACATCACATTTTTTTCATGTGCAACATAGCAAGGTTTCTCTGGCGGGTTCAGGCCCCCTGCCCGCGGCCTTTTTCCTGCTACAATTCCTAATTTCTCATTTCTAATTCCTAATTCGTCCCCAACTCCTCACTCCTACCTCCTATCTCCTAACTTTCACTCGTGTTCCGCCCAATCGCGGCTTCGGCCCACGGCTTTGTGCCAGCCAGCCAGCAGCTTTTCGCGTTCTGGAGCTTCCATGTTGGGAGTAAAGGTCATGTTGCAGTGCCACAGGCTGCGGATCTCCTCACGGTCTTTCCACACGCCGGTGGCAAGGCCCGCCAGGTAGGCAGCGCCAAGGGCCGTTGTTTCGCGGATGGCCGGGCGCAGCACGGTTTTGTTCAGGATGTCCGCCTGGAACTGCATCAAAAACTGGTCGCGGGAAGCACCTCCATCCACTTTCAGGGCGGTGATGGGCTGGCCCACATCCAACTCCATCGCGTGCACCAGGTCATAGCTCTGATAAGCGATGGACTCCTCCGCCGCGCGGATGATATGGTTCTGGGTGGTGCCGCGGGTAATGCCCACAATGGCCCCGCGGGCGTACATATCCCAGTAGGGTGCGCCCAATCCGGTAAAGGCCGGAACAATATACACCCCGCCGTTATCCGGCACCTTCTGGGCGTAATACTCCGAATCCCGGCTTTCCTGGATCATGCGCAGGCCATCGCGCACCCACTGGATGACCGCCCCGCCCACAAACACACTGCCCTCCAGCGCATACTCCACCTTGCCGTTCAGGCTGATGGCAATGGTGGTCAGCAGGCCATTTTTGCTGCGGCAGATGGTATCGCCGGTGTTCATCAACAAAAAGCAGCCGGTACCATAGGTGTTTTTGGCTTCGCCTTTGGAAAAACAGCCCTGGCCAAACAGTGCGGCCTGCTGGTCGCCCGCAATACCGGCCACCGGCACCTGTACGCCGCACAGGTCGGTGTAACCGTAAATCTCGCTGGAATCCGTCACACGCGGCAGCATGGCGCGGGGGATATCCAGCGCGTTCAGCAGTGTATCATCCCAGTCCAGCTTGTGGATATTATACAGCATGGTGCGGCTGGCGTTGGTTCGGTCCGTTACATGCACCTTGCCGCCGGTCAGCTTCCACACCAGCCAGCTGTCCACCGTGCCAAACAGAATTTCTCCCGCCTGTGCGCGCTCCCGTGCGCCCGGCACATGGTCCAGAATCCACTTGATTTTGGTTGCGGAAAAGTAGGCATCCGGCACAAGGCCGGTATTCTCTTTGATATACTCTGCCATGCCCGGCTGGCTGAGCAGCTCATCCACCAACGGTGCAGTGCGGCGGCATTGCCACACAATGGCGTTATAAATGGGGCGGCCGGTCGCTTTTTCCCACAAAATCGTGGTTTCGCGCTGGTTGGTAATGCCGATGGCGGCAATATCATGCGCATCCACGCCGCTTTGGGCTACCACCTCGTTCATCACGCCATACTGGCTGGACCATATCTCCATGGGGTCGTGCTCCACCCAGCCCTGCTGGGGGTATAGCTGCTCAAATTCGCGCTGGCGCACGGCAATAATATTCTGCTCATTATCAAACAGGATTGCCCGGCTGCTGGTGGTACCCTGATCCAGCGCAAGAACATATCTGCTCATCTTCAACCTCCCTGTTGATGGGTAACGGGGCTAAGGCAATACCGCACAATTCTAAGTGCCGATACGGCGAGCGAGGTGCGGCAGCTGCTAAGACAAAAGCGCAGATAATACTGGATGTCTTATCGAGCATTTTGGCAACGCAGATGC
>ERZ1034901.1430-NODE-1430-length-16636-cov-26.577830_pt1 | contig 16636 bp, 16 predicted proteins | sample MGYA00520628_ERZ1034901 | MGnify/ENA primary metagenome ERZ1034901 (study PRJEB33766, sample SAMN09781783) | gut metagenome | biome: gut microbiome | host: Homo sapiens | place: Madagascar | study: EMG produced TPA metagenomics assembly of the PRJNA485056 data... | reverse complement strand
GCAGCCGCCGGAGCGGTGCTTAAGCCGTCAGGCGGGAATTGTGCGGTGTTGCCCTTGATATAATTTCCGCCGCCCTAAAGTGAGCAATCACTTTGGGGCGGCTTTTTTGCAAAAATGCTCTTTTTCTGCGCCGGTTGCGTATAGTTGCGCGCAGTTTCTTGCGTATGCAAATATAATTTTCTGAAAATCATATCTGAATGGCAGAGAGACCATATCCGCCCGCATGGGCTGGGCAAGAGAAAACATGGGAATTTGGTCATCGGATACAGTGATCTTTTCAACTATCGTGATTTCTCTGATTTGCTGCAACCTGATACCAGAGGAAGTTAAAGCTGGAAAATGGATTCTACCAATAGAGGCAAGTTATTCAAAAGAGGACCTGCTATTTTCTAAGATGCTCATCTATGGCATCTGCACAGCATTACCATCATTTATTGGTTATAACCTCTACTACGCACTCAGTTCATTATTGATTACGGACAATTACGCTTCTTTAATTGCTTTGAGAAATTCTATCGTATTGGCTGTCTCAGTATTCTTTGTCACAACCAATATCTATATCGCTGTCTGTCATCTGCAAAAACCAAGTTTCAGCAGTCATAACAGTCATTATGTTTGTGCTTGCCGCACCAGATATTTTATCGCTTTTCTCATTCAGCAAATTCTTCCCAACATATTTTTTGACTTTTTTATATAATTCATCATCAAATTTCCAAAATTTAATCATCCCTTGTGTCGTACTGCTTGCTGTCCAGATAGAGCGGTGTCGCATATCTTTGAAAAACTTAAGCAAATTGAAATTGCTCGATAGGGTGAAATATAATGAAATCATTTAAGAGACTGAACGGAACACTTGATCTCCGCCCAACCGGAGTCGCAATTATACGAGAAAATATGTTTGCAACGACCTTTCACAACGCAGGAGAAATTGAAATTCCTTACGGCAATATTAGTGAAGTTGAGGTCGTACCGGGTTCAGTATTGAACGGCTACATTTGCATTGTCGAAAACGATTACGGGCGTCCATCAAATGTGTTTTCTGCAATGAAAGATGAGAATACAGTAATTTTTCGATTCACAAAAAATCTGCAAGCTACAAAGATGAAACAGCAAATCGAAGACAGAATTTGATGGGAGCAATATATGAGTCTTAAAGATCCCAAAACTTTGGGCGATTTTCTATGGATTGTATTTCTGATAATTACCGCAGGAGTTTTTATAAGTTTTTTATGATGCAAAATTATGAGGGTCATGCTATAATGAAGTTGCAGAAAACGCCGAGCCAAGCCCTATATGGGAAGGTGTAACGACTGGACACGGAGCATCCCAAGCGGATGAAGGCACAGTCTGAACTTATGGGCGACCATAAGAGCTACACAGAAATGATGTAGCCTCCGCAATAGCGGTGCAACAAAATTGGGTAAACACAATCATGAAATTTATGAGTGTAATCGCTGACCTCCTGTAGGCAGCTTTTACTGTCTGTGGAGGATTGGCGAGCATAGTAACCATTTGGGGGCTTGCCCCATCTAAAATTTTGGAATTCTTAAGTGCAACTGCTATTTTGTTTGCTGTTTAGCAGTATAAAACAAGAAATAGCAACCAAAAAAATAAAAGGGGAAAATGCTCAAATAAAAATCTATGGAAGGTGATGTATCGCCCACCGCATAGTAATATGTGGTTCTGCACTCCGTAAACTCGGTGAAAGTCTGCTTAAAGAAAGGCTGTCCGCATTTTGTGGACAGCCTTATCTACAAAATTCCTTTGGGCCTATGGCACGCATTACAGGTTGGATTTTATCGCCCCCATTTCGCCCAATGTGCTCAGCGCCTGCCCGGCGTTGACCGCTTCCATGCAGGGCTGGCATTTATCGGATGATTCGCCGTATATTCTGTGTTATGGCACTGCTGTAGGCACAGAACGCATTTCTGAGCGCTATCTTCTTGAGGCACACGGCGTAAAAGGGGTTCCCAAGGTTAAAATCCATCCCTTTCAGCAGCAAATACAGTTTATCTGGGAATCCGACTCAGCAGCTGATACACAATATTACCTGATTCAGTGCAGCGGCGCAAAAAACTTTCATCTGACCATGACCTTAAAAGGAGAAAACGAGCAAATCGAGCTTTTTGCTGCTGCCCCGGATGAAAGCACCCTGTCGGCGTGGGGTTCCGAATTGGAAACTCTTTGGAATATATATAGTTAAAAGGAAACTGTACTTTTGGGCAATCGCAAGCAGCTTTATCTTAGCAGCTCAGTCGGAACAAGTGCTTATACCCATGCATATTCCGGTTTTATGTCCGGTTCTGCTTCTATTCCTGTTCATGAAATCCCACCACGCCGGTCCCTGATTTTCCCCAAAGCAGCCCTTTGCTGCTTTGGGGATTTTTTTCTGCGTTTTCAAAAGTGTTTTCTGCCGCCGAGCGCCGTTTTGAAAAGTATTCTTGCGGCGAAACCGATAAATTGTTTCCAAAACGCCCGAATTTGTTCATAAAATTGTAAAACCTGTTACAACATGGCCTATCGTGTTACTAAAATTTTGTGTAATCTGTCTTGTTTTTTGCCTTTCTTTGTGGGATAATAAAATCAGCGAAGAGCTGAAGGAGAATTCCGGAGAAAGGCGGCTTGGCGGAGAAGCAAGGGGGTGTTGTGCCCGGCTTCCGGCACAACAGCCGCCTTTATATTTTTCGGAGATCTTCGATCGAATTTTATAGAAAACGGTGGTGAGATCATGATTCAGGAAACCCTTGAAGCTGTACGCCGGGCCGAGCGTGAAGCGCAAACCACGGAAAAGCAGGCCGCCGAGCAGGCGCAAAGCCTTGCCGCACAGGCCAAAGCCGATGCCCGCGCACAGGCAGACCAAAAGATCGCGCAGGCCAAAGCACAGGCCGAGCGGGCCCTGGCCGAGGCCAAAGCACAGGGCGAAGCGCAGGCCGCCCAGGCGGCGCAGGCTGCCCAGGCCGAGCTTGCCGCCCTGCGCGAAACGGCGCAAAGCCGCCAGCCTCAGGCTGTGGAACAGCTGATCCGCCGCCTGCTGGGCTAAGCCGCACGGAAAGGAGGAAACGCCTGTGGCTGTTGTTTCCATGATGCAGATCCGCATCATTGCCCTCACCGAATACCGCAAGCCCCTGATGGAGCTGCTGCAGCGGCGGGGCGTGGTGCAGCTGCAAAACGATCTGCCGCACGACGATGTGTTCGAGCGGCTGGATATTACCGCCCCCTGCGCGCAGTTTCAGCGTGGCGCGCAGGCTGCCGAACAGGCGCTGGAAATTTTAAGCCGTTACGCGCCGCAAAAAGCCGGGCCGCTGGATTCCCTGAAGGGCCGCGCACCGCTGGCCCCCGGTCAGCTGGAGCAATGCGCCGCCCGCCGGGATGAGCTTTCGGCGCAGGCCGCCGAGATCCTTCAGTTGGAAAAGCAGCTGTGTGAGGCCAAGGCCGCCATTCCCAAGCTGCAGGTGCAGATCGGCGCACTGAGCCCATGGATGGGGCTGGAGGTTCCCTTCAATTTTGCGGGCACGGCCAGCACGCGGGCTTTCATCGGAAGCTTTTCGAGCGATCATACCGCCGATGCGCTTTTGCAAAGCATCCAGCTGCCCACCGATGTGCCACTGGATTTGACCATTCTGAGCCACAGCAAAGAGCAGACCTGCGTGTTTGTGCTTTGCCCCAAAAAGAATGCCGCTGCCGCCGAAAACGCACTGCGGCACGCAGGCTTCAGCCTGCCGGCCCTGGCGGGCAGCCTGAACCCGCAGCAGCAAAAGGCCGCCTGGGAAGAAGAAATTCGCCAGTGCGAAGCGCTGATCCAGAAAAACACCCGGCTTTTGGCGGGCTTTGGGCCGCGCCGGGCCGATCTTGAGCTGCTGGCCGACTATTACAGCGTGCGGCGCGAAAAATATTTGGCCATGGGCAAGCTGGCCCAGACCCGGCACGTGTTTGTGGCCGAGGGCTACGCCCCCGCACCGGATGCCGCTGCACTGCAAAACGAGCTGCGGGAAAAGTTTTTTGCCGCCGTGGAGCTGATCCGGCCCGACCCCGAAGGGGAGCAGCCGCCCGTGGAGCTTCGCAACAGCAGGTTTTCAGCCCCCATGGAGGGCGTGCTGGCCAGCTACAGCTTCCCCGGCCGCGGCGAGTTTGACCCCAGCTTTATGATGGCGCTGTTCTACTATTTTCTGTTTGGCATGATGCTCAGCGATGCGGGCTACGGCCTGCTGATCGTGCTGGTGTGCGGCGTGCTGCTGGCAAAGTTTAAAAATATGGATAAGGGCCTGAAAAAAAGCCTGACCATGTTTTTCTTCAGCGGCATTTCCACCGTGTTCTGGGGCATTTTGTACGGCAGCTGGTTTGGCGATGCCCCCGATGTGATCGCGCACACCTTCCTGCACAGCGATTTCACGCTGAAGCCCCTGTGGGTGAACCCCATCAACTGCCCCATGCAGATGCTGATGTTCTGTTTGCTGATCGGCCTGATCCACCTGTTTGCGGGCCTTGCCTGCAAGGCCTATCTGCTGATCCGGCAAAAGGACGGCATGGCCCTTCTGGCCGATGTGGTTTCGTGGTATCTGCTTGTGGGCGGCCTGATCCTGTTTGCACTGGCCTCGCCCGCCTTTATCAAGGTGGTGCAGCTTGGCTTTGTGCTTCCCGCTGCGGTGGGTGCCGCAGGCAAGTGGCTGGCCATTGCCGGTGCGCTGCTGGTGCTGCTGTTTGCCGGGCGTGAAGCCAAAAATCCGCTGATGCGCCTTGTGAAGGGCCTGTACGCCCTCTATGGCTCCACCAGCTGGCTGGGCGATCTGCTCAGCTATTCCCGATTGCTGGCGCTGGGCCTGGCCACGGGCGTGATCGGGCAGGTGGTAAACCAGATGGCCAGCATGGGCGGCGACACGCCCCTGGGCATTGTTCTGTTTATTGTTGTATTTCTGGTTGGGCACGCGCTCAACATTGCCATCAATCTTCTGGGCGCGTATGTACACACCAACCGACTGCAGTTTGTTGAATTCTTCGGCAAGTTCTACGAAGGCGGCGGCCAGCCCTTTGAACCGCTGGCAGCCCACACCAAATACTATCAGATTTCGGAGGTAAAGTGAGTATGTTTACAAACGGATTATCTTGGGCATTGTTGGGCGCTGCTCTGGCCGCACTGGGCGGCGGCATGGGTTCTGCTGCGGGTGTCGGCATTGCGGGTCAGGCAGCCGCCGGTGTGGTGGCCGAGGACCCCGGCAAGTTCGGCAAGGTTCTGATTTTGCAGCTTCTGCCCGGCACACAGGGCATTTACGGCCTTCTGGTGGCCTTTATCACGCTTTCCAGCACCGGCATTCTGGGCGGCACCGCCGATGTGAACATGACCATGGCCAAGGGCCTTTTGTATCTGGCAGCCTGCCTGCCCATTGCCATTGTGGGCTATGTTTCCGGCAAGCGCCAGGGCGAGGTTTCGGCTGCTTCCATCGGGCTGGTGGCCAAGCGCCCCGATCAGTCCGGTAAGGCCATTATTTTCCCCGCCATGGTAGAAACCTACGCCATTCTGGCTCTGCTGGTTTCCATTCTGGCCGTTACCGGCGCAACTGCGCTGCCCGTTTAACGCCAATACGCCATTTCAGATAGGAGTGTGGCCGTTATGAGCGAAGCCATGTTTACCGGAAAGGTTTCCGGATTAGAAGGTATCCTTGCCCAGATCGAGGGCGAGGCACGCGCCGCCGCCCAGCAAACACTGGCCGCGGCCAAAGCCCGGGCCGACGAGGAGTGCGCCGCCATTGCCGCAGCTGCCGACGAGGAGTGCGCCGCCATTGCCGCCAAGGGCCGGCAGCAGGCACAGGATGCCGTGCGCCGCGCCGAATCGGCGGCCCAGCTGCAGCGCCGCCGCGGCCTTTTGGCCGCCAAGCAGGCCCTGATTGCCGAAACGCTGCAGGCTGCCCTGCAAAAGCTGCAGGCTTTGCCGGACGAAGAATATTTTGCAGCGCTGCGCACACTGGCTGTGCGCTATGCGCAGCCGGGGCAGGGCACGCTGTATTTCGGCAGCCGGGATCTGGCCCGTGTGCCGCAGGGCTACGAGGCCGCTTTGAATGCTGCGCTGGGCGAGGGCAAAAGCGTATGCATCAGCCCCGAAAGCCGCCCCATTGCCAACGGTTTTGTGCTGGCTTACGGCGGTATTGAAGAAAACTGCTCGCTTTCGGCTTTGTTTGCAGCCGACCGCGACGCCATGCAGGATCTGGCCGGAAGCATTCTGTTTTCAGCCGAGTAAGGAGGGATCACAATGTCCGAAGAGCGTTATACTTATGCGGTGGCGCGCGTGAGGGCAAAGGAAAGCACCCTGCTGAACAAGGCTGCTTTGGATCAGCTGCTGGCCTGCAAAACTTCCGAGGATTGCCTGCGCGCTTTGGCCGAGCGCGGCTGGGGCAGTGAAAACACCCACACCGCCGAGGAAATGCTGAAGGCCGAAACCGAAAAAACCTGGCAGTTTTTAAACAGCGTGCTGCCCGATGCGCACACGCTGGATGTGTTTCGGCTGAGCGCGGATTTTCACAATCTGAAGGCGGCCATCAAGCAGGTGTGTACCGAGCAGGAAACGCCCAATGTATTCTGCGAGGGCGGCACGATTCCTGCCGCGCAGATCCTGGCCGCCGTGCAGGAGCAGCGCTTTGAAAGCCTGCCCGCTGCCCTGGCAGCGCCCGGGCGGCAGTGCTTTGACATTCTTTTGCACACCCGCGATGCCCAGCTGTGCGATCTGGCGCTGGACAAGGCGTGCCTGGAGGCCATTGCCCAAAAGGGCCGGTGCGAAAAAAACGAGGCGCTGCGCCTGTATGCCGAAACCACGGTGGCCTGCGCGGATATCCGCATTGCGGTGCGCTGCTGCAAAACGAAAAAATCCGCCGAGCTGATCCGCCAGAGCCTTGCCGAGTGCAGCAGCATTTCGGTGCCGCTTTTGGCCAAGGCCGCTGCGGAAAGCACCGAGGCCATTGCCGCCTATCTGCTGACCACCGCCTATGCCGACGGCGTGGAAGCGCTGAAAACCAGCCTGAGCGCCTTTGAATGCTGGTGCGACAGTTTTCTGATTCGCCGCCTGCAGCCGCAGCGCTACAATCCCTTTACCATCGGCCCTTTGGCCGGGTATCTGCTGGCGCGGGAAAGCGAGATCAAATCGGTTCGTCTGATCCTTTCGGCCAAGCGCAACGGGCTGGCCGAGCAAACGATCCGGGAAAGGCTGAGAGAGTGCTATGTATAAAATCGCAGTGATGGGCGACCGTGACAGCATCTACGGCTTTGCCGCCGTGGGGCTTGAAACCCGCCCTGTGACCGATCAGGCCGAAGCCGCCAAAACCCTGCACGATCTGGCGCAGGGCGGCTATGCGGTGATCTATATCACCGAAAATTATGCCAGCCTTCTCGGGCGCGAGATCGCCCACTACAGCGAGGGGGCGCTGCCTGCCATTATTCCGCTGCCCGGCGTTTCGGGCAACACCGGCCTTGGCATTGCCCGCGTGAAAAAAAGCGTGGAGCAGGCCGTTGGCTCCGATATTATCTTTGGCGCACAGGGCAAATAACGCCGTGTGCCCCAAAACAGTAAATTTCCGGGCGGCACACCGCCTGATAAGGATAAGGTGATAGAAATGAGCAAAGGTACCATCCGAAAAGTAGCCGGCCCTCTGGTGATCGCCGACGGTATGCGCGATGCCAATATGTTTGATGTGGTGCGTGTTTCGGACGAACACCTGATCGGTGAGATCATCGAGATCCACGGCGATCAGGCCTCGATCCAGGTATACGAAGAAACCAGCGGCCTTGGCCCGGGCGCACCGGTGGAATCCACCGGTATGCCCATGAGCGTTGAGCTGGGCCCCGGCCTGATCAAGAGCATTTACGACGGCATTCAGCGCCCGCTGTTCAAGATCATGGAAGCCACAGGCAGCAACCTTTTGCCCCGCGGCGTAGAGGTTCCCAGTCTGGACCGTGCGGCCAAGTGGCATTTTGTGCCCGTGGCCAAGCCCGGCGATGCTCTGGTTCCCGGCGATGTGCTGGGCACCGTGCAGGAAACCCCTGTGATCGTGCATAAGATCATGGTTCCGCAGGGGGCAGGCGGTGTGCTGGAAAGCATTGCCGAAGGCGATTTTACCATCACCGAAACCGTGGCCGTAATGGTTTTGTCTGACGGCAGCAAAAAAGAGATCCCCATGCTGCAGCACTGGCCCGTGCGCCGCGGCCGCCCCTATAAGCAAAAGCTGAGCCCCGATGTGCCGCTGATCACCGGCCAGCGCGTGATCGACTGCCTGTTCCCCATTGCCAAGGGCGGCGTGGCAGCCATTCCCGGGCCCTTCGGCTCGGGCAAAACCGTTACCCAGCATCAGCTGGCCAAGTGGGCCGATGCCGATGTGGTGGTGTATATCGGCTGCGGCGAACGCGGCAACGAGATGACCGACGTTCTGAACGAGTTCCCTGAGCTGATCGACCCCAAAACCGGCCAGAGCCTGATGGAGCGCACCGTGCTGATTGCCAACACATCGGATATGCCCGTGGCCGCGCGTGAAGCCTCTATTTATACCGGCATCACCATTGCCGAATATTTCCGCGATATGGGCTACTCGGTGGCCCTGATGGCCGACTCTACCTCCCGCTGGGCCGAGGCTCTGCGCGAGATGTCGGGCCGACTGGAAGAAATGCCCGGTGAAGAAGGCTATCCCGCTTATCTGGGCAGTCGTCTGGCACAGTTTTACGAGCGCGCAGGCCGCGTGATCGTAAACGGTTCCTCCCAGCAGGAGGGCAGCCTTTCGGTGATCGGCGCCGTGTCGCCCGCAGGCGGCGATATTTCCGAGCCGGTCACTCAGGCCACGCTGCGCATTGTAAAAGTGTTCTGGAGTCTTGACTCCGCACTGGCCCAGCAGCGCCACTTCCCCGCCATCAACTGGCTTACCAGCTACAGCCTGTATCAGGATACGCTGGGCCCCTGGCTGAACCAGCAGCAGCCCGGCTGGATGGAGCTGCGCCAGCGCATGATGAGCCTTTTGCAGGAGGAAAGCGAGCTGGAGGAGATCGTAAAGCTGGTGGGTCAGGATGCTTTGAGCGCCCCCGACCGCCTCAAGATGGAAGCTGCCCGCAGCATCCGCGAGGACTTTTTGCACCAGAACTCCTTCCACGAGATCGACACCTACACCCCGCTGCATAAGCAGCTGCGCATGATGCAGCTCACCGTGGCCTATTTTGACGATAGTCTGGCCGCTTTGAATCAGGGCGCCGATATAAACGGCCTGATCCGGCTGCCGGTGCGCGAGGCCATTGGCCGCTATAAGTACACCCCCAACGACCAGATCGATTCTGCCTATGAAAAGATCCGCGAGGAAGTGGCCGCCCAGATCAGCGAGCTTCTGCAAACAAAGGAGGAGTTCTGATGCCTAAGGAATACCGCACGATACAAGAAGTTGCCGGCCCGTTGATGATGGTGCACGGCGTGGAAAATGTCACCTACAACGAGCTGGGCGAGATCGAGCTGGCCAACGGCGAGATCCGCCGCTGCAAGGTGCTGGAGGTGGACGGCAGCACCGCCCTTGTGCAGCTGTTTGAATCCTCTACCGGCATCAACCTGGAAAGCAGCAAGGTGCGCTTTTTAGGCCACTGCATGGAGCTGGGCGTAAGCGAGGATATGCTGGGCCGCGTGTTTGACGGCCAGGGCCGCCCCATTGACGGCGGGCCCGAAATTCTGCCCGATGCCCGCATGGATATCAACGGCCTGCCCATGAACCCCGCCGCCCGTGTGTATCCCGCCGAGTTTATTCAAACCGGCGTTTCGGCCATCGACGGCCTGAACACGCTGGTGCGCGGCCAGAAGCTGCCCATTTTCTCGGCCTCCGGCCTGCCCCACGCCCAGCTGGCTGCGCAGATCGCGCGCCAGGCAAAGGTGCGCGGCACCGACGAGCCCTTTGCCGTTGTGTTTGCCGCCATGGGCATTACCTTTGAGGAATCCAACTATTTTATCAACTCCTTCAAGGAAACCGGTGCCATCGACCGCACCGTGCTGTTCATCAACCTTGCCAACGACCCCGCCGTTGAGCGCATCAGCACCCCCCGCATGGCCCTTACGGCCGCCGAGTATCTGGCCTTCCAAAAGAATATGCATGTGCTGGTGATCCTGACCGATATCACCAACTACGCCGACGCCCTGCGTGAGGTTTCAGCGGCCCGTAAGGAAGTGCCCGGCCGCCGCGGCTATCCCGGCTATATGTACACTGACCTTGCCAGCCTTTACGAGCGCGCAGGCCGCCAGAAGGGCTGCACCGGCTCCATCACGCTGATTCCCATTCTTTCCATGCCCGAGGATGATAAAACCCACCCCATCCCGGACCTGACCGGCTATATCACCGAGGGGCAGATCATTCTGAGCCGTGAGCTGTACCGCAAGGGCCTGATGCCCCCTATCGATGTGCTGCCCAGTTTGAGCCGACTCAAGGATAAGGGCATTGGCAAGGGCAAGACCCGTGCCGACCATGCCGACACCATGAACCAGCTGTTTGCCGCCTATGCCCGCGGCAAGGACTGCAAAGAGCTGATGACCATTCTGGGCGAGGCCGCCCTGAGCGATGTTGACCTTTTGTACGCCAAGTTTGCCGATGAATTTGAAAAGCAGTATGTGAACCAGGGCTACACCACCGACCGCAGCATTGAGGAAACGCTGGACATTGGCTGGAAACTGCTGCGCATTCTGCCCCGAAGCGAACTCAAGCGCATCCGCGATGAATATCTGGATGAGTATTACGACCAGAAGTGAGGTGAAGCGGCATGGCAACTACATTGCCCAACCCTACCCGCATGGAGCTTACGCGCTTAAAACGCAAGCTGACCACGGCCCTGCGCGGCCACAAGCTGCTGAAGGATAAGCGCGATGAGCTGATGCGCCAGTTTCTGGATCTGGTGCGCGAAAACAAGGCCCTGCGCGAGCGTGTGGAGGCCGGGCTTGCCCAGTGCAACCAAAACTTTGTGCTGGCCCGCGCCGGCATGAGTGACGAAGAGCTGAACACCGCCATGATGGCCCCCAAGCAGGAGGTGCTGCTGGAAGCCGACAGCCGCAATGTGATGAGCGTGGATGTGCCGGTGTTCCGGTATAAAACCCGCACCAGCGACCCTGCCGACATTTATGCCTATGGCTTTGCCTTTACCAGCGCCGATCTGGACGATGCCGTGCAAAGCCTTGCAGACCTTTTGCCGGATCTTCTTCGCCTGGCCGAGGTGGAAAAAAGCTGCCAGCTGATGGCTGCCGAAATTGAAAAGACCCGCCGCCGCGTGAACGCACTGGAACATGTGATGATCCCCGAAACGCTGCAGCAGATCCGCTATATCACCATGAAGCTGGACGAAAACGAGCGCAGCACCCAGACCCGCCTGATGAAGGTGAAGGATATGATGCTGGAGCAGACCCACCATTACCGCGAGAAAAACGAAGAAAAATACGCCGCCGGGTAAAAAAAGCCTTACCTGTTAGCTCATAAAGTGTTTCGCACTTTTTCTCATGAGTTTCAAAAAGCCGCCCGCAGTTTGGAAAATTTTCCATAGCTGCGTGTGGCTTTTTGTTTTCCTTGTTTTTTGCGCACAGATTTTTTCTTGGCGCCATTTTTTGATTCTTTCTTTTGGCAATGTTATACTGCAAGTAACCCGATCCTTCGGGTGATACTAAAAAAGAAAGGTGCTGAGATACGAACATGGCGTAAATATTTTTCTGGAGGACGAGACTTTTCAAAAGCTGGGCAAGGAGCTTGTTTCCCTGAATCAGGCCAACGGCGAAATGAAGGCTTATTCCGCTGCACTTTCTACCGGTAATCTTTCGGTGCAGCCGCCCGCAAGGGGAAATCCGCTGTGCGAAAACTTAAAAAATCCGCACGCGAGCCTCAACCACCTTACCTGGCAGGCATAGCAGGTAGCCAAGAGCGATTATTCGCAGTCGGTTTCTTTTCTGGGCGAATTTTCCGAATCCTTCAACGCCATGACCGAGCAGCTGCGCGGGCATTCCCCATTCACTCAAAGCCATCCCCCGCTTTAAAATGCTGCTCACGGTCGTTTTGCCGTAATTTAACCTTTAGCTAAAGAAAGGGGCTGTTGCGCATGTGACAATTCCTCTTATATTCGTAGAATCGAAAAATCAAAAATATATTTTGGTGAAAATAAAAGCATGTGCAACAAATTTTCTTGAAAATCAGAAATTTTCAATGGATTTGTGATGCACATGCTTTTTTCTATTGTTCGATTATATGTTTAATTTTTAGGGGCACTACAGCACTTTCATCCAAAGCGGTGTGCAACAGACCCTTTATGTATGCGCTAAAGTTAGTTTTGAGTCGCTTGATTTCTGAATTTTGCCTTGCATACGGCGGCCAAAACCAGTACGGCCAAATACAAAACCGGCGTTGCCGTGAGCCAGGTTGCGCGGCCGACTGCACCTAAAACAGAGCTGTCGGGCGAAGCGTTATACTGCAAAGCGAACGAGAACCCAAGCCCCGCTATAAAAAAATGCAAAACGATCAGCACGCTTGCGTTCAAAACGATGGGCAACACCGCCGCGGGCGCTTTGCGGCCTTTTTTTAAAACGGCATACCCGAGATATGTCGCATTCAAGAGCATCCCCAAAAAAGTGAGTGCCATAAGCTTGTCATGAAACTGAACCGGCAAATTCGGCATACCGTAATCCCCCTGTGATTCTGTGGCTAAAAGGCCGGTGTATTTCGGAATGAAAAACTCGTTTAAGTCTGCGTTTACCGTGGGCTGTTTATCTGCACTATAAGAATAGGCCGCTTCAAACTGCCCATTTACAGTTTTTACCAGTATAGGCACCGAATCCACATGGAATTTTTCCAGCGTGTGCTCATACTGGACATCGTCTTTCCAGTAAGCCGTATCAAAATAATAGATCTGCCAGTGGTTTTCTTTTACAGCCTGCTCCAGATACGGCTGAAAAGCAAGGCAGTCGGGGCAGCTGGAACGGCCGAAATATATGTAGTTTACCCCCGCAAGATCACTTATGGAAGAAACGCTCTGAACGCCCACGATCGGCTCGGCACTCTTGCTTGCTTTGGCGCGCGCTGCCTGCCCAAACCCTGTGCATAGCGGCCACAAAAAAGAAAGTAGCCATACAGCCAGTAAAACCAAAGCAAATTTAGTGTAAGATTTTTTCAAGAGAACACCACCTTCCATCTGGCTTTTTTATATTTTTGCTGAATACTGTAAAATCAAGAGAAACCTTTCCTTGTTTTGATAATAATATGGCAGTTTGCTTTCGTCATCATTTTTTCAAATCGGCTGGCTTCCCATTATAAGCCGGATCAAACAGGGTTACATTTGTTCACCGTGTAAGTAAACGCTCCGTATGCCGGGCGAATGGGCTCAATATCCCAGTTTCCAACGGGACCTATCACGCCGCGATAAGCCAGAACTTCGCCCATATAATGGCAGTCGAACTGCTTGCTAATGCTGGCTTCGTTCGTCCATTTATCACTGCTTCCGCAGGTTTTCTTTACAAGCAGCCACGCGGCAGCACGATGATTTTGGTCAGGATCATTGTGTATAACATCTGTAGGTACCAGCGTTAAAGTCGGTGTAGAACCATAAGTAGGAACTGAGCGCATCTGCCAGTATACATTACTGAAATAGTAAGACAGCGAGGGTGCTCTTGCCGCAATGGCCTCCATATCGGCATAGAACTCATCGATTTCCTCCTCCGTTGCCACATAGCTTGCATAGCTGCGGTATTCGTTAGAAAGCTCTGCACTTGCCGCCTTTTCTGCCATAACCATATTTGCAACATCTTCACGAGTATAATACTCGTTAAACATTTCCATGGTAAATACGGTATTGTTCAGTTCACCCTGCGAATATTCATATGCAATCTGATTTTCAGCTATGCCCTGAATAGGTTCCGAGCTGATTTCATCGGCAAAAGCAGGGACGGTTGCCATTGTGCCGACCAAGGCCGAAGTTAAAAGTAACAAAGAGAATCGTTTCATTGCCTTTTTCATAATGTAAACCTCACATTATGTTCAGAATCAAATATGCCGATAAAGTCACCGGTGAATTTGTTTGAGGTGAGTTTATCATGAGTAACGATTTTTTTCAATAAAATCATCTTTAGTGCAAAAATTACATCGCAATCGCAAAAATACTTCATTTATTTCCCTTAAATCTTACTTGGGCAAAATTTCACCACAAATCAAACTTTTATTTGTGTTTTCGGCAATTTTTCAGCAATTTAATGTTAGCGCGTAAATCATTATCATTTGACATTTCATAGGCAGGCGGTATATTTTGGTAGTAAATAGATTTAACTCAATGTGAAAAGAGGATTCCATGATTCATATACTGATTTGTGATGATGACCCTGACTTTGTGCTTGATTTGCACAAAAAGCTTGAAAAACAATACGGTCATCGAAAGCCCTGTATTGAAATAACCGATATCTGCGATCCCGCCAAAATCACTCGTCAAGACGCACAAAAAGCAGATATTATATTTTTAGATGTCGATATGGGGAAAATAAGCGGCATAGATTTAGCGCGAAAAATAAGAATGGTTCGAAAAGATGCCGTTTTAATATATGTGAGCAATTATTTGCAATATGCCCCCTCCGGATATGAGGTAAACGCCTTTCGTTATATTGAAAAAAGCGATCTGAAAAACAAGTTACCGGTATATTTTGAACAGGCTCTTGTTGTGTGCTTAAAAGAAAAAGCCTGTATTTCTGTAATATGCGAAAAAACTGAAATCGAAATTCCTGTATCAAGTTTTGTTTATGCTGAAGTTTATCAAAAAACGCATTCTCTTTTATTGCATTTAAACCAGTATAAGCAGGATACGCTCATTACGAATATGACGATCAGCTCTTTAGAAAAAAAAGCAAGTGAACTGGGCTTTTTAAGAATCCATAAAAGCTATCTTGTGAATATGTCTTTTATAAAATCCATCAGCAGCACCATTACCGTTTTAAAAACCGGAGAAGAGTTACCCACAAGCGCACGAGGTTATCAAAATATAAAATCGATCTGGCTTGAATGGAAAGGGAATCAGTAATGGAATATGTTTTAAGTGCCCTATTCACCTCTACCTCTGCCGTTACATTCATTATGATCTATGATTCTTTTTTTGAAAGAAAATATCAAGCAAAAAAGTTTTTCTCTCTTGTTTTAATGCTCGTTACTCTTATTTACCTTTTTCTCAATATCGGTAACGAATACTCCTCTTTAAATGTATTTTCTCAAACTGCAGAGCCTTTGTTTTTCTTTTTTATGTGTTTTTTTCTGTATAAAGGAAACTTCTTGCCAAAATTATTTGTTGCTATATCAGCTTATTGTATTATTCTTGCTTTGAGTACCGTTTTTAAAATCTTTTCGGCCGGAATCTTCCATCTATCCACAAATGCCTTTATGGAAAACCGGCTTCTGTATACGCTGTTTCTGTTTGCAGCAAATTTTTGTATACTCTTTCTGGCTTCTCTTTTTCGTTATGCCTTTTCCATGTTTAAACATGCAGACCGTGGGTTTAAAAGTACTCCTTTTCTGTTCGTTATTTGTTTGTTTCCGATTTCAACAATTTATACCATTCTGTTTTTTGTCAAAGAAATTCTCAAACCCAATGTATTCTGTTACTCTTTTTATGACCTGATTCCTCTGATAGCGTTTTTGGGCGCAACGAATCTCGCTGCACTTGTTATGGTCAGTTGGTTTCAAACACACACAGAAGAACATAAAAAACTGGTTTCGCTAAGCGAGCAAACCCGCGCTCAACAGGAATGCATTGAAGCTCTTAGCGTTTCATATGAAAATCAAAGAAAAATGTCGCATGATTTTCATAAGCATATGCAGGTATTGTCAAATTTATTGCTTTCAGACGATATGGAAAATGCAAAGCAATATCTAAACCAAATCAGCGAATGGCAAACCAGTCGTGTGCTTATTGTTGAAACAAATAATTCTGCAATGAATGCATTGCTCAACCAAAAAGCTTATGCGGCAAAGGCGCATCGGATCGATATGATTTTTAAGGTCAATGATCTTTCCGGTTTGGCCATTAAAACAATTGATTATATTTTAGTTCTGGGAAACCTTCTGGATAATGCTTTAGAAGCCTGCCAGACATTGCCAAAGGAATCTTTTAAGCAAATTTCCGTGAAGGTTGTCTTAGAAGAAAATACTTTGTTTATTTCTATACGAAATACCAGCAATCCTGTTAAAATCAAAGAAAACTCTATCGCCACAACAAAGCAGAATCCCGCCTTACATGGATTTGGCTTACCCACAATAAAAGAGATTCTGCGTAATAATAATGCAGAATATGTAATGCGTTATAAAGACGGTTTCTTCACCTTTGCAATCGAATGGCAAAACAAAGCCGCTTCTTCTTTGCATTGACGACATATTTTTTGCATTTGCGCTGTTTTTGATGAAAATCCCCAAAAATCTGCTATTCTTTCTATTCATTACGAAGTTAAGAAAGCGCTTTATTTATGGAAAAAATTTCAAAAAATATATCATTGTATCTTTTCCATCATAATTTAATCTATGAAAATCAAATAGAATGGTGTCAATATATAATTACCAATCATATGATGGGCTTTTTATCGTTTATTGTATTGGTTTCTTTAGGAGCTCTTGTTTCCAATTTCTTCAGCTCTTTAATTTTTTTC
>ERZ1034901.1426-NODE-1426-length-16659-cov-5.910805_pt1 | contig 16659 bp, 10 predicted proteins | sample MGYA00520628_ERZ1034901 | MGnify/ENA primary metagenome ERZ1034901 (study PRJEB33766, sample SAMN09781783) | gut metagenome | biome: gut microbiome | host: Homo sapiens | place: Madagascar | study: EMG produced TPA metagenomics assembly of the PRJNA485056 data... | reverse complement strand
CCATTCTTGATATACTCAGGACCGAGGGATGGGATGGAGCAGATGGTCTGTGCAATAGGAGCTGGCTCGCAGATACCGCTCGCCTCGATGACGATGTAGTCAAACTTCTTCATATCGACTATCTCCTTCAACTGCTCTACGAGGTCCATCTTCAGCGTACAGCAGATGCAACCGTTCTGGAGAGCTACGAGAGAATCGTCTTTCTGACCTACCACGCCGCCTTTCTCAATCAAGGCTGCGTCTATGTTGACTTCGCCGATGTCATTGACGATGACAGCGAACTTGATACCTTTCTTGTTGGCGAGAATCTTGTTGAGCAAGGTGGTCTTACCACTGCCCAGATAACCTGTAAGCAATAATACAGGAACTTCTTTTGTGTTCATTGGCTTGCTTATTTTAAATTTGTTGATTGATTTCTCTTGATGTGACATCGTAGTCATGCCTTCAAGACAGTATGCCACACGAAAATTTCGCTTACAAATAGTGTGCCACAAAAAGAAAAACCGAAGGATGAGAGACGACTTGTCACACTCACACCTTCGGTTTTTATCGTTATTATGAAAGAATTATTTTTCTTTGTGTCATTCCTATGTCAGGTCTTTATTTTCTAAATGCGTCAAGACCCTTGTTGAGGAAGTCGAGGTAAGCAGGTACGTCCTCCTTGTAGCTGAACGATGCAGTCAATGGGTTGCCATCGTTGTCAACTGCTACGTAGAATGGCTGGGCGTTGGCTCCGAACTTGCTAGCCTGGAGATAACTCCACTTGTCGCCTACGGTACGCAAGGTCTTCTTCTCGCCATTGAAGGTTACCTCCATTGGCTCTGGGAGAGGAGTCTTGTCATCCACGTAGAGGGAAATCAAGACGTAATCCTTGGTCAACTTGTCGGCTACTGATGGGTCTGTCCATACAGATGCTTCCATCTTGCGGCAGTTGACACAACCAAATCCGGTGAAGTCGATCAGCACTGGCTTACCGGCTGCCTTGGCTGCTGCCATACCCAACTCGTAGTCTTTATAGGCAGGCTCTACAGTCTTGGTGTTGAGGTTGAAGTCCTGTGTGTTAACAGGAGGTGCAAATGCGCTCACTGCCTTGCAAGGAGCACCCCATAGACCAGGAACCATATAGATGGCGAATGCCAAAGAGCAGAGACCGAGCATGATGCAAGGTACTGGCATTGGTTTCTGAATGTCGCCGCCGATGGCATCTACCTGGAACTTCAACTTGCCGATGAGATAGAGACCCAAAGCACCAAAGATGACAATCCAGAGAGCGAGGAATACCTCACGATCCATGATGTGCCAGCCGTATGCCAAGTCGGCTACTGAGAGGAACTTCAATGAGAAAGCTAACTCCACGAAACCCAAGACAATCTTGATGGTCTCCATCCATGTGCCTGACTTAGGTGCAGACTTCAACCAAGATGGGAACAAGGCGAAGAGGGTGAATGGTAATGCCAATGCGATGGCGAAACCAAACATACCGACTGTAGGAGCCAACCAGTCGCCTGAGGTAACGGTCTGAACCAACAAGAGTCCGATGATAGGAGCGGTACAAGAGAAGGATACCAATACCAAGGTGAATGCCATCAAGAAGATGGAAATCATGCCGGTAGTGCTAGATGCCTTGTTATCTACTGCATTTCCCCAACGATCTGGCAATTTGATTTCGAACCATCCGAAGAATGAGAAAGCAAATACTGCCAAGAGCAAGAAGAGGATGATGTTGAAGACCGCACTGGTAGAAAGTTCGTTCAACTTGCTAGGACCGAAGATAGCGGTAATCAGCAATCCCAAACCGAGATAGATGATGACGATAGAGAGACCATAGGTCACCGCGTCGCGAATACCTTTCTTCTTATCGTCCTTTGCACGCTTCAAGAAGAAGCTCACGGTCATAGGGATGATAGGCCAGATACATGGCATCACCAAAGCGAGGAGACCGCCGACGAGACCCATCAAGAAAATATAGAAGAGGGAATGGTTGGCGATGTCGTTGGCACCGCCAAACTGCTGCAATTCCTTGACTACAGGCTTCCAAAGTGACTTGGTGTCGAGTGTTTCCATCGCACTAGCCAATGCTGCTGAATCCACAGCTTGGGTCGTATCTACCTCAATGCCAAGGGCAGCCAACTTAGCGAGAGAGTCAGCCTTTGCCCTGGCTAGAGCAGCTGGGTCAAGCTTGGTTTCCTCATTTTTTTTTTCGTCCTTAGCCGCCTTAGCATCTACTGCAGGAGCTTTGCCTTCGCCCTTGAAGGTAGCCTCGCTAGGTGGCATACAGTTTTGGTCGTTGCAAGCACCGTACTCTACATATACATCTATATTATAGGTTGGCTTGGTAAACTTAATCTTCTGAACGAATGTGACGCTACCCTCAAAGTAGCGAAGCTTCATGCCGAAGAGGTTGTCGAACTTGGAGATTTCATTACCTCTTGGTTGCAATCCGCCTACCTTTTCTGCACCATCCATCTTGTTGACATTGAATGTCGCTGAGATAGGACCATCGTTGCCTAAACCTGTTGAATAGACGTGCCATCCTGGTTGGATTTTGCCTGTAAATACGATCTCTGCTTCTGCGGTGCCATTGGTCTTCAGCGAAGACGTGAATTTCACTGGGTTCATCATCTGAGCCTGGGTGAAAAGCACTACGAGCAGTAACTGCAAGATTACTAGAATTCTTTTCATTGTTTTATTTGATATGATTTAATTTGTCTGCAAAGATACACAATTTTATATTATAAACATACAGAAAATATGTCTTTTTTGCGATTTCTCGCCTTTTCTGTCCTTTTTTCTCTTTTAATACGTTGTACCACTTGCTTCAGGGTACTGACGACAAGTTTTTTTAAGAGAGTTTTACATTTTTACTTACATAATGATGCAAACGGACAGGTGTTGCAACGCATTTTGTTGTCCGTTGGCGAGAATGGCAGGTCTTTGTCGTATATCTCTGCGATGAGACCGCTCAGTCCTACCATGAACTCAGCCTCGTAGGTGGCGGCATCCATGATGAGATCCCTGCCAAACTTGAGGGTAGGGTCGTAGCCTTGTGCGCCTGATTGCTGGATGAAGAGCAATGCCGGACTCACTGGATCTTCTGCTGGATTCAACTTCTGGTCATGTTTCACGATGAGTGAGTAGAGCATCGCTTGCAGATAGTAATCGGAATGTTTCTCAATCTCCTTGCTATCGAAGAGACTTTCTGCGGTCTTTGGGAAGGAGGACGGAGTGCGACCGGTCTTATAGTCGATGACACGGATGCGCTCAGCGATATTGTCGATTCCCGAGTTGCCATTAGCCGATACAGCATCCAGTCGGTCGATGAATCCGCCCAGTTCCAATCGTTTCTTTCCATCTGGAGTATCGAAATCGAAATAGGAAGACACCTTCAATTCCAAGCCCTTGATGGTGAATGGCGCAAGTTCCTCGTCTATCTTCAACAACTGTCGGAGGTAGCTGGTGATGACCTCTCGGTTGATGAGTTGGAGTCCGTTGTAAGCAGGATGGTAACCATTCTCCTTCACCTTGAAGAGTTCTTCACGGAAGGCTTGATCCACCAGTCTGTAGAGCAATGCCTCATTCTTGATGGCATTGGCGATGTCACCCTTCATGATGACGATAGGGTGTATGAGCTGTTGCTCACCCTTCTCGTTGGTAGCGATGTCGGATGGACTGGCAAACTGAAGATAGAAGAGCTGGGAGGCTCTATGGAAGATGTTACCAAAGATACGATTGTCTATCTCATCTTCTATCTCGTCTAGTTCCTTCAAGCCAAGTATGTATCTGTAATAAAATCGCTTACTGCATCTGATGAAAGTATTGAGATAAGTAGGCGTGATGAGATGCTCACGGTTGAGTATCTGCATCATACGCTCGGTCTTTTTGATCTCGTGATAGTCAGGACGGTCAGGATTCTGACCCGTGGTGAGCGACTCTCGTTGGATGTCGTGCTTGCTTTCCACCATCAGTTGCAACATGAATCGGCTCATCTCTCCCGAATGTCCATCTTCTGTCGCATTGTTGTAAGTGAGCGTGATGTCATCTGCTCTTTGCAACATACTCAAGAAGTAGTAGGCGAAGATGGAAACCTTGTTGTCGATGGTGGTCAAGCCATTCGCCTTGCGGATGGAATAAGGGATAAAGGATGCGTCGCTCACTCCCTTCGGGATGTTGCCTTCATTGCACGACAATACAAGAATGTGCTCGAAGTCGAGGTTTCGAGTTTCGAGTACACCCATGATTTGGATGCCTTCGGCTGGCTCGCCATGGAAAGGAATCGAGGTGGTCTGGAAGAGTTGCAATATCAAACGCTCCAAGGTGATGATGTCCACGACCAAGTCGCCAGAGGCGATCAGACCTCTCAGACGGTTGATGAGCGTATAGGTGCGGAACAAGGATTCCTTGAACAATGGTTCTTGCTCTTCCTGAGTTCGGGTACCGATGCACTTGAGTATCGCCACGAGATAATCAGTCAATGCTAGGTTGAAGTTCTTGTTCGCCTCCAGGTCAGAGAAGAGGATGCCCAGTCCCTCGTCGCCTTCCAAGCAGAGTTCCTCTCTTGTCGGATAGAAATGCTTCTTGGCTTCCAAGTTTTCGATGAGTGCTTGACTATGCTCGGAAATGAAACTGGCGTATGGATGACGCAACACCTTACTTATATAATGGAGACGGTACGTGCTGCTGCCCTTGGGATGACCGATGGTCTGCAGGTTCACCAACTGCTGTATCAAACTGAAGAATGGGGTCTGCTGGAGTGGGTAACCGAGGGTGATGTTCACCTTATCTACCTCCTCGGGCAAGGAATGGATGACGGAAGGCAACAAACTTTCGTCAGCGAGTACGATGGCGGTCTTTCTGCCTGCCTCGTATCTGCTTACCCATTGACCGTCTTCTTGCTGATGCTTCTTCTCCATGAGCCAGTTATAGACATAGCGAGCTTGCACATTCTCAGTTGGTGCACAGATGAAGGTGATGCTCTTCTCACGGTTCATATTGTTGTAGATGGCATCGTGCTGAGGATGGTCACCCAACTTGTTGCCATATATGCCAAGATATTGACTTATGTAGTGTCCTGCCTCATTCTTGATGTTGCGATCTTTTCGGTCGAGAGAGCGAATGTCTCGATGATCGTTCACATAATACTGGTCGTAATCCCAGTAGAAATGGCAATTTGCCTTGCCTTTGAGCTGGGCATACAACTTTTGCTCTACCTCTTGCATCATGTTGAAACCGATGAAGAGGTAGGTCTCGTGTTCGAATGTAATCTCCTTGTTTTCAGCCACCTTGCGATAGAGTGCACCCTCGTAGGCAAGTCCTTGCGCCTCCAGTCGTTGGTTGAAATTTGTATAGATTTCACCAAGATGACTCCAGAGCTGCAAGAATCTTTTCTTAAGTTCACTGTCTTGGTCGTCACGGAAGTTGCCGAAGAACTTCTTGAGTATCTTGCGCTGCTCCTCGGTGAGGTAACTATCGTCATCGAGCGCGTGAAGGTTTTCCACATTGAAGAATACTTGTTGTGCGTCAGCCATGTTCTTGTCGATGTCGTCGTAGTCGGCTAGCAAGAGCTGCCCCCAGCCATAGAAGTGATCAAGCGTCTCGTCGGTCTGTACTGCCTCGATGAAGGTCTTGTGCAAGTCGCAGATGAGTTTGATAGGGTCAGCCACTTGCAAGTTGGAATGGCGACGGAAGAGGTCGCTGATGGTGATATAGGTAGGGCACCAGATAGGATGATCTACCTGTCGCATCAATTCCTCGTTGAGAAACAGGCTGGCACGCTTGTTTGGGAAAACCACAGCCACATGACTGAGGTCGGTGCCATATTCCTGGAGGATATCTTGTGCTACGTATTTGAGAAATGATTCCATTTTTTCTAGTTTATTTTACTTCTTCTACTTTGTTGGGATAAACATACCAAAGGTAACCTTTCACATTTGGATGTCCCATCTCTTTGATTTGACTCATATAGCCTCTCACTTGGTTGTGATATTCTGGCTTCGGTTTACCAAACTTGAAGTCGATGACGATGATTTCGTTCTCTCCGATGAGCACTCGGTCCGGTCGGTCTTGCTTCACCTTTCCCTCGGCATCGATGTAGAGGAGATTACACTCGTTCATCACCTTCCATTTGTCAGAGAACCAATCACTTACCAGGTCACTGTTGAGTCGTTTCCTCAGCATGTTTTCGATTCTCTCTTTCGAGATGTTCTCATCGTAGAGCACACCGTCTAGTTCCAGTTGCTTGAGAGCTTTCTCCACATCGTCCTTGGTATGGATGGTGGAGAAGAGGGAGTGTAGCACAGTACCCAACTTGATGTAGAACTGCTGTTGGTCGTCCTCATCCTCACCTTGTATGAAGTCGAGACTCTTTTGGCTAGGTTTGAACTCGCGCAGGTTTGGCATGGTCTTGATGACCGCCTTGATACTCTTAGCCTTTTTCAGGAAGACGTTAGCCTCCTCCTTGGTATCCTCGTTTTTGGTCTCCGTGTCGATGATGCCATACTCAAATTCCACATCGCCAGCCTTGATGTCCTCGCCACCGTCTTGATAGTTTAATGGCAAGGCATCCTCGCCACGCTTCTCATTGAGCTGCGCCAACTCGGTGCTCACGGCTTTCAGGCTATTCTCGATGGTGTGGCTACGCAAGGTGTCGTAGCCTCTTTTGCCATATACGAAGAGGTTTCTACCAGCACGTGTGAAGGCGACATAGAGCAGGTTGAGGTTATCGACCATGTTCTGCAAGTGCTCTTGTTTGTAGTCTTGCTCATAGACGCTGCCCATCATCTTCTTGCTGCTGAAATCCACGGGAACGAGCGGCAACTCATTGTAGGGTGCCTCGGTAGGTGAGCACCAGATGGTATCACCTTTCTCCATGGTCCAGTCGCAGAATGGCATAATGACGTTGTCAAACTCCAGTCCCTTACTCTTGTGGATGGAAATCAGTTGGATGCCATCTACCTTGTCGCTATGGATGCTCTTGGAGTGAATGCTCGAATCCCATTCCGCAAGGAAGTCGTCGATGTCGCTGCCGTTGTCGGCGAGATAGGTACTCAACTGGTCGAAGAAGGCGCACACGTAGGCACTCTGTTGCTCGATTTCATTGAGATGGAAATGGCAAACCAATTTCTCTGCCAAGTCGAGGAGAGGCTCTTGTAACAGTTCCTTCCTCTGTTCGAAGAAGATGCTGGCTATCTCTTCATTCTCCAGATATACTCTGGCAAACTTTCTGATGGCACTTTGCGCTATCAAGTCATCAGGATGGGTAAGATGATAGAGCGCCGTCACCAACAGGTTGACCGCTTGTGAGGCATCGAGACGGAAAGCCTCGTCGGAAACCAACGGATAGTCGGTGTGACTCATCAAGTAATCGGCGATGTCCTGGATGATTCGGTTGCTTCTCACTAGGATCGCTATCTTGTTGTATTTTACGCCTTTATCCAACAACTCTTGAATGGTTTCTTGAGTCATTCTCATCATCTTGTCTTGGTAAGACTCGCCATCCTCGCTTGATGTCTTGTTGTTGGCGGCGGCGAAGAGTTGAATGCGCACGTAGCCTTTGTCGCCTTTTTTCTTCGGCACATCTTGCCTGACATCTTCATTGTCATAAGCTTTCTTGAGTTGCTCTGCGGAATCGTCCAACTGGCTGAGGGCTTCGTACTCCTTGTCCTTCGCCGCAACGAAGAAGGCGTTATTGAAGTCGATGATGTTGCGGTCGGAACGATAGTTGGTCTTCAATGGCTCTTCGTCGATGGTATGACTTGGCGTAAACTGCTCCTTGATATTGTTGAGCAATCGCCAGTCGCCCGAACGCCAACGATAGATGCTCTGCTTCACGTCTCCCACGATGAGGTTGGCAGGATTCTCGTGGCTCATCGTCTCCAAGAGGAGAACCTTGAAGTTCTTCCACTGCACTGTACTCGTATCTTGGAACTCATCGATCATCACGTGCTCCAACTGCGTACCTATTTTCTCGAAGATGAATGGGGAGTCGCTGTCTTGTATCAATGAGTGGAGAAGATTTTGTGTGTCGCTCAAGAGGAATCGGTTGGCATCGTGGTTCATCTCCCTTACCTTTCGGTCGATGCTGCCAAGAAGTCTGAGCTGGTTCATGTGGCGCAAGGTGAGGTCGGTACTCTTGTAGATACGAAGCAACTTCGGACGAGTTTCTTCGGAATGGCGCAATACGTCCCACATGAATGAGCAGACCATGTCGTAAGCCGGATTGCCTGGCTTGGCATCCGATTTCTTGACCCATGCCTCAGGACTTTCCAGACATTTCTCCACGGTGCTGTTTCGTAGGTCGTCGGCATCAAACTTGCCTGTTCTCAACTTGTTGAAGTAGCTCCAGATGCCTCTTGTCTTGTTTTGAAAATCGTCAGCAGTGAGACCGTTTTCTTCCAAGGCATCAAAGAAGGTGGCGGCGATTTGCTCGAAATGCTCCTTTGCCTCCTTTTGCATGTTCCTCATCTTGGAGGTGAATGCCTCGAAGAAGCCTTCCTTGTTCAAGCACTCGTTCAAGCGCTCGGCATTGTCCTTGTAATAGTCCTTGAAGATGTGGCGACCGAAGTTCTTAATCTGTCCGATGACATTCCAACTCTTGTCGTCTGCGATGTTCTCCTTGATGTATTCCATGATCCAGAAGAGCAACTTGTCGGTGTCCTTCAGTTCCTCTATCAACTCATCCACAGCCTGTTGCTCCACCTGCTCGTCGTTGAGTCCGATGCGCAAGTTGGCAGTGAGGTCGAGTTCTCTTGCCAGGTTGCGAAGCACACTTTGGAAGAAGGTGTCGATGGTCTCTACACGGAAGTAATTGTAGTTGTGGATGAGGTTGCTGAGGGCGGTTCCTGCGTTGTCAACGATCAGTTGCTCTGAGTAGTCATCCCCTAGAATCTCTTGGATTTGCTCTAGATAGTCCTTGGCATCAGGCAGACGATGTGCGATGCCATACAGTTTGCTGAGGATACGCATCTTCATTTCCTCGGTCGCCTTGTTGGTGAACGTGACGGCGAGGATGGTGCGATATGCCATAGGGTCCTTGATGACGAGCGTCATGTATTCCTTGGCTAGGGTAAAGGTCTTACCCGAACCAGCGCTCGCCTTATAGACGGTAAGTTGATAACTCTTATCTTTCTGTATTCCTTTTTCTTGTTGCATGGTCGTATGGATAAAAGTATGGTATGTTCTGTTTTTAAAAAGGTATTACCAATTTCTGAATAATTCGAAGCCAAACTTGAAGCCTACACCGTCAAACTTCTCGTTGCGGAAGGCGGCAAAGACACCTAGTGATATGGCTCGTGTGGTGCAACCATATCCCCATTCTGTATAGGGATGCAAGTTTCTTACCAATAGCGAGTTGACGTAGAATCTCTCTCGTTCGATGAACCGTCCTACCAAGGGTAGCCAAGCGGCGAAAAGCGTAGGCGATTCGAAGGTGGCGTTGCCTCTCACGTAGTAGTCGGAGGCGTTGTACCAACTGGAACTGAGCAACTCAAACTCGCCGCTCCAGTCATCATTCCAACCTCCCGGTATATTGTTGTCCCTGAAGTTGGTGTAATCCACGAAGTACCAGTGGTCGCCCTTCTGCGTGTAGAATCCCGCACCTCCTCGCAAGGAGATGGAGCGTCTGCGCTTGGCATTGATGATGCCTTGCGCATCCAGTTCCCATCTATCGTAGCTGATATTGGAACCAAAGAGATTCTTGTAGCTCCTCTCGAAGTCAAGCTTGATGACGGGACCGCGGTTTGCCATCGGATGCCACTCCACGGCGATGGCAGGAGCCACCGAACGATAGGTGGCAGGGAAGTTGTTGTCTTCGTAAAACTTTGGGTTCACGGCTTGTCGATGATGCGCCACCAGTCCGAGCTCCATTCCCCAATGCTTGTTGAACATCCAGTGGTTGGTGATGCGCAAGTAGTTGTCTTTGAAGTCCTTGTAGTCTCCGTAAGGGAAGTTGATGAGACTGTCTCGGTCTTTGCTGATGTCGAGTACACGTCGTGCCACCACATTCGAACTGATGCGGTTGCCCTTACCGAGCTCCACTTCCAAGAATCCATCGTGCTTCTTGTTGTAATTGAAGGTAGCTGGCAGTCGGAAGAAGAACTGATGCAGCTTGAAGCTGTAACCAGCCTTGAAACGTAAAGCCAACTGGATGTTCTCATTGAAGGAGTAGCTGCCTCTGATATCAAACTTATAGACAAATCCCTTGCGATGGGAATATCCCATGTAGAGAGGGTTGAGAATCGGACTGATACGGAGATAGCCTTGATCCTGGTTTCCGAAATTCTGTCGGATGCGGTTGAGCACATTGTCGCCGATGGCATCCCAGAGAATATCCTTGGCAAAGTCTTTCTTCTTAGGGGTGTTCCTTGCAATGGAATCTTGTATGTCTCGTTTCTTTTGGTATGCACTGATGATGCTTTGCTCCTCCTGGGTCAATGGGATGGGACGAACTTTCGACATCAAGGCAGTGTCGGTCACGTTGATGAGCGAGTCTGACAGTATCTTCGGCAGGTTATATACAGAGGTGTACATACCTGTAATCTGGTTGCCCATAAATCGGAAGTTGGCCCTCAAGTCGCACTTCTTTGGCAGGAGCGAACTGCTCTCCTTGCCACTGTTCATGGTGACGGTGATGAAGAAGCGGGTCATGTCGTATTCTCCTTCGAAATCCACCAAGTTGATTTGTCCTGTGCGGTAATCTACGATGGCTTTGCTCCTTACCAACTGGGTGTTCTTCAATTTCGGATAGACATAGATTTGTGCCTTTCCGAAGGGGAGCACGGTCACGGCGTAGATATAGTATTTCTTGTTGGAACGATGATAGGGCGAGAGAATGTTGTCTTGAAAGAGTGTCTCGTCATAGACGTTGGGAGTCAGATAGTTGAGTGCCGACGACATGATGTTGCGACGGCGTGGCACGGTGCTCAGGGTGAGCAGACGGTGTGTAGCGTTTTCGTTCTTTTCGTTCTTATAGAACTTGGTGTAATATTCACCCATGTATTGCCTTCCTCCACCATGGGCGATGGCGTACATCGTAGGTACCAAGGCGAGGGTGAAGTTACGATGATTGGTGCGCATCACAAACTTGGTGTAGGCATAGGTTGCTTGGTCGGTGGAAAAAGTGTCAGTCCGATGTACCGATGCGTAAGAGAATATGCGGTTGACCACCGAGTCACGAAATGCGTCCTTCGATGTCAACTTCCTTGCAGCCGTCGTCTCTGGCATCAGCATGAGGATAGTGATGATAAGATATAGGTATGCCTTCATCTCTGTCAATAATCGGGGTAGTTGTCTTTTTCCGAATGCAAAGATAGTGAAAAAGAACCTAACACAAGAGGAAAAAGATTTATTTTTTGCAAAAGAATCAGAAATTATCTTGTGGATGGCGACAGGTGCTTGCTTATTCCATTGTTTTTCCTTATCTTTGCATCAGTTAGGCTGCGGCTTTCTTGAGATACATTGCTCCGTGGCTGCTATTATATATATAATGTATAAGAAATGAGAAAGACTTTGTTTTTGCTAATATTGTTCCTTGCTTCCCTCAAAGTGTCGGCGTTCGACTACCTCAGGGCAGTGATGGATGAGATTCCTGGAGGTTACAACTTCTGGGTTTATACACCTGTCGATTATTTTTATTCCATGGAACAGACACCTGTCATCATCTTCTTGCATGGGGCAAGTCTTTGTGGCAGAAATCTGGATAGGGTGAGACGATATGGACCTCTCGATGCCATCGTCAAAGGGCGTGACATCGATGCACTGACCATCGTTCCCCAGAATCCAGGCGGTGCTTGGAGTCCGAAGAAGGTCATGGATGTGCTCGACTGGGTGAAGACTCATTATGCCTGTGATACCACTCGTGTGTATGTGCTTGGCATGAGCTTGGGTGGCTATGGCACGATGGATGTCTGTGGCACCTATCCCGATCGCATCGCTGCCGGTATGGCTCTCTGTGGAGGTTGCTCTCTGAAGGATGTCAGTGGACTGGGCAAGTTGCCTTTCTGGATTATCCATGGCACAGCGGATAGGGCAGTGTCCGTGAAGCAATCGAAGGTAGTCGTCGAGAAGTTGAAGGAGGGCAGCAATGACTCTCGATTGATATATGACTGGTGGCAGGGCGCCAACCATGGTACGCCTGCTCGTGTCTTCTATCTCAAGAAAACCTATCAGTGGCTCTTCTCTCATAGCCTTGTTGACAAGGATCGCCCGGTCAACCGAGACATCGACATCAGCATGGGAGATATTAGAAAAGCATACCATGATGTCAACCGCAATGTGCCGAGTCCGGAACTCATTGATGGTCCGAGCATTGTCAAGGAAGAAGGGGATGAATATTAATCCATCGTATCCGCAGCGTGGTAGCATTCATACTACGCTATGGTAGTGACCTTACCGAATTTTGGTAAGGGTGTTACCATTCTTTGGTAATGAGATTACCACACTATGGTAATCCGATTACCAAAGTGTGGTAAGAATCTGGTAAAATAAGAAAGAAACCTCTATAAATACTCTGCTAAACTATCTTAGTTTCCAACTTGTCAGAATGTTATATTGTTGAGCGCAAATCCATAAACAATGGCTCTGTAAAACCATTCGACATTCCTTTTGTGAGCGGTTGAAAACCATTCTTTATATAGAATGGGGTGGCTGTTTTGTAAGCATCGACTGTGATAAAACGACACCCTATTCGATTCCCTTGTGTACAGAGAAATTCGATTAGAGAAAGGATAATAGAACCTAAACCTGTACTCCTCATCACCGCACTGGAATGTTTCCACATAATCTGTTGGTTTCAAGATTTCATATTGGAAGTTGTCTTGAAACTCATCTAATGTTATTTTCATTTTCGCTTATTTTTAAGATTGTACAAATGTCTTTTCGAAGACTTTACACCATTTTTGAAAATCTTCTTTTTTTTCCTTGCTCCATTTCGGAGGATTCTCCATTCTCTTCATGAATCTGCGAGCGTCCTCTCCATAGAGGATTGGGGTCTCTCGCCAAGCTGGTTTCAATGGTTTTCCCATGATTTGTCCTTTCTTTTAAATTGTTAATAATCAAGTTTGTGCGATATAATCTCATCACATGGCTGCAATGCAAATGCAAGCGAGCGCAATGAAAGCGTGCTTTCTTATTGCCGAGTGCAGCTTTGCTTCTGTTTTCAAAATGACCCCAACTTCCCATATTATATTTATATATATACATTATACCATATTATAGGACAAAAAATGACTCCGTAACTATCGGGTAATCAACCTGTTAGTATTTTAACTTGGACTGCGAATGCAACCTTTGAGGCTGCTCAGACCATTAAATGCAACGTTTAGCACCCCTTAAATGCAACCTTGATGGTGAAGCGTGACACTGAATGCAACGTTACATTCTGTTCACGAAATAAGTAAAAGATGAGTGCTCATTTTCTTAAAGCCTTCTTGTTAGTAATATTTGTTTACAAAGCGAAAACGGGGCGGTGAAAGAAAAAATCTCTCCTTACCCCACTTTAATTTATACCTAACTATCTAAAAATTCTTACCTAACTAGGTATGAAATTTTACCTAGGCAAGGAGCGAAAAACACCTAGTGCTGGCGAGATATATGATTACGAAATAATTTGACAAGAGCCGTAGAGAAAGAAATCTCTACGGCTCTACTGATATTCATATTTTGTATAGTACAAGTCACCTTTTCGTTATAGTTTTGCCATGTGATACCCCAACGACTTCAGTTCGATGGCGATACCCATGAGATACATCTGATGAAGTGCGGCGATGAAGCCACGGAAGGCTGACTCGGTGCCTGGCTCCAAGCTTTGATGGGTGAGGAGGTTGAGCGTGCGTGAGGCACATTCGGCGACAATGCCCGAAAGGGTCTTGTGTTCCTTCTCATCCAAACCTAATACTTGCTCGCAGATATAGTCATCCATGTGGTCGAAGTCCTTGCTGTCACGCAGATGCGTATAGTGGTCTTCCACCTTGCTGTAGAGTTCCCAGTCCACGTCCCAGTACTTCGCCATCGCCATTCCCACGAACATAATCCAACCGAGTGCAACCGTTGGATACTTCGGAAATTCGTGCATGGCATCTGGGAGATAACTTTCTCCTATCTTCGACCAGAGTTCCTCCAAGTCGGGAGCCTCCGGCAGGTGTTCATCCACTCTCTTGAGGGAGAGCAAGTACTGGTGAAGGTCGAACTTGAACAATTCTTCCAAGTTTTTTTGGTTGATAATCATTTCTCAATACGTTTTTAGACAGAAACTCTCAACTCGATGGGAATTGAGAGTTTTGTTGTATATAAATCCTGGGGATTAGAGTTTCTGCAAGAAGCGGTCAGCCTCGATAGCGGCCTTGGCTCCTGAGCCTGCAGCAACGATACCCTGGCGATATACTGGGTCGGCTACGTCGCCTGCGGCGAAGACGCCTGGCACATTCGTGGTGGCAGTGCCTGGGACAACCTTGATGAAGCCTTGCTCGTCGAGGTCGATATACTCCTTGAACAAGTCTGTGTTAGGCTTGTGTCCGATGGCAAGGAAGAATCCGTCGATGGCAATGTCGAAAGCTTCCTCGTTGGCCTCGCCCCTATGACGAACCAAGTGAGCACCCTCCACGCCATTCTCGCCGAAGAGTCCAACGGTATTGGTCTCAAACAAGATTTCGATGTTTTCCTTCTCCTTCACACGCTGCTGCATGATTTCGGCAGCACGGAGGTAAGGCTTTCTCACAATCATATATACTTTCTTCGCCAAACCAGCGAGATACATGGCTTCCTCACAAGCGGTGTCACCACCACCTACGACAGCTACGGTACGCTTGCGATAGAAGAAACCGTCGCAGGTAGCACAAGCTGATACGCCTTGACCACGATATTTCTCCTCGTCTGCCAAACCGAGATATTTTGCGGATGCACCGGTAGCGATAATCACAGTCTGTGCCTCGATTTCGTTGCCACGCTCATCGGTGACATGGAATGGACGCTGGCTGAAATCTACCTTTGTGATGCTGCCATCACGCAAATCAGCACCGAAACGAGATGCCTGCTCACGCAAGTCCATCATCATCTGGTTGCCATCCACACCATTAGGATAACCTGGAAAATTCTCTACAATCGTAGTGGTGGTCAACTGACCGCCTGGTTGAATACCTGCATAGAGCACAGGGTTGAGGTCGGCTCTACCTGCATAGATGGCAGCTGTATATCCAGCAGGACCGCTGCCAATAATCAAAGTCTTTACTTGTTCCATAGTTTTATAGTTATGTGATGCAAAGGTACGTTTAATCAACAAGATACCCAAATTTTTCGGCTAGATTTTAGATAAATTACGAATAGAAAGTGCATAAAATGCAAGAAAGCTGCTAGCGATGAGGGGATTTATGGGAAAAAATGATTAACTTTGCAGCCGAAAATAAAACAACTTAAATAGATGAATACAATTAAGAGAATCGTATTGACTGGCGGTCCTTGCGCTGGTAAGACTACAGCACTCGTCAAGGTGATAGAGCATTTCTCTAGCCTCGGTTACAAGGTGTTCACCATTCCGGAGGTACCTACCATGTTTACACAGGCAGGCATGAACTACCTCACCTTCAACAAGGCTTTCTTCTTCGAGGGTGAGAAGGCTACGCTTCAGACACAGTTGCACCTGGAGGATTGCTTCTACAAGATGGCACAAACCTTGGAGCTGCCTGTGCTCATTGTCTGCGACCGTGGCGTGATGGACATCTCTGCTTATTTGACGTCTGAGGATTGGCAAAAAATTATCGGTGAGGTGGGATGCACCCAGACACAACTTCGTGATGAGCGATATGACGCCGTGCTTCACTTGGTATCTGCCGCAGATGGAGCGGAGCAGTTTTATACTACAGCCAATAACGCCCAGAGACTCGAACAGGCAGACGAGAAGGGACTTCAAATCGCACGTGAGTTGGATAAGAAGGTCATTGAGGCTTGGACAGGTCATCCTCACTTGCGTGTCATCAACAACCATGAGGACTTCGACAACAAGTTGAATCGTGTGCTCAAGGAAATCTCCAATGTCTTGGGGATTCCACAACCTATCGAAGAGGAGCGCAAGTATATCGTCAAATTGACAGGGGAAATACCTAGCAGCATTGACAGTGACATCGTCCAGACTTATCTTACCGGTGAGCCTAATACGGAGATTCGTTTGCGCAAGCGTCGATTCGAAGAGAAGGAGGTATATGTGCATACGACCAAGAAGCGCATCTCTGAGTCTGAGCAGATAGAGACGGAGCGACAGATCAATCAAAATCTCTACGAGTCTCTTCTTCAGCAAGCCGATCCTTATCGCCAGACGATCAGCAAGCATCGCAAGAGTTTCATTTGGAAGGGTCAGTATTTCGAGCTTGACATCTTCGAGGCTCCTCGCAAAGACTTGATGATTTTGGAGACGAAAGGAGTAGCCAAGCAGGAGAGCGTGAAATTCCCTCCGTTTATCCAAGTCTTGGAAGATATAACAGGAAATACAAATTATTACAACTACAACATAGCTCTCAAGGGATGATTCCTTTGAGAGTTTTTTCTTATTTTCGCTGATTGGGGCGCGAGTTCTTCTCTTATCTATAGATGATGTCAGAAAAAGCAGTGAGATAGAAAAAACTGAAATCGAGTAGGAGGAAAACGAAGTAGTTTTTCTCCTACTTTTCGTTTTCCGAC
>ERZ1034901.1425-NODE-1425-length-16669-cov-34.886361_pt1 | contig 16669 bp, 13 predicted proteins | sample MGYA00520628_ERZ1034901 | MGnify/ENA primary metagenome ERZ1034901 (study PRJEB33766, sample SAMN09781783) | gut metagenome | biome: gut microbiome | host: Homo sapiens | place: Madagascar | study: EMG produced TPA metagenomics assembly of the PRJNA485056 data... | reverse complement strand
AATCCCACGCATTGATGGTATTGAAGTCGGCACGGTTGCCTGCTAAATGGCTGTAACTGGCACGCGCCTTGGCACCGATATTCCAGCCATTCTTGCTATAATCGAGCGACAGTTGCTCATGCAGATAGAGGTTCTTAATAGTGCTGAGGGCATTATTTACAGAACCTGCAATGTTTGCCATATCTACACTGTGGCTAAATGTGTAAGAGGTGCTGTTGCTCAGCGTAAAGAGTTTCTTTTTACCAAGATTGTGCGTGATATTGAACTTGCCATCGGTAGCCCAATTTCCGTTAACGTTTACAGGGCGCACGATATAGCCGCCAGTTGTAGGCACAAAGGTGCGTTCTGTAGCCAACGCGTTGTGCGTGCGGTTATATGAGAAGTTGAACCTGTAAGTCCGCTTTTGCCGCACATATATCTCGAACATTACATTGTGCATGGCTGTAGTCTTCAGGCCCGAATTACCATTCTGTATATAGAGTGGGTTGCTATCGTCTACCACATCGAGGGTTTTAACAAGATCGGGCTGGCGACGTGTGAAGTTGTAGTTCAGTCTCAAACTGACACATTCCCACGCACCTTCTTTACGAAATACTTGTTGCATTACACCATTGGCCATGAAGAGAGGCTTGGTGCGATGCAAATCAAAATGTCGTCCACTGCGATTGTATAGCAAGTGGTCCAGTTCAATATTGACAGGAAGCGCAACAGTCACCTCGGTATTATTAGCGGCCTTATTACGATAACGTACTTCAAAATTCAGTTGGTGCAAACGTTTCCACAATGATGAATATACACTATTCTGCAAGTCAAGTACGTCCTGCAACTCTGAAGAGGCAGAAGGCAGGGTGCCAAGCGTAGCGTTGCTGTTCTGGCTCCAGTTGTCCAACTTGTCAAGGCGATACAACTCATCACGTCCACTGCGATAATCTTGCGAATACCCGTACATTATGCTGGGCTGAAAATCGCCAAACACTGTGAGGTAGGTCAAATCTGCGCTGTAGTTATAGTGTCTCTCTGTTTTAGGCTGATAGCGGTTTCTGTACTCATCATTTGATGTACCATTGAGGTACTGCAAATTATACGTATTAAAAGCATCATGTGTGTATTTGTCATAACTACCTACAACGTTTAACGAGAAGAAATCGGATATGCCTTTTTCTTTGAAAGGGAATAGCCACAAATTGTAAGGTGCTGTTACACTCCAATATTTCCCCTTTAGCATACTTTGTTCACGGCGGCGATATTGTGCTATTTCTTTGATTTTATTGTTACCTGGCATAAACAATGAATCGAGCGCACCGGCTTGTATTAATGCATAAGGGTCGCTATTGAACCCACCATATAGATTCAAGGAGTTGGCACTATTTTTATAGCCATAAAAGTTTACGCCACCTTTATGACGCCCAGCTTTGTTTACCACAAATTCATGGTTTGTCGATATCGTAGTAAAGTCATGGTCACCATTTTGCTTGCTCTGAGAGTAGAAGTTATTTGACGGCAAAAAGCTCTCGCTGTTCGTAAAAGTCGATGTATTGTTATCTACATCACTCACTGTGAGGTTACTGGTCCATTGTAAAGTCTTTTGACGGTTTTCGTAATAGTACTCTGCTCCACCGGTACGGCTCGTTTGCACCCCCTCAGGCAAGCTGCTTGGTGTCCAATCACCCTTTGAACCTGCACGACGTGTGTCGTTGGTATTGTTGATGTTGCCATACATGGCAATACGCGAACAGTCGGTAAAACGCAAAGCAAACAGACGGCCTAAATATTTTTCTTTTGTGCCATAGGCTGCCTCGGCATTAGCTATCCAACCAATGCTATATTGCTTTTTAAGATTTACGTCCATCACCAAGGGGCGTTCCCGCTCTTTTATGCCTGAGAATTTCTCAAAATCGGTTTCCTTCTCATACACTTTTACCTTGTTCACCATATAGGCTGGCAAATTTTCAAGTGCCACTTTGGGGTCACCGCGAAAAAAGTCTTTACCATTAACCAGCAAACTGCTGACCTGTTTTCCATTAACCGTAATTACGCCGTTATCTTTTAATTCTGCACCTGGCAACTGCTCTATGAGTGCATCGAGCATTGATCCTTTTGACAATTGGAAAGCATCTGCATTGTATACAATGGTGTCTCCCTTCATCACCATCTTGATTTTTGTGGCTGTTACCACTGCCTCGCCCAGTTGCTTATCTTTCATTGCATCTGGACGCTTGCGCATCTTGATTTTATCTTTCAATAGAACATAACCATCAGCTCCAGCACGTTTCGACCTTTCTATGACTATTTGCTGATATGTTGTAAAATAATTATTCTGTGTTAAACGCAGCAGATAACGTCCATTACTCGGAACCCGTAAATTCAGCCAAGTTTCAGTACGTACGCCATTATCTTCAGAATAACGCCATTGTCCCTCTGCTATAAATGTTGAATCTAAAGCCAGTACCTCAACCTTGCCATTTTCTATCATATTGCCTGTAAAGGCGTCTGCCACCGGTACCAGCACGTTTATAGAATCATTCTTTTGTGCGTATAGATTCATACACAACACACTCATTACACCTATAAATATCTTACGCATAATATCATCAAGTAAATTAAAAGATAATGATTAGTACCCCTAAAGGTAAAGGGGTACTAATCGAAAAATTAGAGCAACCCGCAGAGAATTATACCACTATTGGCTAACTTTGTAGGAGCCTTAGTTGTTGATTCTTCTGTAGGATTGGGCTTTTGACCAGGCTTTGTAAGATTGTAGCAGTCGGTATTACTGCAGTTCCCGTTTGAGCAATCACCATTTCCACAGGGATCGTTCGTACAGTTCAAATTAGTACAAGGATCATTCTTACAAAATCCATTTAATGCACAGGTTGCAATACCACCGAAGTCGCCAAAGCCACCTCGCAAGTTTCCCTCTTGATCTGTTGTCAAAGGGGTGAGCAAATGCTCGCAGTCGGACAAGAGTCCTTTTTTCTGTAATTTCATTGTTATAATTGTTTATTTGTTAAACATGTGCCTTATGGCAAGGTATAGATACGCATTTCTACTTTTTCTTCTTTGGCTGAATATTAAGCTTGTATATCACGTGCGCCATGAAGTACGACGGCAGCACGTTTGAGTAGCTTTCTATGCGGCCTTGGGCATTGACGGTGCGCGTCACCTTTGACAGGTTATGCAGAATGTCGAACCCGTCAACGGCAAAGGTGAGATTGCCGTTCAGCACACTGCGCTCCAGACGCATGTTCCACACCACATCGTCGCTATTGAGGCTTGGGTCGTCGTAGCCACGGCGGCTGAATATGGTGAAGTCTGTGCTCAAACCTATACCGCCCGGTATGGGTATGCGGGCTGTAATGCCATAGTTGTAATCCCATGCATTGATGGTATTGAAGTCGGCACGGTTGCCCGTCAAATGGCTGTAGCTGGCACGTGCCTTGGCACCGATATTCCAGCCATTCTTGCTATAATCAAGCGAGAACTGCTCGTGAAGGTAAAGGTTCTTGAACACACTGAGTGCATTGTCTGTGGCATCATCTACGTTTGCCATGTCTACACTGTGGTTAAACGTGTAAGAGACTGTATTGCTCAACGTGAACAATTTCTTTTTACCCACATTACGCGTTATAGCCACAGAGCCATCTGTGCCCCAATTACCGTTTACATTTACAGGGCGCACTATGTAACCGCCCGTTACAGGCACAAAGGTGCGTTCTGTTCCCAACGCATTGTGTGTACGCAAGTACGACATCTTTACGTTGCAAAGTGGCAAATCACCCGTCCGCACAAGAGCATCTAACGTCAGTTTATGTACTACCGCCGTTTGCAACGAGGCGTTGCCATGTTGTATATACAGCGGATTAGAGTTGTCTACAACCTCAATAGTCTTGAGCAAATCCGCCTGCTGTTGCGACAAATCATAATAAAGTTTGAAATTTATAGCTCCACCCTTGAAAAACACATTATGCTGCAATCGGCCGTTAAAATTAACCATTGGTTTACTGCGGCACACATCGTAATGGCGGGCGTCACGATTGTAGAGCAGATGCTCGAGTTCTATTTTAATTGGCACGCCGAATGACAAATGCGTTCTCGATCTGTTTTTGAATTGACAGGCCAAACCAAATGCGAGATCATGTGTGCGCTTCCATCGCTCGGTATGCGTGCTGTTCTGCACGTCAAGTACCTCCTGAAGTTCGGTTGAAGTTGAAGGCAGGGTTGCAAAATCATTCATTCCATCCTTGCCCCACCCTTCAAGGCGGTCAAGCCTGTATAAGTCGTTGCTTCCGCTACGATAATCCTGCGTATAGCAGTACGACACGTTAGGCTGCCAAGCACCAAACATTGTTCTATAGGCTGCCTTTGCATAATAATTGTAATGACTTGCAGGTTTTTCGTAGTAACGATTGCGATAGTCATCAATCGCTTGCGTATTGAAATACTCCAAATCGTAAGTGTCATACGCATGGTAATTGTACTTGTCGTAACTGCCGCATATATCAAAAGTAAAAGTGTCAAAACGTCCTTTGTTTCTGAATGGGGAGATCCACAAACTGTAAGGTGCTGACACACTCCAATAGTCCGATTTCATAAGATATTGTTCTGCACGGCGATAACGAGCAATTTGTAGCAATTTATTATTGCCGGGCATAAACAAAGTGTCAAGCACTTTGCCTTTGACCACATAATCGTAAGGGTCGTTGTTGAAGCCACCATAGCGGCTTAATGAATGATAGCGACTTTTATAATAGTATGCGCTAACACCGCCATTTTGATGCGCCTTTTTCTGTACTTTGAAATTGTGGTTTGATTGCAATGACGTAAAGCTATGGTTGCCATCACTCCTGCTTTGCGTATAAAAATGGTCTAAAGGCAAAAAACTCTCGCTGCTTGTGTTTGTCACCGTGTGATTGTCCAAGTCTGTAACCGTCACATCACTTGTCCATTCAAACGTTTTGTTGCGGTTTTCATAAAAATATTCAGCACCTGCCGTACGGTTCGTTTGCACGCCATTAGGCAAATTACTTGGTGTCCACTCGCCCTTTGAACCAGCGCGACGCGTATCGTTTGTATTATTGATGTTGCCATACATGGCTAAACGCGAACATGCAGTAAAACGCATGGCAAACAAACGTCCTAAATATTTTTCCTTAGTGCCATAAGCAGCCTCAGCATTGGCTATCCAGCCCACGCTGTATTGTTTTTTAAGGTTTACGTCCATCACAATTGGGCGTTCCACTTCCTTATGTCCGCTAAACTTCTCAAAGTCACTTTCCTGCTCATACACTTTCACTTTATTCACCATATAGGCCGGCAAATTCTCAAGTGCCACTTTGGGGTCGCCACGAAAAAAATCCTTGCCATTTACAAGTAAACTACTTACCATTTTGCCGTTAACGGTTATAACACCATTATCCTTGAGTTGCACCCCCGGCAATTGTTCAATAAGTGCATCAAGCATTGAGCCTTGCGATAATTGAAACGCATCTGCATTATAAACAAGCGTATCATTCTTCATCACCATTTTTATTTTGGTAGCTGTTACTACAGCCTCTCCAAGTTGGTGATTCTTTGGACGTTTGCGCATCTTTATCACATCATCAAAGCAAGCTGCTTGTGCATCCTTCCGAACTTGTACCTTTACAGGGTAATAAAGCGTCTCATATTTTTCATGCGACAAGCGTAGCAGATAGTTACCATTACATGGAACCTTAAATTCGATCATTGCTGTCACCGGGATACCATCATTTCTTTGCACCCCCCATTCTCCCCTACACACATAAGTAGAGTCAGTCCGCAACACTTCTACCCCACCATCGTATATTATATCTTTGGTAAATGCATCTGCAACAGGCATCAAGATCATGATTGAATCAGATTGTTGGGCTTGAGCCAAAAAAGGGAAGAAGAATAATAGTGCAATAAATATGTTTCTCATGGTACTAATATTAGCGGTTTGTCCATAATGAATAATGTGGGCCACGAATCACCCTAAACTGGAGGAAACAACGCCCACACTATTCTTAACAGAGTAATGTTAGTGGTCACCAACGGCTTTGTAGTTATTAAAGCAAACCACACAAGTCCACCTTTGTATTAGCAGCCAAAGTTGTTTCTGGCGTTACAGGTTTTGATGGAATTGATGGAATGGTTGTTGGTACTTCTTGGCATGCAAAATTAACTGAACCTTCGTCATTCAAACATTCAGCATTTGTGCATACGTTATTGTTGCAAGAAACATTATTACACAAATAGTTTTTGCACCCTCTGTTCTTGCAGTCCCTATTGGCTCCACAAGTTGAAATACCGCCAAAATCGCCAAAGCCACCTCGCAAGTTTCCCTCTTGATCTGTTGTCAAAGGGGTGAGCAAATGCTCGCAGTCGGACAAGAGTCCTTTTTTCTGTAATTTCATTGTTATAATTATTTATTTGTTAAACATGTGCCTTATGGCACTTATTATTGATGATTACCTGGTTTCTGTCGTTTGCACGAAGTCAGCAGATAGAGTGCACGGCCCTCCATTATTTCTTGTATCTTATCGTCATCATAACCTTTGGGACATGAGGATATGCCGTCGGGGGCTTCTAACTTCATTTGCGAGCAGCCGCCATGACAGATCGGATATATACGACATTGCAGGCAAGTGTCGCTGCCATGACGTATGGACATACGCTTGCGCAAGCGTTCGTTCCACCGCAATGTGCCGTCTGCTGCGAGTGTACCCTCCTTGCTCTTGGGGGCAAAATCGCGTGCGGTGCATTTGAATAAATCGCCATTATAGTTGACTACCGCAGTGTTTACGCCATCAGCATAGCAATAGGGCACGATGTAGCTCTTGGCATTATTTACAAACAAACCAGCCTGTTCAAACGCCCGCTCAATATGTTCCACTTGCTGCTCTACTTGACTGGCATCGCCTTCATTATCCTGCCACACACGCTGAAAAGTGAAATTAACAAGCTGCTTCTGCTCTTGCTGCAAATGTGAAAAGTCTTTCACAACATCAATGAACGACGGAATAGACTTGGCTGTATAGTTGAAACGCACACCAACAGAGAAACCGCGTGAGAGGGTCTGATGTATGTGTTCGACGATACGTGCATAAGTCGGTTCACCACCTTTGGTTTTACGAACACTGTCATGCACCTGTTTGCCACCGTCAATGGTTATTTGGAAAGAAACGTCAAGCCCCTCAAGCTGTTTCAGCACATTGTCTGTCAGCAAATAGGCATTGGTGGTAAAGTGTATACTCAATTTTGCATCGAATGCCTTGCACTGCATTTTGGCATGGTTAATGATATCAACTACCACCTTGTCAAAATAAAGTAACGGCTCACCGCCGAAAAACGAGAGGTTTAGTTTCTTCAACTTGTTGTCTGCAAGCAACTTGTCTATCAGCAATAACACAGACTGCTTTACATCTGCACTCATTGCCGGCATGTTCTTGTGTGACTCATAGCAATACCAACAAGACATATTACAAGCCAAGGTGGGATTGATGGTTATGGTATACTCTCCGCTGCTACGCTCATATTCCTCACGCTTACGTATATACGCTTCTGTTTCATCGGCATCATCGCACACAAATATACCTTTTTGCAGCAAGTGGTCATACAATTCAGCATGCTGCGCTTTGATTTTCTCTGGCGCAGCCTTACTCTCATTGAATATATTTGCCAGTTGCGGAGTAAGTGCCACAAGCTGATCGGTAGCGGCATTGTATATTACCATGCCCGTGTTGTCTTGCAATATGCAATTGTATTTGCTTTGTTTCATATAGAGTTGAGGGTTAATACTCAAGTTTCGAGTTTAACAAGGGCGGGCTGAAAGCCCAATGGAGCACATAGCCCAGGGCAAGCAAAGCGACACCCTGGGGTTCCCGCATAGTAGAGTCTCCGCGCCCTGTAAGGGCAGAAGCCTTAACCCTTTATGTTGCTATTCTTGCTTGATAGCTGATTTAGCGGTCTTAAAGTGGAACAACGTATGTATATTTTTCAATACCTGCACCATGTCTTAAAGCTTTTGCCCTTACAGGGCGCGACTGCTCCAACACGCGATACCCAGGGTGCCGCTTCGCTTGCCCTGGGCTATGTGTTCCATTGGGCTTTCAGCCCGCCCTTACTAAATCCGAAACTTGAGTTAATCGATTGTTATATAGATGTAAAAGGCTGTAAGTTGCTGACAGGTTTTTGAGTCTGCAATATCTTTAACAGATGGCACAAATAGCCCAATGCACCATCGAAATTGTCTGACCACTCAGCTTTATCCTCGGGCAGGAATGTGGGAAAATCCATCACATCAACCAAACGCGGTGGCAGAATCTGCCAGTCAGCCTGCTCACTTGACAAGATAAGTTCTGCATGAGTCAAAGTGCGCAGATCCGTGGCAAATTTTAACGCACGCCGTGCCGAGGCCATGGCGCTTTGTACATAAGCCTTGTCAAATGGCACCTCAGCGTGACTAATTTTGGCCAAATGCAAACGTTGCGCCACATAGCAATACACACCGCCTAAGCCCGTCTTGAAAGTATAGTCGGTAACGCGCTCAAGGTTAAGTTCCATCACCTTGCTGTCTATTATGGAAAATTCCTTTTCAAAGTTGCCCTCTATGTAGTCGTTGCGCAAAAGGTACGCAAGCCCCCACCCTATGCCACAAATACCATGGGCAAACGAAACAGGGTATTCACGCCACATTTTCAGCGTTGAGGTGATACGTTCAAGCAATTCTGCCCCCAAGTCCGAAAGGGAATCATCTGCCGCATAAGCGTCATATTCGCACAGGGCTATTAAATACCCCATACAGCCATTCCATAAGTTGACGTTATCAAGGCATTCAGCTTTGTCCTTTACATACTCCAGCAAAAGCGGCAAACGTTTCAACTCATGCTCTGCCATTGTCAACTTGTCGTATGAGGCCGCATTGTTCACAGCGAGCACGCGTTCAAATTTATGGTGAAAGGTGTCTGCATAATAATGCTTTAACTGTTCAAGTTCGGGCTTGTTCATACTGAGCCAGAACTTTATTTGCTCATAAATGCCCTTATTATGCCTGTATCCTACAGCATCAGCCTTGCAACGTAACGAGGTTGGGAATAAGGTGTGCGAAATAACAAAATGATTATAGAATGCTGGAGCGGATATGATGCGATAAGGTGCTGCCTTGCGATATATATGACCGAACACCACATCGGGCAGCAGCGCACAGCCATCACCATGCAACCATGCCTTGATGCTTATATACGCCTCCTCGCTGCCATAGTGCATTAAGCCCTCAAGTCCGCGTATTTCGCTCCAGAACCGTTTACTCGCTGCATACCCGGCTCCTAACACACTGGCTATCATGTTTTGCGGCAAACGCCCGTGCTGGCGGTAGTCAAGCCACGTAATACCTGGTATAAAATCGGTTTGGTCAAAAAGCAAGTAAGCACCATCGGTAAGTGCTACATTCTTGTCGTAAACCACATTCTTTTTGTCCTTGCCCAAAGCCTGTGTTTGGCAACACAACAAACGATTGTCATTCTGCTTGAGTTCGTCTACTATCATGTTGTGCCAATTCTTGGTATAGGCTCGCATGTGGGCATCAAGCAGCAAGAAATAAGGTGTCCGCGCCAGGCGTGCGCCTTTATGTTTTGAAGCAGCGGCCCCAATGCGGCAAGCGTTTCGCACATAAGTTACGCCAAATTGGGCAAGGTCCGACGCATAATCATATCCATCGTCCGAACAATCGTTTATTACAATAATGTCCACATCACGACTTGCTGTGTTTCTCACGCTTCGTACAGTCTGGCGCACTTCCTCACCTTCGTTCAAGAAAGGAATGACAACGGTCAACAAGTTGCTTGATTGCGGTATGTCAACATTTTCGTCCGACACTTCACGCACATGGTTGAGCAACCACCGGGCTGCATCACGCTTTATTTCTTCGGTCAAGGCTTGCTGCCTTGCCGTGTGTTTATTAGACACCTGATTGTCTGAAATGCGGTATTTTACAAGCGGCTCTTCTATATTTCGCAAATTCACTCCACATTTCAACATCTGCACCCACAAGTGGTAATCCTCAGCATATTTGTAATGCTCATCGTATCCCAAGCCATGCTCACGCAACACCGAGGCACGCATCATTACCGTAGGGTGAGCCATGCAGCAGGCATTCACCATGTCGTACATCGTCACTTTGCTAATAGGCTGCACACGCCCCTCGGCCTTGCCAAAACGAAGCAAGCCACCACCAAGCACACCCACCTCTGGGTGTTTTTCCATATACCCATATTGCACTTCGAGTCGGTATGGCATCATCACATCGTCAGCGTCCATGCGCGCAATATATTTGCCCTTTGCCTCTGCCAGCAACAAGTTAAGCGATGCGATATAGTCATGTTCATTCTTTATCAAGCGCACACGCGGGTCGTTGCATGCCTCAACTATGACCACACTCTCATCAGTTGAACCATCGTCCACTATCAACAGTTCAAAATCACCAAATGTTTGCGAGAGTATGCTGTCAAGACACTCTTGCAAATGTAACGCCGCATTATACATGGGCATGCAAACGGATACGGAGGGTAAATGGTTTATATTCATGGTATAATAAGACAAGATTGGTTACGAACAGACAGAAACGCCGTAAGTAGGCATACAAAAATCTACATCAACTTACGGCGAACGCCTACTTAGAGAAAAGGCCTTGGCTATTCTATCGGATTTCGCCGATGTAATCACCCTCAGTAGTTGATACGATAATAGTGTATTCCTCTCCTTCTGAGAAATCTGTTGCAAGTGTAATCTTTTGTCCGCTTAACGCGAAATGCGTTTCTTTACTGACTACTGAAGAATCACCATCACTCACAAGCACATTAAATATGCCTTGATAGTTTGCTGCATCAATGGTCATTCTTCCATCTGTGCAAATTGCGACAATACTTAAATCCTTTGATCGACTGCCGTTAGTCAATTTATTAAATCTTTTGAATTTAATGACTTCGTAGTTTTGTACTGTTGCTGCTTTAACCTGCGAAGGTGTAGGCAACAAAATGCAACACATCAGCAGCAACACTTTAATAATACTACGCCGTTTAAGTCTCATACTATGTCGTTTTAAGATTTGATGTTGCAAAATTACACAGTTTTGTGCTGTATAACAAAAAAAGCAGGTATACTTTACGGGTACACCTGTTTTATACGAACTTATTGATTATCAATATATTTTCATATTTAGCAAGGCATACCGATGGTATATATTTGCGCTACAACGACGTCACGTATTCACGAACTGACATTTTGGAATCCGTTATATTCAATTTTGCTTTATACTTGAGCAGGCGTTGCTTAACAGAGCCTTCGTTGATGCAATATATTTGGGCAAGCGTCTTTGTAGAGAACCCGATACGTACAAGCATCAGGAATCGCAAGTCGTTAATTCCTAAATCGGCATGCAGACGTCGGATTTTTGACACAAAGCCATCATCAGCGTTTTCGAGATAATTGCTTATAGCCTCCCAGCCATTTTCATCTATCTCAATATGTGCACCTAACCCGTTGGCACTCTGCGTTATCATCGTTACGACGTCTATATTATTGGTAATATACTTTTTCAACAGGTCTATCCTCTCACATTGTTGCCGCATCTCAACCTTATGGAGCATGGTTTCTTTCTCTGCTAATTGTTGCTGTAAAGCCAATTCTTTGTTCTTATTGTCGAGTTCAATGGCTTGCATTTTCTTCATGTGTGCACGCTTATACCGCCACATACATACCAACAACACAATAATCACCGCCAAGACCACAATAGACGCCACATATATTAGCATACGTTTGTCTGCATCACGCTTTTCAGATGATTTCTGCATCAGCTCTGAATAATACTTATTCCTTTCATCTAATGAATTGCGAAACAGCACCTCTAATGTGTTTGTGGCCGAATCTGTATAGGCTAATATGGCCTGCTCATCATGCTTGCGGACTGCTGCAACCTGGCAAATGGAATATGCCTCGTAAGCATCTGCCAGATCTTTACCCTGCATCACAGGGCGTAATAATTGCACACACTTTTCGTATTCGCCTAACAAGCTATAACTCTCGGCAAGTACTATACGGTCACGAACTTCCCGCCTCAACTGCCACAACTTTTCTGCCCATTTTACGGCCTCCTTGCCATTTTCGCTCCAGGTCTCAATAATTGCCATCAACATGTAGCCGTCTGCCAACATCGCTGTGTCACCATACGCCTCAGCTAATTTTAGCGACTCGTTCATCTCTGCCCTTGCCTTGTCGTAATGACTCGTTTGTGCATAGTACAGCACCCGGGCATTGGCCAAGGCCAATTTGTTGTAGACTATGGCATGAGAATAGGTATTGTAAATGGCAATACTCTTGTTGAGATAAGCCAACGAGCGTTTTGGATGGGTGTAACGCTCTGACTCAGAAAGCACACGCAAAGCGTTGCACCAATAATTGGTATCACGCAAAGCGACAGAAGCCTTTATCGACTTTTTCAAACAATAAATGGCTTTGGCGTCGCTGTCGCTTCTATGGTAGAAGTTTCCCATATAATACATACAGCGACCATACAGGCTGTCGTTGGGCAATTTGCTATAATAGTTATATGCTATGCGCAACAGGCTGTCATCGTCCACTTCTATGCTCTTTTTGCCCAAAGCCATTGTATAGGCTAAAGCATATAATGGTTGCTCAGCATCTGACACCTTTTGCTGTCTGACACTGTCAAGTATATTCAATGCACGGTCTGGAAAGCTGTCGGCCAGACTCATGGATTGCTTGATAGCTGCCACATGGCTGCGCCGACACGAAACCAACACGAGCAATAAGGCAAATAATAACGCTATCCTATTTATATATGCCATTAAAACACTTATTTTCTGAAGAAACTAAAGTTTACACTGCCATAAGCACGGTGTTCTACGAAGTCGGGGCGATTGCTGAAGTCGTAGTTCTTGCCATGCTCAAGCACGAACAAGCCTCCCTCTTTCAGCAGAGCCGACTGCATGACGCGGTCGGGCAATTCGCCGAGTTCGGGCAGTGCATAAGGCGGGTCGGCAAACACCAAGTCGAACGACTCGCCACAACGTTCAATAAAGCGCAAGGCGTCGCCACACATGGGTGTCCACGCCTCATCGCCCAAAGCACGCTGACACTGTTGTATGAAAGCAAAGTGGCGGCGGTCCTTTTCGATGGTCATCACACGCCGGCAGCCGCGCGACAGCAACTCAAGCGATATGCTGCCTGTACCACCGAAGAGGTCGAGCGCAGTGGTATCTTCAAAGTCTACGTATGCACGCAACACATTGAACAGGTTTTCTTTAGCAAAATCGGTTGTGGGACGGGCCTTGAACGTGCGTGGCACTTCAAAATGGCGTCCTTTGTATATTCCTGTTATAATTCGCATATTCTTTAATAGAAGCATTGGCGGAATTAGCAAACAAGTTGACTTGTTAACTCAGAATTCCGCCAACGCGTGTTAATGGGTAAATATAGCTATTTAAGCAGTGCACACATCAAGTCGTACGGCACCCCCTCGGTGGTTGATACCGCATTGCGGTTGAACTCTGCCGAGGGATTGACGGGATACACGCGGGGAGCATATTTCTGCAACTCGTCTATCACAGGGTCACGCAACAAGGGCGCGCCTGCCACGAACAGGGGTGTTTCGGCCACATCGAGTGCCAAATGGCGCACCAAATTAAACACATAATAGTCTACGTCGGTTAGTGTGCGCACCATGTAGGTGTTGAGCATTACAAGGCGGCTGTCTTCGAGCACCACCACGTCAATCACCCCATCATGGGTATAAACGAACAGACGCTTGCCATGCGTGGTGTCGATGCCCTTCTGTGCAAAATGCTGCACCAAGGGGGTCAGGGCTGCGGTATAGCGCACCTCGCCAAAAGCCTCCTCAAGGGTGCGGCATGTCACCTCCGGCAGGGCAAAAAGGAATACGGCGTTCGAGGCTGGCACCGTGTCGTAAAACACACGTTGCTTGTCGCCGGGCGTGAAACAAAAGTTGTAGGTTGTATCAACGTCCTCCTCCTGAAACTCGGCCAGTGGCACGGGGGTGACGGTGGCATTAACATACACCTCAACCTTGTCGTACTGTTGCTGCAACATCTCAACCTGCTGCATGGCCATGCGCAGGTTGACCGTGAGCGACACTTGCGGACGCACATGGTAGGGGTGAAATTCAAATTTCGGCGGTTGACCTGCTTCGTAGGTGGCAAAGCAGATGTCGGTGTCGGATATACGGATATGTAGGGTCAAAATTGTAGGTCTGATTTAGCCGCGGCATATTTTGCCGTGAGCTTGGTCTATAAAATGTTTTACTATCAAAGCGAGCAGCACCCCCATGCTATTGGTGGCAAAGTCGGCCCAGTCGCCTGTGCGGTAGGTGGTCAGATATGCCTGAGCCAACTCTATCACGCCACTCATCAGAATGGGCGCCACCACACCTATCAAGGCCAAGCGACACTTGTGCCATTTATAGCCGTTGCACTTGTATTCGAACCAGAACACGCTGCATGTGCCAAGATACATGGACAGATGCACAATCTTGTCGATATAAGGAATGTCGTCAAACGTGCGCACATGAGGCGGACGGAACAGACACAGATACCATATCAGCGCCACACATGTCAATGTGATCGGAAAGTATTTTCGTAGCTTTTGCAATATTACCAAAACTTGTTTTGTGAAGGGTTATACTCAAATCCGGCATCGGCCATTTTCTGTTCGAGTTGCTGTTTGTCCACATCGAGGTCGTCACACAGTGCGTCGAGCGAGCTGTAGTCGTCGCGCAACTTGGTATTAACGTAGCTGAAGAGCATCATGGGGTCTTGTGGTAGTGACATATCAATATTTGTTCTGAAATTTTACAATCGATTCTTATGCAGTGCAAAAGTACGTCTTTCCAACTGAAAAACCTACAATTACGGTCGTTTACTCCCGCCCCGCGCTCCAATTCACCAAATACACCCTTTCGGTGGTACGCGTAAAGGCTGTGTAGAGCCATCGCAAGTAGGGTTGTCCGAGCGCGTCGTCGGGCACATAGCCTTGGTCTACATACACTCTGGCCCACTGTCCGCCTTGCGCCTTGTGGCAAGTTACGGCATAGGCATACTTTATTTGCAAGGCATTGTAGTAGGGGTCCTGGCGCAGTGCCTTCATACGGTCCTTTTTAAGCGGAATGTGCTGATAGTCCTCAAGCACCGATTCGTAAAGGCGGGTACTCTCATCGCGTGTGAGCGATGGCGACTCCGACTGCAGGGTCGACAACAGCACACGGCAGTCCAGCTCGTAGCCGTCATAGTCGGCAAAGCGCAATGTGGCATCGGCAAATCTGAAACCATACTGCTCATGCACATTGCGTATGCGCACCACCTCGGCCGTATCGCCATTGGCTATGAAGTCGAACGGCATGCGTTCGTCACGGGGCAGCGTCTTGGCATATTGCTCTGTCCAAAAGTAGTTATTTTTGACAGCCATCACCAAATCGCCGCGCGTCAACTCTTCCTCACGGTCGAATATGCGTGAGCGTATGCCATTGTTGTAAATGTTGGCACGCTTGTTTGAGCGTGTCACCACTATCACATCATCGGCCCCAAAGGCTTGATAGTCGCTTACAAGGCTCTCTATCAGTTCGTTGCCCGGCAAGGCACGCACCTCGCCATGCGGGTCGGTGTTGATGGGCGGAATGCCTTCAAAGCCTTGTTGCAGCAGCTGCCGCAACATGGTGGCACCCGACAGCACATCGCTGTCCTTGCTCTGTCGCACCACCTCGGTCAGATCGGCACTGCCCACCAGCAGCCCGTAGCGCGTCAGCACATCGTTGCTCAACGCCGGACTTTGCTCCTCGCCCACTGGCGGCAGCTGGGCGGTGTCGCCCACAAACAACAAACGGCACCCCTCGCCCGAATAGACGTAGCGCACAAGGTCGTCCATCAGCTCGCCAGAGCCAAACAGACTGTCGCCCATCTGTCCGGTGCCACTGCTTATCATCGATGCCTCGTCCACCACGAACAGGGCATGGCGTAGCTTGTTAAACCCTAACGAGAAACGTGTGCCTTCGCCCTGGAAGGTTTGCTGGCGGTATATCACGCGGTGTATGGTATAGGCCGGTGTGCCGGCATGATGCGAAAACACCTTGGCAGCCCTGCCTGTTGGGGCAAGCAGCACCACCTCGCGTTTGAGCAGACGCATCACGCGTACCAGGGCGCCTACCAGCGAGGTCTTGCCCGTACCGGCATATCCGCGCAATATGCACGCGGCATCAGCACGCGGAGTTGTAACAAAATGCGCCAGCAGCGTGGCGGCACGCTGCTGTGTGGGGGTGAACGGGAACGCAAATTCCTGCGCTATGAGTTGATATATTTCGTCGTTAAGAGCCATGGAAGGTCAATGTACGAATACGAAGTTGATAAGTTGATAAGTTGATGGGTTGATAAGTTGATGGGTTGATAAGTTGACGGGTTAACGGGTAAGTTTGCCAAGCTTTTTAAGCTTCTCACCATTATGACTTTAACATAACAAGTAGTGTATAGCATACTTACTTGTTAACCTGTTAACTAATTCCGCCAACGCATATTATTTACTTAAGTTTCGGATATAGCAAGGGCGGGCTGAAAGCCCAATGGAGCACATAGCCCAGGGCAAGCGAAGCGAC
>ERZ1034901.1423-NODE-1423-length-16672-cov-11.822892_pt1 | contig 16672 bp, 13 predicted proteins | sample MGYA00520628_ERZ1034901 | MGnify/ENA primary metagenome ERZ1034901 (study PRJEB33766, sample SAMN09781783) | gut metagenome | biome: gut microbiome | host: Homo sapiens | place: Madagascar | study: EMG produced TPA metagenomics assembly of the PRJNA485056 data... | reverse complement strand
TATTCTGCGCGTTATGGGAGGTTTGATAACATTTTATTCGACTAGCCAATGCCCCTTTCTTGTCTTCCCAAGGAAGACCCGCAGCCGCAAAGCTGCTGATCAGGAGATTTTCAAACTGGCGGCGAAAATCCTCCGCATGCGCAAACTCGCAGACTTCCGAGAAATCGAGATGCACGACGTCATGCGTTTTCTCTTTCCAGAGCTTTTCGATCGCGAGGCCCTGAAAATCCCTCAGCCCGCGGCGGAACAGGGAATCAAAAGTTGAAGTGAGGAGCGACTTTCCGAACCGTCTCGGGCGCGCAATGAAAATCCGGCCGCCTTCCGAACAAAGGCGGCAGATCGCTTCTGTTTTATCGACATAAATGCAGTTTTCTGCGCGCAGCCTCACAAAGTCGGCATGGCCGAGCGGCAATTTAAAGAATTCGGCTCCTTCCATGACGCGCCATCCCGTAGCTTCAAAAAAAACGATTCTATCGTCCCGATTGGCACAGACTCCGCGGCGAAGCGTCCTCAGGCAGCGCACCGGGGATGCGGCGGGCGGATCGACGGCACCGTACCCGGGAGTCATTGCAGACGGTCAGGAGAGCTTTAAATATTGATATGCATCAATTCAATCGGGCGATTGTGCCTGCGCAGAAACCCCTTTCATCTGCCAAGCTATTCCCCAATACATTCTTTTTTTCGTTCATCCTCATGCTTTTCCTCGTCTCGATTCTCAATGCCTCGTGGCGCTGGCGTCGGTCCTTTGGTCCGCTGCCTGCGTTCGCGTGCATGCATTCCGGGAATCAATCCGACGAGGCGCTCTGCTGTCTGAGAGTGCTCCATCAGAGGAAAGCATGACGAACGCTTGAACCCAAGAGGACTTTTCGTCAAAGTCCTTGCCCTGAAAGCGGACCAGAGGCCAACGGCTTCCGGTCCGCTTTTTTTTCGTCCCGAATCTTTGTTTTCCTTCCGCCCGGAGTCGAATCCGCCATGCTGACCTTCCAGGAATTTGCCGACCTTGCCCAGAAGGGCAACCTCATCCCCGTCACCGAAAAACTCGCCGCAGACATGGAGACCCCGGTCACCGTCCTCGCGCGCCTTCAGGAGGACGAAAACGTCTTTCTTCTCGAATCCGTCGAGGCGGGCGAGCGCTTCGGGCGCTACTCCTTCATCGGCCTCAATCCGAGAGGCGTCTTCACCGTGGAGAATGGGAAAGCCTACTACGCCCCAGCGGAAGGAAAGAAGCGCGAACTCGCCGCGCCCGAAGGCCCCCTCATGGCGCTCAGGACACTCATGAAGGGCCTCAAACCAGCGCTTCCCCCCGACATGCCCGCCTTCATCGGCGGCGCCGTGGGCGCGATCGGCTACGAGGCCGTCGGCGAATTCGAAAATCTCCCTGCGCCCAAGCCCGGCCTCCGGGGACCCACGTCCTCCTTCATGATCGCGGACGACCTCATCATCTTCGACAACTTCCGCCATACGCTGATGCTCTCAGCGGCTGTCAGAACGGATGAATTCGAGACGCTTCGCGCCGCATACGACGAAGGCGTGCGCCGCGTTCGGGTCATGAAGGAAAAGCTCGCCCGGCCCGCCTTCCAGACTGCGGCAGAGACGCACCCCGTTCCGGAGCTCCGCTCCAACTGCACGGAAAGCTCCTTTACCCAAATGGTTGAAAAAGCCCGGGCGCACATCCGCGAGGGAAACATCATCCAGGTCGTGCTCTCGCAGAAATTCTCGGGCGAAACGGACATTCCCCCGCTCACGCTCTACCGGGCGCTGAGGCTCATCAATCCCTCGCCCTACACGTTCTTCATGAAGATGGGAAAGCTCATCCTCATTTCCTCGTCGCCCGAAACGCTCTGCCGGACGGAAGCGGGCGGGAAGGCGCTTCTGCGCCCCATTGCCGGCACGCGTCCGAGAGGGAAGACGCCGGCGGAGGACGCCGAACTTGAAAAGTCGCTCCTTGCCGACCCGAAGGAGCGCGCCGAACATCTGATGCTCGTCGATCTCGCCCGCAACGACCTCGGGCGGATCGCCGCCCCAGGCACCGTGAAGGTCTCCGACTTCATGTCGATTCAGCGCTTCTCCCACGTCATGCACATCGTGAGTACGGTTGAAGGAGAGCTCGGGGAAGGCAGGGACGCCTTCGACCTCGTGCGGAGCGCCTTCCCGGCGGGCACGCTCTCCGGAGCTCCGAAGGTGCGCGCGATGGAAATCATCCATGAGCTCGAACCCTCGCCCCGCGGGATGTACGGCGGGGCGGCGGGCTACTTCGGCTACGACGGCGCCATGGATCTCGCGATCACCATCCGCACGATCGTGCTCGACGGCCGCCGCATGGAAATTCAGTCGGGAGCGGGCATCGTGCACGATTCCGTCCCGCATATGGAATACCTCGAAACGTGTAATAAAGCCGCCGCCATGATGAAGGCGATCGAACTCGCCGCCCGCGGCCTCGCGCTCTGAGCCGCACAGGAACGACGCCAAACAACAGGGGAAAAAGAAATCATGAAGCTCGTCATGCTCGACAACTACGACTCCTTCACCTACAACATCGTGCAGTACCTGCAGATGCTCGGGGCCGAGGTGCTCACCTTCCGCAACAACCGCACGACCCCGGAGGAGGTGCTCGGACTCGGCGCCGATGCGCTCGTCCTCTCTCCCGGCCCGGGGAAGCCTTCGGAAGCCGGAATTCTCACGGACCTCATCCGGGCGGGCGCCCGCGAAAAGATCCCGATGCTCGGCGTCTGCCTCGGCCACCAGGCGATCGGAGAGGTGTTCGGAATGAAGGTCATTCACGCGAAGCGCGTGATGCACGGCAAAGCCTCTGAAATCACGACGGACGGCCGCGGCATCTTCGAGGGACTCCCCGAAAGACTCTCCGTCATCCGCTACCATTCGCTCGCGCTCGACCCGGAGACGCTTCCCGCTGAGCTTGAAATTACCGCCCGCGCGGCGGACGACGGCGAAATCATGGGAATCCGCCACCGGACGCTCCCGATTGAAGGCGTGCAGTACCACCCGGAATCGGTGCTCTCCGAAAAGGGGATGGAGCAGTTCGAAAACTTCCTCAAACGCGTCCGGGCCTCGCGCGGCCGGGGACTCCTCTGACGCGGTCGTCCGGAAGAATCAGACAAGTTCCAAAAGGACTACGCCGCACGCCTTGATTGAAAAAGGCATTTTTCTGCAACTTTTTGAGGAGGCGGAAGAGCGGGAATGACCGTATGATGATTTTCGAAATCTTCATACGCTTTTCCACCCGCCTCCCATGTCCTGCCACATTCATTACCGCGAGCGCCAGCGAAGCCGCCTTGCCGTCACGACTGGCATTGCCGCAGCGACGCTTCTCCTCCTCGCGCTCGACCTCGCGACCGGGTCCTCAGGCATTCCGCTCCGGGAGCTTCTCGCATCGCTCCTCGCAGGACCCTCGGCCGACAACCCGCAGGCGCTTATTCTCTGGGAACTGAGGCTTCCCATGTCGGTGACGGCGCTCTTCGTGGGCGCGTCGCTTTCGCTCGCGGGCCTCTCCATTCAGACCATCACCGCCAACGCGCTCGCGAGCCCCTCGACCCTCGGCATCACCTCCGGGGCGAGCTTCGGCGCGGCGCTCGCGATCACTGCCGGGTTCACGATCGCCGGGGAGCTCTGGACCGGCACCATTGCCGCCGCCTTCCTCTCCGCGCTCCTCATCTGCGGCCTGATCCTCGCCCTCGGACGCATGCGCGGGATGACGCCCTCGACCCTGATCCTCGCGGGCATCATCATGAACTTCTTCTTCATCGCGCTCGAGCAGCTCCTCATCTACCTTGCGTCCCCCGAGACCGCACAGCTCATCAACGGCTGGACCTTCGGAAACCTTGAGCGCGCCGGCTGGCTCTCGGCCGCCGCGGCGGGCGGGGCGCTCCTTCTGGGGCTCCTGATGCTCGCCCCCGCCGCCTGGCAGCTTACGACGCTCTCGGTCGGCGAAGAGCGCGCGAAGAGCCTCGGCGTCCCCGTCGCGCGGCTGAGGATCCTTGTTTTTGCGGTCTCGTCGCTTCTCGTTGCCGCCGCCGTCTCCTTCATCGGCACGATCGCCTTCGTGGGGCTCGTTGCGCCCCACTGCGCGAAGCTGCTCCTCGGCGACGATCAGCGCTGGCTCATTCCGGGAAGCATTCTCTCGGGCGGCTTCATCATGCTCCTCTCCTCCCTCATTGCGAAGTGGCTCTCCGCGGGCGCGATGCTCCCGATCGGCATCGTCACGTCCATTGCAGGGGTTCCCTTCCTTCTTGCACTTCTTCTCAAAAGCCGGAGGGACTTCTGATGGCGCTCACGCTCACGGTCCGCAATCTCGGGGTTGAATTCGGCCCGAAAAAGATCCTTCACGACATTTCCTTCGACGTCGACGCCGGGGAGCTCGTCTCCATCACCGGGCGCAACGCCGCCGGGAAAACGACGCTTTTGAAGGCCATCGCTGGCCTTGAATCCCGCACGGGCGACGTGGTGCTCGAAGAAAACGGAAAGGTGCTTCCGAAAAGCGCAATTGCCTACCTCCCGCAGCTCACGCAGGTTGCGAGCCGCCTTTCCGTCTTCGAAATGGTGATGCTCGGCCTCGGGCGGCGCCTTTCCTGGCGCGTTACGCCGGACGTTTTCGAGCAGGTCGACCAGACGCTTCATGCCATGCAGATCAGCCATCTCGCGGACCTTCCCGTTGCGTCGCTCTCCGGGGGGCAAAAGCAGCTCGTCTTCATGGCGCAGGCCTTCATCTCCCGTCCTCGGGTGCTGCTTCTCGACGAACCCACGAGCGCGCTTGACCTGAGGCATCAGCTGATCGTGATGGAGGCCGCCCGCGCCTACGCGGAGAGGACCGGCTCCATCGCGCTCGCGGTCGTCCACGACCTCATGCTCGCGTCGCGCTTTTCCACGCGGCTTCTCATGCTCGCCGACGGCACCGTTCGCCGCTACGACACGCCCGAAAAGGTGCTCACGCCCGACGAGCTTTCGGTGGTCTACCGCGTTGAGGCGGCAGTGGAGCGGACTTCGGGCGGACGCGTCGTCGTTATTCCCGAGAAGCCCCTCGACGTCGACACGGGCCACCACCATCACGACCACGCCCATTCCTGATTTCTCTTTTCCCGATTCACATCCAAAAGCACTCCATGACTCCAACCTCCTCCCTCCCCTCTCGCATCTCGGGCTACTGGGACACGCGCGCCGAAGGCTACAGCCTGCGCACGATCGATGAATTTGATTCCGGCGAGGGCGACCGCTGGGTTGATCGCCTCACGCGCCTTCTCGCCCTTCCGCCCTCGGCGAAGGTCGCCGACGCCGGGTGCGGACCGGGATTTCTCGCGCTCGCCGCGGCCAGAGCGGGCTGGCAGGCCGTCGGCTTCGACGCTTCTCCCGGGATGCTCGATGAAGCGAGAAAGAATGCCGCGGCCCTCGGCCTCGCAGTTGATTTCATTGAAGCTGATGCCGCGGCGCTTCCCGTTCCTGACGGGTCGCTCGACGCCATTCTGTCCCGGAACGTCATCTGGAATCTCCCTGATCCTCTCCGGGCGTTGAAGGACTGGTTCCGGGCGCTCAGGCCCGGCGGAGAGCTTTTCTACGCCGACGGCAATCACTACCGGTATCTCGAGGACGACGCCTTTGCGCGGCTCCACGAGACGGAAGCCGTTCCCTACGGCCACAGCGAGAAATTCATGCTCGGCGTCGACACGAGCCCGATGGAGCGGATTGCCGGAGGGCTCCCCCTCACGCATCAGGATCGTCCGGGCTGGGATGTCGAAGCGCTCCTTGAATGCGGCTTTACCGACGTGACCGTTTTCGAACCCGTCCTCGTCAAAGTGACGGATCCGAAGACGGGTAAGGAATCCGCGCTCATCCGCGACTTCATGGTGCTTGCCAGGAAGCCCTTCTGAATTTCATCACCCTTTTTTCTTCTCTTCACGAGGCCTTCCCATGATCTCCCGCCGCACCGTTCTTCAGTTTTCCGGCGCCCTCGCCGCGCTCGGCCTCATTCCCTTCGCCCATGGGGCGGAAGCCCGGCTCCCCGACTTCCCGCCTGCCGGGACCTGGCCCCTCGTCTTCACGGACGTCGAGGGCCGCAGGGTGACGATCCGTGAGATGCCAAAGCGCATCATCGTCGCCAACTACATCGCCAACTACCTGCTTGTGGGGGGAAGCGGCGCGCTTGAGAAAGTGGTCGGCCTCACGCAGGACCACTGGGAGAGCACCCGCACGGGCGAATACCGCGTCTTCACGAAGGCATTCCCCGGAATCACGCAGATTCCCTCGATCGGGGGATACCACGACGACATCCTCAATACAGAGCGGATTCTGTCGCTCAAGCCCGAAGTCCTTCTCATCGGCCGCACGCAGTTTGCCGCCAACAGCCAGCGCGTCAACCTTCTTGAACGCGCAGGGATCCGCGTGATCGTGATCGACTATCACGCGATGAAGCCTGAGAACCACGTGCTTTCCACACGGATCCTCGGACGCCTCCTCGGGAGGGACGACGCGGCGGATGCCCTCACGCGCGAATGCATCGAGGGGCTCTCCGAAATCGACCGGCGCATCCGCGCGCTCCCCTTGAGCGCAAAGCACCGCACCTGCTACATGGAGCTCGGGAACCTCGGGCCCGGACAGTACGGCAATTCCTACAACGCCGGCATTCTCTGGGGCGCCATTCTGAAACGCATTGAAGCGGGGAGCATTTCCGAGAAGAGTGCGGAGCCCTACGGCGCACTCACGCGGGAATTCGTGATCTCAAGAGCCCCGGAAGTCGTCATCATCGGCGGCAGCATCTGGGGAAACGACCATGCCGACCAGATGCGGATGGGCTTTACAGTGGAGCGCCCGGATGCGCTCAAGCGCCTCCAGGGCTTCAGGGACCGCCCGCTCTGGCAGAACCTGCCGGCCGTGAAGAACAATGAATTCTATGGGGTCGACCACGGGAGCCTCCGCTCCATCGTGGACTGGCGCTTCACGCAATACCTCGCCAAAGTCTTCTACCCGGAAGCCTTTAAGGATGTCGAACCGGAGTCGGCGCTCGTCGCAACCTACCGCCGATACCTCCCCGAGATCGATCCTCAGGGAACGTTCATGCTCTCCCTGAAGGAAGGCTAATCTGCGGCCGTGCGCATGCCGCAAGCGCATTTGCTTAGGAGCTTCTCGAGCGCGTCGGCTTCCTCATCCGTGAGGCCGGCGCAGATGTCTGCCGTGAGCTTCTCGGAAATCTCCATCATCATGGGCCTGAGCGCCCTGCCCCTGGGCGTGAGGCAGATGACGCTCGCCCGGGCATCGTCGGGAGAAACCTGCTTCACGATGTAGCCCTGCTTCTCGAGGCGATCCATCATGACGCTCGTCGTCGACTTCGTGCGGCGGATTTTCTGGGCGATCGCCGTGAGGCTCTGGCCTTCCTCGGCAAAGAGCACCATGAAGATGTCGCCGCAGCTCGTCGTCAGCTCATCGAGCCCTTCAGCCTTCATGCGCTGAAGGAGATTCCTGCGTCCTTCTTCATGAATGCGGGCGGCAAGGGAAAGAATGGCTCTCTGATGCATTTCTAAAAAAAATCCTTCGAAGGAACGCTGCGGCGCGGACTCCAGCCCGCTCGAACACGGAATCAAATTCTATTTATAGCAAAATCACTTCAGGAATCGTCTGAGATATTTCCCGGGAATTCGACTTCGCGGCCGCCGGCGGGCGGCGAGACGAAAAGGAATCGCCTTCGCCCGCCGGAGTAGTTCCGCGCTCAGCTTTAGAGCGGATTAATAGTTTTCCGCGCGAACCTGCTGATAGGACTGCGGATGCGCGCAGACCGGGCAGACTTCAGGCGCCTTTTTGCCCATCACGAGGTGGCCGCAGACGCGGCACTGCCACATCACTTCCTCGCTCTTCTCGAAGACCTGCTGCATCTCGATGTTCTTCAAGAGCTTCAGGAACCGCGCCTCGTGGGCCTTTTCGATCGCGCCCACCGCACGGAACTGGTAGGCGAGCGCGGGGAAGCCGTCGGCCTCGGCCTGTTTCGCAAAGGTCTCGTACATGTCGGTCCACTCGTAGTTTTCGCCCTCCGCCGCGGCCTTCAGGTTTTCAGTCGTGGTGCCGACGCCGTCGTTCAGGTGCTTGAACCAGAGCTTCGCGTGCTGCTTCTCGTTTTCCGCCGTTTCCTCAAAGATCTCGGCGATCTGCTGGAAGCCTTCCTTGCGGGCGACCGCTGCAAAGTACGTGTACTTGTTGCGGGCCATGGACTCGCCGGCAAAGGCGGCTTCAAGGTTCTTTTCGGTCTGGGTGCCGGAGAATTTCGTCTTGGTCATTCGGGGTCTCGTAAGTGAATGATTGAGATCCGCCGTCCGCCGGAGGACGGAGAGCGGTTTTTCCTGGGATCTGCGGTCGAAGCGGACTTGAAGTCTCTTTTTTCGCTCCGCAGCCGAATGATAGATGCAAATGGGCGTCCGGACAGAGGTCGAAAATGCCGTTTTGTGAGGGCGGACGGGCCCGTTCCGACCTGATGGGGAAAAGGCCCGCCGCTTTCTGGGATCTCTTTTACTGGGCTGCGTCGTCCGAGAGGCTGAAGACTTCCTCGAGCTCGCGGTTTGTGAGGTCGCCGATCCAGTTTTCGCCTGTCGACACCGTCATTTCCGCAATGAGCTTCTTCTTTTCAATCATCTCGTTGATCTTCTCTTCGAAAGTATTGGCGCAGATGAAGCGGTAGACGTTGACGTTTGAAGTCTGCCCGATGCGGTAGGCGCGGTCGGTTGCCTGGCTTTCAACCGCCGGATTCCACCAGAGGTCGTAGTGCACGACGGCGGATGCGGCCGTAAGGTTGAGGCCGGTGCCTGCAGCCTTGAGCGAGAGAATCATGATGTTCTCGTCGCGCCGGTTCTGGAAGCGGTCGACCATTTCCTGCCGTCGGGCCGGCGAGAGGCCGCCGTAGAGGAACTGAGGCTTCTTTCCCGTCCTCTCAGCGATCCAGTCCACGAGGAGATTCCCCATCTGAACGAACTGCGTAAAGATGAGGACTTTGCGGCCCGCAGCCTGCATTTCGTCGAGGATCTCGAAGAGACGGCGCATCTTCCCTGAAGCCATCGGATCGAGATTCGCGGCAGTGGGTTCGAACTGAGCGGGAGAGTTGCAGATCTGCTTCAACTGGAGCACCAGCTGCAGAACGAGGGCGCGGCGGACGAACGCGTTGTCGGCGAGCTCGACGATCTTCATGTTCTTTCTGACGACGGCGCGGTAGAGCGCCGCCTGCGCCTTCGTGAGACGGCAGAATTCGTCCGTCGTGATCTTCTCCGGCAGGTCGCTGATGATCGACTTGTCGGTCTTCATGCGGCGCATGATGAAGGGCGCCGTCACGCGCTTGAAGCGCTCAGCCACCTCGTAGCTGTGATCGTTCTCAATGGGAAGCGCGAACTCGTCCTTGAAGCTCGTCGCCGTTCCCAGGAGCCCCGGATTTGCCGCCTCCATCACGGACCAGTATTCCATGAGGCTGTTTTCCACGGGCGTGCCCGACATGGCGATGAAGCCGTCGGGATTCATGCTCTTCACGGCCTTGAAGGCGTTCGTGCGGTAGTTCTTGATGGCCTGCGCCTCGTCGATCACCATGACGCGAAGCGGAATTCTGCGAAGTTCCTCCTGCGACGTGCGAAGCGTCCCGTAGGTCGTGAGAATCACGTGGCCCGTGCAGGCCGAGAGATTTCTTCCCGTGCCGTAGAAAAGACTCACCTCGAGCTCCGGCGCAAACCGCGCTGCCTCGCGGATCCAGTTCGTGAGCAGCGTCGTCGGGACGACCACCAGCGCCTTCTTCTCCTTCAGCTCGCCGTCCTCGCGCAGGCGCTCGAGCACGGAAATCACCTGAAGGGTTTTGCCCATGCCCATGTCGTCGGCAATGATGGAGCCCATGCCCACGCGCAGGTTTTTGAGCATCCAGCGGTAGCCGCGCTCCTGGTAGGGGCGAAGCGTCGCATTGAGCTTTTCGGGCGCCTCGCAGGCCTCATCGGCCGTGAGAGACTTCAACGCCGACTTCACGGAGTCGGAGAGCCTCACGCCCGCGCCCTCCATGTCGCCCGAGAGCGCTGCCCTCAGCACCGACGCCTTCGTCACCTGCGAGCGTTCAGCGAGCCGCTGGCGGATTGAACGCACATCATCGTCCGACACCATCATGTAGCGGTCGCGGAAGCGCACGATGCGGCCGGCATTCTTGCAGAGCTCAGTAAACTCGTCGAGCGAGACGACTTCGTCGCCGATTGCCACCTGCCAGCGCCAGCTGAGGAGATCCCTGAGATGAAGGAATCCGCCCGTCCATTCCTCGCTGAGATCAATGTCCATCTCAGGCTTCGGGAAAAGAAGGTTCCTCAGCTTTCTCGGGAGCGTCACCGAGACGCCGAGCATCTCGAGCTTCGGAATCGAGTCGGCAAGAAGCGTCGTCGCTTCCTCGAGCGTCATCGCGCGCGCTGAATCGTTGCTCTTCAGAATGTCGGCGAGCTCCGGGCAGTAGCTTGAAAGCCGCGAGACCGTCCTCAGGCAGTCAAAGCGCACGGGCCGGAAGCGCCGGTCCTCGAGAATAGTCCTGAGCGGCACGGTTCCGATGCGCGAGGTCCGCTGCGGACTATGCTCTGCACCCCCTTCCTGAGGCGCTTCCGTACGGAACATGAGCTCCATGCCGATCGGCATGGCCTTTATTTTCTCCTCGTCGAAGTCGTCGGTTCCGGGCTTTGCAAAATCGGGAAGCGAATGGCATTCCTCCTCGTCGTCCTGAATGCCGTCATCCTCGACTTCGCCCCTTTGCCTCGGCGGGCGCGACTTATCGGCTCCAACCTCGAATTCCCGCGCCGGACGGACTTCAAGCGCCTCCCTGGAGACGCGCTTCTTCTTTGCAAGAAGCCCCGCTTCATCCGCTCGATCTTCCATGAGCGTCCAGAGATCATGGACGACGAGGATCGGTTCGGCCGCGGCAAATTCCTCCACATAAAGAGGCGCCGTCCAGCTTTCGAGCCTCAAGCCCATGGCCTTCGCTTCCGGGTCTTCGCTCGTGTCGACGGGCTTCCCGGAAAAGAGCGCGCGGTGCACGGCGGCATCCACCCAGTCGGCATCCGCGGAGCGGTTTTCTGCGGCCTTCTTCACGAAGCTCCCGATGAAGAGGCCGAGCACGAGTTCCCCGAGAAGGAGCGGCTCGACGGGCCCGCGAACGCCCGAAATCCTCAGAAAATCGGAGCCCACATGCGCGAACGCCTCGCCCACGCCCTCAGTAATTCTGCGCACCTCGGGGATGAGCACTGCCGGAATCCAGCGCGCAAGGAAGAAATCCTCGATCGGCTCGTAAATTTGCGGCATGACCGCGCCCTTCTGAACGAGCCGGCAGGCAATGAGCCAGGCGTCGTAGAGAGCTTCAAGTTCCCTTGGCGATTCGGAGAACATTCGGGTCGTGAGATGCCCCGAGAAGATTTCGTGAAGTCCCCGCGGCGCCGCATCCGGGCCGCCCGGGAGACGCACGATCAGGTTTTCTCCGGTTTCCGCCTTTTCGCTCCAGACGAGCGACGCATCGACCATCGCCTGCCCCCAGGTATTGAGACTGATGAGAGGCCGCGATTCATCGTATTCGGGGATCGTACGTACGATCGAAGCCGACATCTGCTCCTTCGCAAGGGCTGCCGCCTCTTCAAGAACGCCGTTTGCGACACCCCTCAGATTCCCGTAGGCATAGCCCGCGGGCGTTTCGGAAAGGAGGCCGAGAATCGCCTGACGCTTTTCGTCGATCGGCTTGAAAGTCAGCGCTTCGAGGTTTTCGAGCCACTTCCCGGAAGGATCATCTTCCGGCACGCGGCCGCCGGCGGCAATGAGATCCGACCACTGCGGCATCTCGGTGCGCACGGCCCGCGTGATCTGCACGCCCCGCTTTTCCATCTCCGCGACGAGGTCGATCCCGCGCATCTGAAAGAGCACGAAGGGATTTGCATCGATCTCTTCTGAAAGCTTGTAAATCACTGCCGCAATATGCTTGCAGGGAACCGCCCAGTCCGGACAGCTGCAGCTCATGCCGAGGTCGCTCCAGCTTTCCGGGAAAATCTTTATCCCGAGGCGCTCGCAGATTTCGGAAATCTCAGGCGCAAGCTCTCGCGCCGCGAGGCGGGCGACAATGAGCGGCGACTCTGCCATCTCGTCGATGAGGCGGGAAACATCCTCTTCGGCAATCGCCGGCAGCGTGAGCTTCACGGCGTAGAAGGGGTCGAAATTCCCCGCTACGCGGGCCTTGACGGCGTGCGCCTCCGGGTCGATCTTAAGCGACTGAACCTTTCCTTCAGCGGCATAGGCGAGACCGCGCGGAATTCTGTTTTCGTAGTCGACCGCCTGAAGCGCGTCGAGCCAGCGGCGGCCCCACCATGTAGTGCCGTATTGCGGAGTAGAGGTCATGGGTTGCGGTTCCTGGAGGGAAGTTCTGACGAGATCAGCGAGGATATCACCGGGAAGCCGCCGCCATGCGCCCCCGCGACTCAAGATTTCCCGGAGAACCGCGCCATTGCGGCCTTCTCCGGCCGCTTATTCCTCCTTCGACCCGTCCTCGTCGTGCTGGTGGTTGAACTTCTTCCGGTACTCCGTGGGCGAACAGCCGACGTGCCTCAGGAAAAGCTTCGAGAAGTGATAGGTATTCTCGTAGCCCACCTTCCAGGCGATCTGATTGAGGCTCTCCGAGGTCGTCGTGAGCGCGAACTTCGCTTCCGTGATGCCGCATGAAATAACGTAATCCGCTCCTTTTCGCCTGACAACTGATTCAACAGCTCCGCCGGGCGGGGAGCACGGATCCCCGAAAAGCACCGTATTCTTGTTCCTCCTCTCTCCGGATTCAGAAATGCAGACTGTTCAGATTAAAAATGTTACCCTGGGCGAAGGCGCCCCGAAGATCATCGTCTCCCTGATGGCGAAGGACCTTGCCGCCGTCAAGAGCGAAGCCCTCGCCTACCGCTCCGCCGACTTCGACATCCTCGAATGGCGCGGCGACCACTTCACGGCCATCGCCGACACGGCTCAGGCGCTTGACGCCCTGCGCGAACTCCGCGCGGTCTTCCCCGACAAGCCCATCCTCTTCACGTTCCGCAGCAAGAAGGAAGGCGGCGAAGAGGAACTAGCTCCCGAAGCCTACATTGCGCTCAACATCGCCATGGCTGAAAGCGGCCTCGTCGACGCGATCGACCTCGAGCTCTTCACGGGCGACGCCCTCGTCTCCCAGGCCATCGCCCGCGCGCATGCGAAGGGCGTGAAGGTCATCATGTCGAACCACGACTTCCACAAGACCCCGGCGAAGGAAGAAATCGTCAGGCGCCTCACGAAGATGCAGGAACTCGGCGCCGACGTGCCCAAGATCGCGCTCATGCCCGAATCCAAGGCCGACGTCCTCACGGTTCTCGCCGCCACCCTCGAAGTTTCCGAGAAGATTGCCGACCGTCCGATCATCACGATGTCGATGTCTAAGACCGGCGTCATCTCCCGCCTTGCCGGCGAAGTCTTCGGTTCCGCCGCCACCTTCGGCGCCGTCCAGAAGGCCTCCGCCCCCGGCCAGATCTCCGTGACCGACCTCCGCACGGTCCTCTCGATCATTCATGCGGCGTGATGCGTACACCTATTTGCATCTCCCGCCTCTGGCGCGACGACCGCTGCGAACGCATCGGCGGCGGCACGGACGAAATCATGATCTACATCGCCGGCCGTCAGATCCTGAAGGCTTACCGCGAGTAAGCCTGATGTGATGTTCTGAACCTTCAGAACTGCGCTTTGCGCTCCGGAATCGTCCTGACAACGGTTCCGGAGCGTTTTTCATTGGGGAAGCGCCGGGGCGGGCGGAACCCAGACTCCAGCTCGAAACCGAGCTCTAAAGCAAATTCCTTAATTCGGAATAACTATTTCCATTTCGAAATGCAACTTCAGGGTTTTTACCAGTATTCAGAGGGTAAGATTCCTTCATTCGTTCTTTATCGAACTTTTCCCCATTTTTGAAGGTTCATCCGCAATGTCCCGTCTTTTTACAAGTTCCGCCCTTTCCACCTCCTTCGGCCTCCTCTTTCTTCGCATCGCGCTGGCAGGGAGCCTCCTCACGCACGGCATCGCCAAAATCGAGAATTTCTCGGCGCTCTCCAATTCCTTCCCCGATCCCTTCGGAACCGGTCATCTGACGGCGCTTCTGCTTGCCATCTTCGCCGAGGTCGTCTGCTCGATCTTCGTCCTCATCGGTCTCTGGACGCGCGCCGCACTCATTCCGCTCATCTGCACCTTCCTCACGATTTCCTTCGTGGTGCTAGCCGGAAAGGACTTCGGCGCGCGCGAAATGCCGCTTCTCTATCTCTTCGGCTTCGCGACGCTCTTCTTCACGGGCGCGGGCAGCTTCTCGCTCTCGGGGCTCACCAAGGCTGCTGCCAGGAAAGCCTGATTCCCTCCCGTCAATAAAACGCAAGAGAAGCGCCGCAGGTTCTCATTCCTGCGGCGCTTCTCTTCTTTTGGTTTTCAGGAAGCAGCCTCATCCGATGCCGGGTTTGAGGCCGGTTCCTTTCAAGCGATCTCTGAACGCGATCAACGGTCGTGCGTCTCGCTCTTCGCCTTCACGGGCTTGTAGCCGTCAGGCTCAATGAGGGCAGTGTCGAAGCCCGCAACGCGCTTCTTCCCATCCATCGTGTAGAGCCAGATGTCGTAGGTCGCGCCCGGAATCATGTTCTTCGCGATCTCGCTGGCCTTGAAGGTGAGGACCATGTCCTTCCGGCCGTCGCCGTTCATGTCCTTAACCTCATGCTTCACGGGCTTCGCGAGCGCGCTCACAACGCCCGTGGTGCCGATCGAGGAGCGTCCGACGCCCGCGTGCGTGCGCGAGAGGTCGATCTTCGAGGCGTCAAGCTTCGCGTCCGAATAGAGCACCACGTCGACCGTCTTCTCGGACTTCGGATTGATCGTGTCGGCAAGCACCGCGACTTCGTGCGGCATGAGCTTTCTCGCCTCCTCTCCGACCGCATACTGGGCCTTGTCGAAGGCTTCGACATTGAAGGCGTGGAGATAGGCGCGGGCCTTTTCTTCGGAGAACCCTGCGAGCGCCGCGGCCTGAGCCTTCGCTTGGGCCGCATCCTTCATCCAGGCCTTCTCGAGGCCGTTCACGAACTTCGTGTTGTCCTTAAAGGCATCGCGGTTGTAGTCGACGATGTTCGCGAGCTCGACGAAGCGGAAGGACTGCCAGTCGGGGTCAAAGCTGAAGAGCTCCGGCGTGCCTTTGAAGTGCTCCGCCGTCGCCTTATCCCAGCTCATGAAGGCGGCCGCCTTCGCAGGCGCTGCGAGCGGGAAGAACGGCACGTAAGGCGTTTCACAGGGGCGCGCCATCGTGCGGTAGCCCGTGATGAGAAGCGGGTTCTTATCGAGCACGTAGACGCCGGACTCATGCGTGGTCGGGCGGCAGAGGCCGATTCCCTGATGGTGGTACCAGCCCGGATCGTCGCCGATCTGCGGCTCATGCGTGCGAAGGAGATCCTCGACCTCCTCGACGCCCATCTTCTTCGCCTGAGTCGTGCTGTACGGGAACTTTTCCGGATCCGTGATGTCCTGGCCGATCAGCTTCTTCCACGCGAGGTTGTTTCGCGAAAGGTTGTAGCCCGCAGCGCGGCGCTCTGCGGGCGCGACGGCCACGCGGAAGTTGAAGTCGTTGTAGACCCCGGGAACGGCGGGCTTGTAGCGGCCGTTCTTGATCGCGCGCTCAATCATGCCGGGCGCCACGATGACGTTTTCCGTATCGGTGGCATCGACGTGATTCATCATGAAATTGTTCGGGATATAGACGACCTCATTGTCCTTCACGCGGCGCGCGACCCAGGTGTTGCCCTGATGAATGGCGATCTGCCAGGCTTCCTTGCTGTCGGCGACCGTGTAGGTGCGGCCCTCTGAGAAGTAGCCGTACTTCCCGAGAAGATCGATCGCGATGTCGATGGCGTGGCGGGCGTTCGTAGCGCGCTCGGCCATCAGGCGGCGGATGCCGTAGCCGATGCCGCCGTCCTTGGTCGGCATGACGTCGTCCTCGTAGATGCCCGTGCAGGCGTTGGTCACGATCACGACGCCGTTTTCATTGACGAAGCCGTCCGAGAAGGAGGCGCCGTTCGGGTCGAAGGTCTGCGACCAATAGAAGCCGAAGGTGTGCTTCACCTGCGGGATTGATGCGGCGGCGGGCTCGAACTTGATCATTTCCCCATCCGCATGGTCCTGGGGCGGCACCCAGTACTGCGGGTTCAGAATGCGGCCGCCGTTGTCCTCGTTATGGCCGATGATGATCGTGCCCGTCTTGCTCGCGTCCTTGCCGACGATGACGGTCGAGCAGCCGATCGCATTGAAGGTGAGCGCGCTCAGCGCAATGCCGACGGCTGCGGCGACTGCCTTGAACTTCATGGACATAGGAATTCTCTCCATTTGGTGGTATTTCTGTTTCCAGCTCTTTTGGGACGCTTTCAAAGCACCTCCTGGCTGTGGAGAGGAGATTAAGACATTTACCCTAGATCTCTATTCGTAAAAGCCCCAACTTCAGTTCATGCTCGCGGCGTGTTTTTTATGCTTCATAGGTTTACAGCCGCTTCCTGGAAAATAAAAATAGAAATTTCTTATTGTTATATATGAAATAAATGTTGGCAAATGACCGATGCAACAGTTCAGGGCTGACGATTACAAATATTTATTGAAGCTCAGCCCTGTATAGTTTTAT
>ERZ1034901.1422-NODE-1422-length-16677-cov-8.741968_pt1 | contig 16677 bp, 16 predicted proteins | sample MGYA00520628_ERZ1034901 | MGnify/ENA primary metagenome ERZ1034901 (study PRJEB33766, sample SAMN09781783) | gut metagenome | biome: gut microbiome | host: Homo sapiens | place: Madagascar | study: EMG produced TPA metagenomics assembly of the PRJNA485056 data... | reverse complement strand
ATGTCCACTCTTTTTTCTTCGTGATCCCCGCTGCCATATCCCATACCACGGAAGCAATCACCGCTCCCACACCCGCCTGCATCCCGTCCAGAAGCTGACTGATGATAAAATTATCGCAAAACATCTGATAAAAAACCGAGATCACAGAGATGATGAGAAACGGCGGCAGTACCGTTCCCAGGATTGCGGTCAGCACCCCCACGATCCCCGCCAGTTTATAGCCGACCACGATTGCCCCGTTTACCGCGATTGCTCCCGGTGCCGACTGTGCAATGGCAATCAGATCCAGCATCTCATTTTCTTCGATCCAGTGATATTTGTCCACGAATTTATTTTTCATCAGCGTAACGATCACATACCCGCCGCCAAAGGTAAAGGCACTCAGATACAGTGTGGACAGAAACAATTTCCTGAGTATCTTTTGTTTTTCCTTCACATTCCGCCTCCCGGTTTACTTCTGTTCTGTCTTTTCAATAATATACGCTTTTATTGTAGCAGTTTCTTTTTTTCTTTACAATCGAAGATTTGCACCATAGGAAAAGGCGGGTCGATTTTTTCGAAAATCGATCCGCCCGTCTCAACTTATCTGACAGTATTTTTTCTTTTCTTATCTTTTGATGTTAAATGCTTCTTTTCCCGGAAATACTGCTGCTTCGCCCAGTTCTTCCTCGATTCTTAACAGCTGATTATATTTTGCCACACGTTCGCTTCGGCTCGGTGCACCGGTCTTGATCTGGCAGGTATTCAGTGCTACTGCAAGATCGGCGATGGTGGTATCTTCCGTTTCACCGGAACGGTGCGAGGAAATGGCGGTGTATCCTGCTTTGTGTGCCATCTTGATGGCTTCCAGAGTCTCGGATACAGAACCGATCTGGTTCAGTTTGATCAGGATGGAGTTTGCACAGCCAAGGCCGATTCCTTTTGCCAGGCGTTCGGTGTTGGTTACAAACAGATCATCGCCAACCAGCTGTACGGTACCGCCCAGCTCTTTGGTCATCATCTGCCATCCTTCCCAGTCTTCCTCATCCAGACCGTCTTCGATGGAGTAGATCGGGTATTTGCTGCACAGTTCTTTCCAGTGTGCTACCAGTTCTTCGGATGTAAATTTCTTTCCGCATTTTGGCAGAACGTATTCGCCCTTCTTGCTTCCTTTCCACTCGCTGGATGCTGCATCCATAGCCAGTACGAAGTCTTTGCCCGGTTCATATCCTGCTCTCTTTACAGCTTCCAAGATGCACTCGATGGCTTCTTCATCGCTGCCAAGATCCGGTGCGAATCCACCTTCGTCACCTACGGAAGTAGCCAGACCTTTCTCTTTTAACAGAGCTGCCAGTGCATGGAAGACTTCCGTACACCAACGCAGACCTTCTTTGAAGCTTGCTGCGCCTGCAGGCATGATCATGAATTCCTGTACGTCTACAGTGTTGGCTGCATGCGCACCACCGTTTAAGATGTTCATCATCGGCAGTGGCAGACGATTGCCGTTCACACCGCCCAGGAAACGATACAGCGGCAGATCCAGTGCGTTTGCTGCTGCTCTTGCACTTGCGATCGATACTGCCAGGATTGCGTTGGCGCCCAGATTGGATTTGTCTTTGGTTCCGTCTGCTTTGATCATAGCTGCATCTACCGCATAGATATCCAGTGCATTCACACCCTTTAATGCCTCATTAATTACTGTATTTACATTGGCAACAGCCTTGGATACGCCTTTGCCTCCGAATTTTTCTTTATCTCCGTCTCTCAGCTCCAGTGCTTCAAATTCTCCGGTAGATGCACCGCTGGGTGCGGTTCCTCTTCCCATGGTTCCGTCTGACAGATAAACCTCTGCTTCTACGGTAGGATTACCTCTGGAGTCAATAATTTCACGTCCGATTACTTTTTCAATTGTCAAATGTTTCATACTATCCCTGACCCTTTCCCATGGATGATCCTCTGCTCCCATTCCGCAGAAGCAGAAAGGATCTTCCCACGACTTATTCACATGATGATTAGTTTTTACTAACTACAATAAGTGTATCGCAACTTCATGGGATTTTCAATAGGCTTAAACGGGATTTTTTCTCAGTAACCGCAGGATTTTGTCACTCAATTCTTCCAGCACCTGACCACGCCAGCCGAACAGTCTGACAGCATAATCGCCCTCTGCAAGCCGTGTGATTCCGCCCTGGCAGTTTTTCCGCTCATCTTCCAGGAGATTCCACACCTCTTCACAGAAAGTTTCCCCGTCTTCCGGTTTTGTCACAAACAGATTGGCCTGATGGGTAAATTCTTCCATCATACCTGTCTCTTCCATAGGAAACAGTTCCGGCTCATACCAGGTATTATCCCGGTAGATCAGCCGTCCACCTCTGCGGATCTCCACATAATTGCGAAAGCTCCGGTAGGCAAACCGTTCTCCTCTTGCATATCGTCCACAGGTAAGGATCTCACACATCTGAAAAACTGCTGTTTCGTCTTCCAGCTCGATCTCCATCCGGTTTTCGAAAGCGGATCCTGCAAACGGAATCGTCGGCTGCGGATGAAAACAGAAACTGCCCCCGGATGCAACCGATATTTTCGTCTCACGTTTTGCGTCGCCACTGTCCATCGGATGAATCTTATCGTAGGACTGGGACAGAAACTCCACCTTTGCCCCGGGTAAAATGTGAAAAGAAAATTTCTGACGGTCTCCTTCCATGATTCCCGCCGATGCTGCAAGAAGCATCACCTGAATCCCCCCGTCCGGCAGTAAAAAAGGCTGCATGATTTTATAAGGTGCCGTAAATCTCACATCAGATAAAACGGTCTTTCCCTCCCGCTTTCCTGCCTCCAGGGAAAGGGTGGATACTTTCCCAAACTGATTTTCTTTCATATCGGTATCCTTTCGTTTTCCTGTATCTTTCTGCCTTTTGTCATCCGCTGCTTCGCCTTTACATGCCTTCCAGCAGGACATTTTTCCTGATCCACGAGATCACATCATCCACATGTTCTTCCCCTCGGATATTAGTAAAAATAAACGGACGGTCTCCCCTCATTTTTTTCGAATCCCGTTCCATCACACCAAGATCTGCGCCCACATACGGTGCCAGATCGATCTTATTGATCACCAGAAGATCGGAACGTGTGATACCGGGACCTCCTTTTCTCGGAATCTTATCGCCCTCTGCCACATCAATGACAAAAATCGTTGCATCCACCAGTTCCGGTGAAAACGTGGCCGACAGATTGTCTCCTCCACTCTCAATAAACAGCAGCTGAATATCCGGGAACCGTTCCATCATTTCATCCACCGCTTCCAGGTTCATGGACGCGTCTTCCCGGATCGCCGTGTGGGGACAGCCACCGGTTTCCACACCGATGATCCGTTCTCTCGGCATGACACTGTTTTTCGCCAGAAATTCCGCATCTTCTTTTGTATAAATATCGTTGGTGATGACACCGATACTGTATTCCTTCGCCATTCTCCTTGTCAGCGCCTCGATCAGTGCTGTTTTTCCCGAACCTACCGGTCCGGCAACTCCTATTTTGACATATGACATGACTGTCTCCTCCTTTTTTTCTCTGACATACTCTCAGAATCTTTCTGTTTTAAGATGCAACTATTCAGTAGGCACTGTAACTGTGAAAGTACTGAACAGTTACATCAGGACATATATAACCTGGAATACAACGTTTCATGCTGTATACACCGAAGATCAAACCCGGGCGTGGATGCACAGAGCATTTCTTCCGGCACATTATTTATCTTTTCTGTCATCTCTTCCAGCAGTGGATGCAGACAAAACAACAGCTTCTGTCCTTCGGACTGACTCAGCGGAATGGTCTTTACACAGTTTGTCACCATTGCTGAAGTCTGGGCATATAAAAATCCTGCCAGAACTTCCTGTTTCTCCATACCCGCAGCCGCACATAACGTCCCATACGCACAGGGATGACACGTTGTCTTCCCTGCCCTTTTTTCCAGATAGTCCTTCCAACGCGGAAGTTGTGAAAGTGCCTCCATCCCGTTGATGGTTTTTACAAATCTTCTTCCCAGTTTTTTCGATGCTTCCCGCACTTCCTCCGGTATGCGAGATGCTTCCATCTCCTCTTCCAGACGATCCAGTTTTCCCATCTGTTCGCCGATCGCTGCCTCATAAGCCAGTCGTACCGCCAGCAGATCCGTGTAGAAAATACTGTAACGCAGACGATTGCGGATAAACCTGTCCGCCGTCGCTGCGTCCTTTACCAGACCATATTGAATATAGGTTTCCAGTCCATAGGAATGAGAATATCCCCCGATGGGAAACAGTGCATCATTGATCTGCAGAAGAAGAAAATGATGATTTCTTTTCTCCATATTCGCTCCTAATGATGATGATTGTGGATCGATGATGAGATCCGTTTTTCAAAGCAAAGTCTCTGTGTAACTTTTTTTGCCTCCACGCCGTGAAACCGGTTCACCATCTGAAGCATCGGTTCATTGTACGGTGTGAGAAAAGACCACGCATCCTCACCGTAAAACAGCGGCGCGTGACGGTTCCCGATCTCGTAACAGACCTTCGGAACCATCTCCGGATGATCCTTTGCGACCTGAATCACCAAAACTTCACAGGGCGGTGTATGCACAGCGATCACCAGCTTTTCATCCAGATAAATCACATCCCCTTCATACAGTCCCCGGGAAAGAATGGAATCATCCATACGGATCCCCACTTCTCTTCCGCTTTCTGTCTCTTTTCTGTGAATTTTTTTAAAAGCCTCATGCCATTCGATGGGTACATACTCCACCGTTTTTCCTTCTGTGTCCAGATCTTCCAGTCGTCCGACCACTGTTTCACATATCATTTTCATTCCTCCTGTCAGTCTGTCATCATTTTCTGTACTTTTCGGGGATCCATCTCTTTGGTTCTTCCCTGCAGCACGATGGAACCTTTCTCCATCACATACAGTGCATCGGAAATACCAAGTACAAAGTCCAGATACTGTTCCACGATCAGCACCGTGATATCCAGTTCTTTGTTCACTCTTCGGATCGCTTCCCCGATATCCTGAATGATCGATGGCTGAATACCCTCGGTCGGCTCATCCAGGATCAGGATCTTCGGGTCGGTCACCAGTGCTCTTGCGATCGCAAGCTGCTGCTGCTGACCACCGGAGAGATCTCCTCCCTTTCTTTTTGCAAATTTGGGAAGAATCGGAAACAGATCATAAATATACTCCGGTACCTTTCCCTTTCCGCCTAGAGCCTGCAGACCAAGTTCTATATTTTCCTGTACCGTCATCTGCGGAAAAATATCTCTTCCCTGCGGTACATAGCCAATTCCTTTTTTTACCCTGTCATAGGTTTTCATATGAAGGATGTCCTGATCTGCCAGAAGAATCCTTCCTGTGGGTGTTTTCACCAGACCCATAATGCTTTTTAACGTAGTACTTTTTCCTACACCATTTCTTCCGATCAGACAGGTAATCTCTCCTTTTTTTGCCTGGAGATTCAGGCCGGGGATCACGCGGCTCTCTCCGTAATATGCATCCATCTGTTCTATCTTAAGCATTCCGTTCACCGCCCCTTCCAAGGTATACCGCCTGTACCGTCTCGTCCGCAAGTACCTGATGAATGTCACCTTCCATCAGGACTTTTCCCTCATGAAGAACGGTAACACAGTCTGCAATCTGCTTCACAAAATCCATATCGTGTTCTACCACGATAATCGTACACTCTTTTTTGATTTCTTTCAACAGTTCTCCGGTTTTAAAGGTTTCCGGTTTTCCCATGCCTGCCGCCGGTTCATCCAAAAGGATGATCTCCGGTTTCTGTACAAACTGCATCGCAATCTCCAGCCACTGTTTTTCCCCATGGGCCAGAGAGCCTGCCAGAATATCCTTTCTTTTTTCCAGTCCCACTTTTTTCAGTGTTTCATCAATCAGTGCTTTTTCTTCCTCACTGGTTCTGTGAAAAACACTTTGCCACACTCCCTTATTTCCTTTCAGAGAGAGCTCCATATTTTCTTCTACTGTCAGATTGACGAAAACCGAAGGAACCTGAAATTTCCGGACAACGCCTTCTTTTACAATCTTATATTCTTTCATTCCCGTCAGACGGACCTTTTCCCCATCTGCCGGATAAAAACTTACATTTCCTTCGGTAGGCTTTGTCTTTGCACAGATAATGTCCAGCAATGTGGTTTTTCCTGCACCGTTTGGACCGATAAAAAAGTGGATACTGTTACGTTTTACCTTTACATTTACATCGGTCAGTGCCTGAAAACCGTCAAAGACTACAGAAACATTCTTTATTTTCAATACAGTATCTTGTTCTTTTCCCATCGCTATTCCTCCGCTTTTACCGGTATCGGCTGATGATCTCTGCCTTCTTTTTCTGCTCTAGATCTTCTTTTCTGCAGCAATGCCGGAATCTGATCCTTTACAATTCCCACAATTCCACCTTTAAAGAACAGAATGGTGATCACAAACAGAAGTCCGATGATATACTGCCAGCTTTCCGCCATACTTCCGGAACTCAGGTTATACTCGCACAGGTTGATCAGGAAAGCACCGATCACCGCTCCGATCAGCGTTCCTCTTCCTCCGATCGCTACCCAGATGACCATGGTGATTGAATAGGTGATTGACATCTGAGTCGGTGTGATGGATCCGTTAAAATTGACAAACAGTGCTCCGGCAACCGCTGCAAAGATAGCTGACAGCATATAGATCACATTTTTATAATTGCTGACACAGTAGCCGGAAAAATACGTTCTGTTTTCTCCGTCCCGGATGGCAATCAGGATCTTTCCGAACTTTGTATGTACCAGAAAATAGGACAGTGCATAAATCAGGATCAGAACCACCAGTGCCACATAAAACAGTGCCAAAAGGTTTCCTTCATTTTTCGGTCCACGGAGGCTTCCAAGCACCGACTGTATCTGGCTGATTCCCACATTTCCGTTGGTATACGGAGACAGGGCAATAAAAATGGAATATGCCGCCCAGGTAAGTGCCTGCGAAATAATGGAAAAATAAACACCTTTTACTCTGTTTTTAAAGATGAAATATCCGATCAGCCCGGAGACCACCAGCGGCACCAGAAAGATCATCAGAAAAGTTCCCGGAAGCGACAGAAACGGTTTCCAGATCAATGGAAGTTCTGTCAGACCTCCCACCTGCATAAAATCGGTGATTTTTCCATGGGTTTCTACCATTTTCAGATACATTCCCATACCATAAGCACCGAGGCAGAAATATAAGCCGTGTCCCAGACTTAAGATTCCGGTATATCCCCAGATCAGATCCAGTCCGATCGCCACGATGGCAAATGCCATGCATTTTCCAAGAAACAATACTGTGGTGCTTTTTACAAATCCGTTCAGTAACAGCAGGGGCATCAAAGCCAGTGCAATCACAATAACAGTAAAGCACAGATTATATCCGTTCTTTTTTAACAGCTTCATCTTTCACCCCTCCTATTCGTCCAGTGCTCTGCTTCGTACGGTAAACAGTCCCTGTGGTTTTTTCTGTAAAAAGATAATAATGATCAGTAGTACAATGGCTTTCGCAATAGAGGAAGATGTCATGGTTTCGAATCCAATGCTGGAGAATCCGATAATGGAAGAACCGAGTACGGTTCCAAGCAGCTTTCCTACACCGCCAAGAACGACCGCCATAAAGGTATTTACAATATAATTCTGTCCGACTGTGGAATCTATGGATCCCAGCAATGCGATGGAACATCCGGCAATTCCCGCCAGACCGGAGCCGATGCTGAAGGTCAGGTTGTCAATTTTTCTGGAATTGATTCCCATACACTGAGCCATAGAACGGTTCTGCATAACTGCCCGCATCTGCCGTCCAAAATTGGTCCGGTACATCAGAAACCATACCAGAAGCAGGCAGCAGGCAACCAGGGCGATAATAAACAGACGGGTCATGGATAAGGACGCTTTTCCGATCCGGATGCTTCCGGATAACACTTTTGGTGTCGTAACCAGAACACCCTGTGTTCCGAACATGGTTCTTGCCGCCTGCTGAAGAATCAGGCTGATTCCCCAGGTGGCAAGAAGACTGTCGATCTCCCGGCCGTACAGTCTGGAAACCACCAGGGTTTCCAGAAGTGAGCCGATGAGAAAAGTGACTGCAAATGCAATGATAATAGAAAGAAAATATCCGACATCCGCACCGCTGTTTCCAAGCCAGGTCTGTAACAGATTCTGAACTACATAACTGGTGTAGGCACCGATCATCATGAACTCTCCGTGAGCCATATTGATCACCCGCATCAGACCAAAGGTAATGGCAAGTCCAAGGGATGCCAGCAATATAATAGAAGATAAACTTAATCCATTAAACAGAAGATTCATGAAGTGCCTCCTTTTCGTTGTTTATTCCAGTGGCTGTACCCCTGCTTTTACTGCCCAGTCATACGTCGTCAGATATGGATCCGGCTCTACCGGTCCGTCTGTCGCGGATACTTCATAGATCAGACCGTCCTCTTTCACTTCACCGATACGAACCGGCTTGGAAATATGCTGATTTTCTCCGTTGACTGTGATAGTTCCTTCCGGTGCATCGATGCTCAGCCCGTCCAGTGCCTCTCTTACCGCATCCGTATCAAAACTTCCGGCTTTTTCACAGGCTGCTTTCCACATATAAACCGCATCATATGCTGCTTCTGCAGGATCTGACGTTACACGGTCTTCGCCGTATTTTTCTTTATACGCTTTTACAAATTCCTGGTTTTTCTCCGTGTCGGTTGTCTCATAGTAATTCCAGGATACCAGGTTTCCTTTCAGGATATCTGCCCCGATGGTCTGTACTTCTTCCTCGGCGATGGAGAAGGACATGGTCATCATAGTATCCGATGTGATATTTCTGTCTGCCAGCTGTTTGAAGAAAGAAACATTACCGGTACCGTTCAGTGTATTAATGATCACATCCGGCTGTGCCGCTTCGATTTTGGAAATAATGGAGGAAAATTCGGTCTGATCCATGGCCGCATATTCTTCTCCCACCACTTCTGCTCCGTCCACCGCATCGATCTGGGCGTTAATGATCATGTTAGCCGTTCTCGGGAATACATAATCCGAACCCAGCAGAAAGAATCTGGTATATCCCTGATCCAGCAGGTATTCAATCGCTGGTACGATCTGCTGATTTGGTGCTGCTCCCATGTATACGATATTTTTGGAAGATTCCATGCCTTCATACTGTACCGGATACCACAGAAGGCTGTTATAATCTTCGAAAATCTGTTTTACTGCTTTTCTGGAAGAGGAAGTCCAACATCCGAACACAGTTGCCACCTCATCTTCTCCCAGCAGTTTTTCTGCTTTTGTTGCAAAAGTTGACGGCTCCGATGCACCATCTTCCTCGATATATTCAATCTGTTTTCCCAGGACACCGCCGTCGGCATTGATCTCGTCGATGGCAAGTACTTCCGCATCTCTCACCGATCCTTCACTGATAGCCATGGAACCGGTCAGGGAGTGAAGAAGACCAACCGTTACGGTATCCTCTCCGCTGTCTGCACTTTTGTCCGTTCCACTGCTGCCACATCCGATCATGGAAAGTGCCAGGGTCGTACAGGTAACTGCCGTAAGTAAATCTCTCATTCTTTTTTTCATAATCTCTCTCCTCCTCGTCTGGCTGATGCTGTTACTGCTGAACAGCTCTCGCCAGTCTGATATCTTTAAAATGGGCGATAATCTCTGTACAGTCATCGTAGCCGATGCGTTCACTGTTCAATGTCATATCATAGGCCACCGGGTCGGTCCAGGAGCCTCCTCCGGTGTAATAGCTGTAATAATTGGCTCTGTATTTATCTGTCTGGTAGATCATCTGATCCGCCTCCTGTGCTGTCACATCCAGCCGTTCCATGATCGTTGCCCTGCAGGCACGCCTTGGTGCCTCCACATAGATACTGACCACATTGCTGAAATCTTTCAGAATGTAATTGGCACATTTTCCAATGATGATACAGGATTCTGTCTTGGCCAGTTCCCGGATGATCTTGGCCTGAATATTAAACAGATTCACATCCGATACAAAGTCTTTCTGACTGGGTTCCGCCAGCCGGTTGATCTTTGGAAATTTCTTCAGTGCCATGGCAATCTTTTTGCCGTTCAGCTTCTCATCGGACTTTACAAACAGCGATTTATTGATGCCGCTGTAATCCGATGCCATCTGCAGGATCTGTTTCTCATAGCAGGGGATTCCCAGTTTTTTTGACAACCGGAGTCCGATCTGCTTTCCACCGCTGCCAAATCCTCTGGCAATGGTAATCACATAATTATCCATCTCGCCGCCTCCTTCCTTTTCCAAACAAAGCTCTGGAACTGAAAAAGGAGCTGCTCTCTATGTTTCCATAGAAATCAGCTCCCTTGCCATCTCTTTGTTTTGATGGGACTATGATAGCATACGTTTTTTTCTTCGACAACCGGACAAATCCGGCTTTTTTCCCCGAAAAAACCGTCATCGCTACCGTCATTTCCGATATTGTACCGGTGTCTGTCCGGTATATTCTTTAAATAATTTTGAAAAATAATCTGTCGTTTTATATCCGAGTTTTTCACTGATCTCATAGATTCTGTCATCGGTATGCTCCAGAAGATACTTTGCATATTCCATCTTATATTTCAACACAAACTGGTTAAAGTTCTCGTGCATCTGCCGTTTGAAAAGCTTCCCGAAATAATCCTTACTCAGCAAAAAAGCATCGGAAATTTCTTTCTGATTCAGGTCAGTATGTTCCTGAAAATACTGCATCAGTTTCTGTACAAATCCAGAGTGAACATCCGCACCGCAGGCAAGAAAAATCTGTTCTTCCACATTCTGCTCTCTTTCTGACTCCAGTTCCTCCCGAACCGTCCGCAGACATTCCTGCAGTTCTTCTTCCGTCACCGGTTTTAACAGATAATCCATCGCTCCCAGTTTCATTCCCTGCCGCACATAAGCGAACTCGTTATAATTACTGATAATGATTCTTGGTGCTGTAATTCCTCTGTTTTTCAGTTCCTGTAAAAATTCCAGCCCATTCATCACCGGCATCATCACGTCCACGAAAAAAGCATCAAACTGCTCTGTCTCCATCTGCTCCAGTGCCTTTTTTCCGTTTTCTGCCTGACCACCGATCACAAATCCTTCCTGCTGCCATACCGGAAGTTTTTCATAAAACAGCCGATTGGTTCTGTCGTCTTCCACAATCAAGATCCGATACATCACACATCATTCTCCTTTATCACATATCTGCGAATCGCCTCCATGGTTTGTAAAAAAACGTCTGCAAATGCCTGCCAGTCTGCTTCTTTCCAGATCTGTTTTTTTATGCCGTTGAGACAGAGTTTCGCTTTTTCTTCCAGGGGACGGCAGCACAGATTGCCGCTGACTCCTTTGATCCGATGCACTTCCATCTCCAGCTGTTCCCAGTTCTGCTCTTTTTGCAGCTGTTGTAACCGTTCCAATGCTCCCTCGTTATCCTCTGAAAAGATGGTCAACAGTTCACGGACTGCTTCCTGATCCCCGTAAAACTGCTGTTCCAGACTCCGGAAAGCCACCAGTTCTCCTTCTTCTCTTGTTCCATGTTCTTTTTCTATTACATGTATTTCATTTGTATATTTTTCCAGCAGATTCTTCAGCCGTTCCATTGGTACCGGTTTGGGAAGATAATCGTTCATCCCCGCTTCCCGCACCTTTGCCTCCACATCTTCTCCGATGTTTGCCGTCAGCGCCACCAGAATCACTTTGTTCCATTCCGGATTATTCCGAATCTGTCTGCTCACCTCATAGCCGCTGATCTTTGGCATGGAAAGATCCAGAAATACAAGATCGTAGTGCTGCTGACGCATTCTTTCAACCACCTGTTCCCCATCGGCTTCTGTGTCTGCAATATAGCCAAATTTATGAAGCAATTCCGCTTCCAGTATCAGGTTCACCGGGTGATCGTCCACGATCAGAACCGATAACTTTCTTTTCTTCTTTTTCTGTACCGCCGTTTCCTTTTTCCGTACTTTTTCTTTTTTCCCATAGAGAAAATCCATATCAAAGAAAAATCTGCTGCCACAGCCTTCTTCACTTTCCAGAAGAAGACTGTACTGTCCGTGACTCATTTCTTCCACTATTTTCCGGCAAATAGGAAGGCCCAGTCCGGTACCTCCGTATTTTCGTGTGATACTCTCGTCTGCTTGGGCAAACGCATCAAAAATCACCTGTCTCTGTTCCCGTTTGATCCCGATTCCTGTGTCTTCCACAGAAAACTCAAGTACACAATGTTTTCCGGTAAAGTGCAGACCTCGGATAGTCACTTTCACCCCTCCGGTTTTGGTGAATTTGAATCCGTTATAGACAAGGTTTGTCAGTACCTGACGAAGCCGCAGGGGATCACCGTAGATATATTCCGGTACTTCTTCTCCGATTTCCACTGTAAATGACAGATTTCTCTGTTCTGCCTCATTTTCCAAGATCCCATGTAGCGTATCGGTCAGTTGACGCAGACTGAAGTTTTTCTCCTCAAATGTCATTTTACCGGACTCCAGTTTGGAGTAATCCAGAATCTCGTTAATTTCTTCCAGCAGCAGATCCGTGGCCAGATGCATATTTTCCGCATACCGTTTCTGTTCACCGGACATCTTTGTATCTTCCAGCAGAAAAAGATATCCCGAAATTGTATGCAGTGGAGTCCTCAGTTCATGAGACATCTGCGTCAGGAACTGACTTTTCACCCGGTTGGCTTTCTCTGCCTGTTTTTTTGCCTCCAGAAGTTCTCTTTCGATCCGCTCGGAACGATTCAATTCCGTCAACATCTCCGCGGAGAGCCCGTTAAATTCTTCAGCAAACTGTTGCAATTCCCACACGCCCGCCGGTTCCACAAACATTTTTCTTCTTCCATGCTGCCGTTCAATCGTCTTTTTATATAAGTTTACCGGACGGATATACCAGCGCTGAAACAGAGTCAGAAGCAGTACCAGCACGGCAAATTCCCCTATCCCAAAAAAAATCTGGATATAGAATGCCTGCCGGTATTTTTGATTTGCCTGCTCTACGGTCTCATTGAGTCGCTGATTCATCTTTGTCTGGAATCTTTCCACATTAGCATCGATCAGACCCTTATATACTGTATAAGAGCTTCCATACAGAATGCTCTCTGCCATATCACTTTTTTCTCCGTCCGCCACCTGGTAATCCTCTTCCAGCGGATAGTCTTTCACATAAGTGATCCATCGATTCAGAAATTCTTCTTCACTGCTGTCTGTCCTCCAGACTTTTGTGACCTCTTTCGCTTCCAACATCAGGCGCATGGAACTGATCTCGATATGCATCAGGGTATCAGAAAAATACTTCGCTTTTTCCAGATCCCGTTCTTCCTGTGCCGGTATATCCGCTTTTTCGATTTCTTCCAGAATCTCTTCTCTCCGCATCCGCTGTCTGGCTTCCCACCAGTAATTTTCAAAATGCTGCATCTGTCCGGTGCTGGCAAAGGCGCGGACTTCATTCGTCAAATAATCGGAACACTCTTTCAGTTCCATGGCAAGCGTTTTATATTTGATCTGATTTTTGTAGGCTTCCTGCAGATTCTGGTTACTGACCGTCTGGAGATGATTGCCCACGAAAATCATAAGCATCTCCAGCGCGGCCAGAAGCAGAGCCATTCCGGTGATATATTTTGATTTTTTCCACTGTTTCCGGCTCTGCTTTTTCATTTCTGTTTTCCTTTCCCGATTCTGCTTTTTTCTTGCCGTACTTCCTGCTTCTGACTTTAAAACAAATTGTAGATCTGGGTCAGCGGCAGTTTCTCTGCCGGTTTGGAAGTGATCTGTTCCCCGTTTACCCGGACTTCATAGGTCTCCGGCTTGACCGTGATGGACGGTGTCCGGTCGTTATATTTCATATCTTTTTTTCCGATATTTCTGCATCCTTTTACCGGAACCACCGTCTTTTCCAGGTGATATTTTTCTGCAACTCCATGTTCTATTCCGGCTTTTGATACAAAGGTCAGACAGGTTTTATACTTTGCCTTTCCATGAGCCCCGAACATTGGGCGGTACATCACCGGTTCACAGGTCGGAATGGATGCATTGGCATCTCCCATCCGGGACGCGATGATCATGCCCCCTTTGATGATGATATCCGGTTTGATGCCGAAAAATGCCGGATTCCATAACACCAGATCCGCAAATTTTCCGGTTTCTACCGAACCCACATAGGAGGACACTCCATGGGTAATGGCTGGATTGATTGTATATTTTGCTACATATCGTTTTGCCCGGAAATTATCATTTCCATGACCTTCGTCTTCCGGCAGTGCCCCTCGCTCTTCTTTCATTTTGCTTGCCGTCTGCCAGGTTCTTGTGATCACTTCGCCCACACGCCCCATCGCCTGAGAGTCTGAGCTCATCATGGAAAAAACGCCCATATCATGGAGTACATCTTCTGCAGCGATCGTCTCCGGACGGATTCTGGAATCAGCAAACGCCACGTCCTCCGGAATCCGTTTATCCAGATGATGGCATACCATCAGCATATCCAGATGTTCATCCAGCGTGTTCTGGGTATACGGCATGGTAGGGTTCGTAGATGATGGTAAAATATTCGGTGCTGCCGCTGCTGTAATGATATCCGGTGCATGACCGCCTCCGGCTCCCTCGGTATGATAAGTATGAATGGTTCTTCCTGCAATAGCTGCCAGCGTATCTTCCACACAGCCTCCTTCATTCAAGGTATCGGTATGGATCGCCACCTGCACATCATAAGCATCCGCCACCTTCAGGCAATGATCAATCACCGCCGGAGTTGCTCCCCAGTCTTCATGGATCTTGAGTCCCATAGCTCCTGCTTCCACCTGTTCTGCCAGTGCTCTCTCATCCGAACAGTTTCCTTTTCCAAGCAGACCAATATTCATCGGATATTCTTCTGCCGCCTGCAGCATCCGCTCCATGTTCCACGGTCCTGGCGTGCAGGTAGTCGCATTGGTTCCGTCTGCCGGACCGCAGCCACCTCCGATCATGGTCGTCACTCCACTGTACAGGGCACAATCCACCTGCTGCGGGGAGATAAAATGAATATGGGTATCCAGACCTCCTGCTGTCAGAATCAACCCTTCACCAGCCAGTGCTTCCGTGGAAGCTCCCACAGTCATGCCCGGTGTTACACCATCCATCACACATGGATTTCCCGCCTTTCCGATACCTGCGATCTTCCCGTCTTTGATCCCGATATCCGCTTTGTAGATTCCTGTATAATCCAGCACCAGTGCATTGGTGATCACCAGATCCAGATCCCCGTCTTTGCTTGTAGTGGTAACCGACTGTCCCATACCGTCCCGGAGTGTTTTTCCTCCGCCAAACTTGCTTTCATCTCCATAAGTGGTATAGTCTTTTTCCACCTCGATCACCAGACTGGTATCGGCAAGACGCACTTTATCCCCAGTTGTCGGACCATACATCATGGCATATTTATTTCCTGCTATTGTTGTACTCATGTTGTTCCTCCTGTCTCCTTACCGGATAAATCCTCTCTGTTTTGCTTTCTCCACTGCTGCTTTTTTTGTCACCTCTGTAGCCTGTGCACAGGTCAGATCATTCAGCCCGAAGATTCTCCGGCTGCCCCCGATTTCTGTTAAAGACACCTCTTTTTCTTCGCCCGGTTCAAAACGCACCGATGTACCGGAAGGAATGTCCAGATGATAGCCATACGCTTTTTCTCTGTCAAAAACCAGGCAGCGGTTCACTTCAAAAAAATGAAAATGTGATCCTACCTGCACCGGGCGGTCGCCAATATTTGCTACCAGCAGTGTCTGTGTCTTCTTTCCTTCATTTATCACAATCTCTCTGTCCAGAGGCATAATCTCTCCGATTTTCATACTTTTGTTTTCCTCCTTACTGAATAGGATTATGTACCGTTACCAGTTTGGTCCCATCCGGGAAAGTAGCTTCCACCTGGATCTGAGTCACCAGATCTGCTACTCCGTCCATCACATCTTCTTTTGTCAATAATTTTGTCCCCAGCTGCATCAGCTCTGTTACCGTTTTTCCGTCTCTGGCCAGCTCCATCAGTTCCGAGCTGATATATGCAACTGCTTCCGGATAATTCAGACGTAATCCCCGGGCTCGTCGTTCTTTTGCAAGATTTCCGGCCATATGCAGCATTAGTTTTTCCTGTTCTTTTGGTGTTAATCTCATGGGTACCTCCTTGTTTTTTAAACTGTAATAAGAAAGCAATCTCCTGTCGCCAGGATCTCGTACAAGCACGTACTTTGGTTTGTTGCTCGTGTAAAAAAAAGCAGACAACGATATCTCTTCGACATCGTTGTCCGCTTTGGGAAACAGATTACCATACTATAGAAAAGTTGTCAATTCCATCCTGTTTTTTCCGGTTTTCTCCGTTTGTTCCAGCCTCGCTGCTTCCTTCTGTTATGTCTCCTGCTGATGATCACGATTGGTACACACTGAAGGGGCACTCTTCAAAGGTTCTCTGCAATCTCATATGCCTGTTCATAGAAATATTCCTGGGCATTCAGCGGTTCTTCATCCGTTGGGAGGATCCGGTAAATTCCCTCACCGTTTTCCTGGCGGGCCTGCTGATTGTCTTTCAGCATGATCCGGAACATTTCCAGAAGGCGTGCTTTGATTTCTTCATCATAAACCGGAGCAGCTACTTCCACACGGCGCAGGGTGTTTCTGGTCATAAAGTCTGCGGATGCAATATAGATTTTTTCTCTTCCTTCAC
>ERZ1034901.1421-NODE-1421-length-16689-cov-6.261392_pt1 | contig 16689 bp, 12 predicted proteins | sample MGYA00520628_ERZ1034901 | MGnify/ENA primary metagenome ERZ1034901 (study PRJEB33766, sample SAMN09781783) | gut metagenome | biome: gut microbiome | host: Homo sapiens | place: Madagascar | study: EMG produced TPA metagenomics assembly of the PRJNA485056 data... | reverse complement strand
TGATCACCGACCCGAGCTACGCGGGCCAGATCATCACGATGACCTACCCCCAGATTGGCAACTACGGTGTGAACCGCGAGGACTGCCAGTCCGAGAAGCCGGCACTGCGCGGGCTCGTCGTGCGCGACATGTGCCAGGTGCCCTCTAACTGGCGCTGCGAGCTCACGCTGCCCGACTTCCTGCGCGAGAACAACGTCGTCGCCATCGAGGGCGTTGACACGCGCGCGCTCGTTCGCCACGTACGCGACAACGGTGCCCAGCGTGCGGTGCTCTCCACGACCGACACCGACGCCGAAAGCCTCCTTGCGAAGGTTCGCTCAAGCGAATCTATCGTCGGCGTGAACCTCGCCGAGACGGTCTCTCGCTCCGAGAAGGCAACCTTCGGCATCGATGACCTGCCGAAAACCCAGGCGTTCGCGCTCTCGGCGCCCGCGCCTGCGAAGTACAAGGTCGTCGCCTACGACTGCGGCGCGAAGCTCTCCATCTTCCAGAACCTCGTGCGCGTGGGCTGCGAGCTTACCGCTGTTCCCTGGGACACTCCCGCCGAGGACGTCCTCGCGATGAACCCCGACGGCGTGTTCCTCTCCAACGGCCCCGGTGACCCCGATGCGGTTTCGGGCACGTATACCCAGGTCGAAAAGCTGCTCGGCAAGGTTCCCGTCTTTGGCATCTGCCTTGGGCACCAGATGATGTCGAAGGCCGCGGGCGCTCAGATCGAGAAGCTCAAGTTCGGCCATCGCGGCGGCAACCACCCCGTCATGAACCTGCGCACCCACCGCGTTGAGATCACCGCGCAAAACCACGGGTTCGGCCTTCTGTTCCCGACGCTCGGCGATCTTATCCCCGAGGAGTCGGCGGGCGAAACCGAGCATCACGACGATCTGCGCTTCTGGGTCGAGAAGCGCGTGGCCCCCGTCGTGCGCAACGAGAAGTTCGGCCGCATTCAGCTCACGCACGTGAACTTGAACGACGGCACCGCCGAGGGCATCGCGTTTCTTGACATCCCGGCGTTCTCGGTGCAGTACCACCCCGAGGCGTCGCCCGGGCCGACCGACGCGCACTACCTGTTCACCGCTTTCTCGCGCCTGATGGATGGACGCGAGGATTATCTCGATATCGACATTGCCGCCGACCGCTTGGCCGGATGGAAGTTTGGGGGAGAAGTCAATGCCTAAGCGTACCGACATCAAGTCCATCCTGGTCATCGGATCCGGTCCGATTGTCATCGGCCAGGCATGCGAGTTCGACTACTCGGGTGCCCAGGCCTGCAAGGTCCTCAAAGCCGACGGCTACCGCGTCATCCTCGTCAACTCCAATCCAGCGACCATCATGACCGACCCGGGTCTCGCCGATCGCACCTACGTCGAGCCGATCACGCCCGAGTTCGTCGAGAAGGTCATCGAGAAGGAACGTCCCGACGCGCTTCTCCCGACGCTCGGCGGCCAGACCGGCCTGAATACCGCCGTCTCCCTCGCGAAGTCCGGCGTACTTGACAAGTACGGCGTCGAAATGGTCGGCTGCGACCTTCCCGCCATCGAGCGCGGCGAGGACAGGAAGCTCTTCAACGAGTGCATGGAGGAGCTCGGCATCGAGGTCGCGCGCAGCGGCTATGCCTACTCCATGGAAGACGCCGAGTCGATCGTCGCCAAGTTGGGCTTTCCCGTGGTGTGTCGCCCGTCGTTCACGCTCGGCGGTGCCGGCGGCGGCATCGCGCACGACATGGACGAGCTCCATCTCATCGTGAGCCAGGGACTTGAGCTTTCGCCCGCAGGCGAGGTGCTCGTCGAGGAGTCCATCGAGGGCTGGAAAGAGTACGAGATGGAGGTCATGCGCGACCGCGTCGGCAACGGCATCATCGTGTGCTCCATCGAGAACTTCGACGCGATGGGCGTCCACACCGGCGACTCAATCACCGTTGCCCCTGCGCAAACCCTCTCCGATGTGGAATACCAGCGCATGCGCACGGCCTCGCTCGCCATCCTCGAGAAGATCGGCGTTGAAACCGGCGGCTCAAACGTGCAGTTCGCCGTCAACCCGAAAACGGGCCGCATGATCGTCATCGAGATGAACCCCCGCGTGTCGCGCTCCTCCGCGCTCGCTTCCAAGGCGACGGGCTTCCCGATCGCCAAGGCCGCGGCGAAGCTTGCGGTGGGCTATACGCTCGACGAGATCGTGAACGACATCACGAAGGCGACGCCCGCGTGCTTCGAGCCTTCGATCGACTACTGCGTCGTCAAGGTGCCGCGCTTCGCGTTCGAGAAGTTCCAGGGCACCGACGACACGCTCACGACCCGCATGAAGGCGGTCGGCGAGATCATGTCCATCGGCCGCACCTTCGAGGAATCGCTCGGGAAAGCGCTTCGCTCCCTTGAAAACGGCCGCGCGGGCCTCGGCGCCGACGGCAAGGGTGCGGAGAGCACCATGCAGGGCACGGAATTCGACGACATGGTGTGCCGCCCGACTGCGAACCGCATCTTCTTCATCGGCGAGGCGATGCGCCGCGGCATGAGCGTGGAAGAGCTTCATGAAAAGACGGGGATTGATCCGTGGTTCTTGGCACGCATGGCCGACATGGTCGCCGTCGAGCAGGCGCTTTCGGGACACGCACTTGAGGAACTCGACGAGGAGGACATGCGCTGCGCAAAGCGCTTTGGCCTCTCCGACGTGCAGATCGCGCACCTGTCCGGCTCCGACGAGCTTTCCGTGCGCGCCCACCGTAAGGCGCTCGGCGTCGTCCCCGCGTTCAAGACGGTCGACACCTGCGCGGCTGAAACGCCGAGCAAGACGGCCTACCACTACAAGACCTACGACGCCTGCGAGAGCGAGGTCGCTCCCAAGACTAAGAAGCGCGCGATGATCCTCGGCGCAGGTCCGAACCGCATCGGCCAGGGCATCGAGTTCGACTACTGCTGCGTGCATGCGAGCTACGCGCTTGCCGATGCCGGCTTCGAGACCATCATGGTCAACTGCAACCCTGAGACGGTCTCGACCGACTACGACACCTCCGACAAGCTCTATTTCGAGCCGCTGACCTTCGAAGATGTGATGGACATCGTCGATGTGGAAGACCCCGATGGCGTTGTCGTGACGCTCGGCGGCCAGACGCCGCTCAAGCTCGCGCGCGCCCTGCAGGAAGCGGGTGTCCCCATCATGGGCACGAGCCCTGAGGCGATCGACCTCGCCGAAGACCGCGACCGCTTCTCGCAGGTGCTCGACGAGCTCAAGATCATCTACCCCGCAGCGGGCGAGGCGTCGACTCTCGAAGAGGCGCACCAGGTCGCCGAGCATATCAGCTTCCCGCTGCTCGTTCGTCCGAGCTACGTGCTCGGCGGTCGCGGCATGGCCATCGTCTACGACAACGACCAGCTCGACAAGTACATGGCCGAGGCCGCGAAGATCTCGCCCGACCATCCGGTCTACCTCGACCGCTTCCTCGAATCGGCCATCGAGGTCGACGTCGACGCGCTCTGCGACGGCAAGGACGTGTTTGTGGGCGGTATCTTGGAGCACATCGAGATGGCGGGCATCCACTCGGGCGACTCCGCCTGCTGCACGCCGCCGTTCTCGCTCTCGCTCAGCCTTCAGGGGCAGCTGCGCGACATCGCGCGCCGCCTTGCGCTGCGCCTGGGCGTCGTGGGTCTGCTCAACATCCAGTTCGCCATTAAAGACCAGGTCATCTACGTGATCGAGGCAAACCCGCGCGCGAGCCGCACCGTGCCGTTCGTCTCCAAGTCCACAGGTGTCCCTCTAGCGAAGATCGCCGCTCGCATCATGGCGGGGGAGAAACTCGCAGATCTGCATCTTCCCGCCGACGACCGCGAGTTTGACTATTTCTGTGTGAAGGAAGCCGTCATGCCGTTCGGCCGTTTCCCCGGCTCCGACGTCGTGCTCGGCCCCGAGATGAAATCGACCGGCGAAGTCATGGGCATTGCGAGCAATTTCCCAGCCGCGTTCACCAAGACCCAGCTCGCGATCGACTACGAGCCGCCGCGGGGCGGGGAAGTGTTCATCTCGGTGAACGATGGCGACAAGCGCAACATCACGGCGATCGCTCGCTCCATCGCGCGCCTCGGGTTCTCGCTCGTCGCAACGACGGGCACTGCTCGCGCCCTTCGTGCGTCGGGCATCGAGTGTGAAGAGGTTGGCAAGATCCACGCCGGCTCGCACACGATTCTCGATCGCATCGCCTCGGGCGAGATCGTGCTCATGATCAACACGCCGTTCGGCAGCTCCACCAACACTGACGGCTACGAGATGCGCGCGGCTTGCGTGCGCCATGGCGTGAGCTACTGCACCACGCTTGCGGGCGCGCAGGCGCTTATCGCGGGTATGGAAGCGGTCCGCGAGACAGGGCTCGACGTCATCGCGCTGCAAGATCTGCCCCAGTGGGAAGGTTAGAACATGGTCGATGAAACAGCCTCCGTGCTTGACAACCATGAGGTGGGGCCGAGGCTTCATCTTATGACGCTTCGCGCGCCCGAAATCGCGGCGCAGATCGAGCCCGGGCAGTTCGTGCACATGCAGATTCCCGGCATGGAGGGGCATATCCTACGCCGCCCGTTTTCCGTGTACGCGGCGAATCCGGACGAGGGCACGATCGAGGTCCTCTACCAGGTCGTCGGCTTCGGATCAGCGCGTATGACGAAGCTCACGTCGAAAGACGAGGTCGCACCGAAGCTCATCGGGCCGGTGGGACACGGTTGGAAGGCCCCCGAGAATTGCAGCCGCGCGCTTCTGGTTGGCGGTGGCGTGGGTGCAGCACCCTTGTACATGCTCTTCGAGGAGCTCGTCGCGCGCGGCGTCGATACGACGGTCGTGCTCGGCGCGCAAACCGAGTCTGCGCTCGTATGCCGCAACCGCTACGCGCGCGTGCTCTCCACAGCCGGATGCTGCGCGGAGAACGCGCCTTTGTGCGCGACCGACGACGGCACGTTCGGCCGAGCGGGCTTTTGCACCTCGCTTGTCGACGACGCGATTGCGGAGGCTTCGCGCAATGGCAAATCCTTCGACTACCTGGCCGTTTGCGGACCAGAGCCGCTCATGCGCATCGTTTCCGGCAAGGCGAGGGATGCGGGCATATTCTGCCAGGTGTCGATGGAAAAGCGCATGGCGTGCGGCGTCGGCGCGTGCCTGTCGTGCGTCGTTGAGACCACGGGCGGCAAGAAGCGCTCGTGCGTAGACGGCCCCGTCTTCAACGCCGAGGAGGTGGCTTGGTAATGGCAGCTCGAATTCCCCATGAGACCAGCGTTCGCATGGAAGTGAACCTCGGCGGGCTTCGCATGAAGAACCCCGTCACGACAGCATCGGGCACGTTTGCCGCGGGTGTGGAGTATTCCGATTTCGTCGACGTCTCCGCGCTCGGTGCCGTGACGACGAAGGGCGTGTCCCTCAACGGCTGGGAGGGAAACGCAAGCCCACGCATCGCTGAGGTGCCTTCCGGCATGTTGAACTCCATCGGCTTGCAAAACCCCGGCGTCAAGCACCTGAAGGAAACCGAGCTCCCATGGCTTCGTCGCGTGGGGGCTACGACCATCGTGAACGTGTCCGGCCACAGCTTCGATGAATATGTGCAAGTCATCGAAGCGCTCGAAGAGGCTCCTGTGGACGCCTACGAGGTGAACATCTCATGCCCGAACGTCGATGCCGGCGGCATGACGCTCGGCACGCACGTCCCGAGCGTGGAGAAGGTCGTCTCGATGTGTCGCGCGGCGACCGCACGCCCGCTCATCGTGAAGCTCACGCCGAACGTGACCGACGTCACCGAGATTGCGCGCGCCGCCGAGGCGTCGGGCGCCGATGCGATTTCGCTCATCAACACGCTGCTCGGCATGGCAATCGACGCGAAGAGACGCCGTCCTGTGCTTGCGCGCGTCGTCGGCGGCTTTTCGGGGCCTGCCGTGAAACCCGTGGCGCTTCGCATGGTATGGCAGTGCTCGAAGGCGGTTTCCGTGCCCATCCTGGGAATGGGCGGCATCGCGTCTGGCACTGATGTCGTCGAGTTCATGCTCGCGGGTGCGACCGCCGTCGCCGTGGGCACCGCGAACTTCATAAACCCGGAGGCCACCGTCGACGTGATCGACGGAATCGCCGACTACTGCGAAGAGCAGGGCGTTGAAGACGTGAACGACTTGATAGGAGCGCTCGAATGCTAGAAGACTTCCATGAGGTGCCTGCTCGCGACCGCGTGATCGTCGCTCTCGATTGCGATGCGGCAACGGCGCTTTGCCTTGCCGTCGAGCTTCGCGGTCATGCAAAGTGGCTCAAGGTGGGCATGACGCTCTACTATGCTGAGGGTCCTAAGATCGTGCAGACGCTCAAGCAGCTTGGCTTCAACGTTTTCCTCGATCTGAAGTTCCACGACATCCCGCATCAGGTCGAAGGTGCCGCCGCGTCCGCGGTGCTCTCAGGCGCCGACATGATCACGATGCATGCCGTCGGCGGCAAGGCGATGATGGCGGCGGGGCAGCGCGGTGCCGAGACCGCGGCGTTCGAGCGCAAGGGCAGCGTGCCCGCAACGCTCGCCATCACGGTGCTCACCAGCATGGATTCCGACTCCCTTGCGGCGACGGGTGTTGCCCGCGCGCTGCCAGACCAGGTAAACGCGCTCGCCACGCAGGCGCGCGAGGCGGGGCTTTCGGGTGTGGTGTGCTCCCCGCAGGAAGCCCATGGCCTGCGCGAGCTCCTCGGTCCCGACGCCTTCATCGTAACCCCGGGCGTTCGCCCGGCGGGAAGCGCCAAGGGCGACCAGAGCCGCGTCGCCACGCCCGCCGAGGCTTTCGAAAACGGCGCCTCGCACATCGTCGTCGGCCGACCGATCACGCAGGCGGACGACCCCGTCGCCGCCTTCGAGGCGATCGCCGCCGAGCTCGATTAGATCAACCGCCGCGAAGGAGCGAAATGACATGTTGCTCCTTCGCAGCGCGCGTTCGTCGATTAGCCCCTTCGCGTGCAAAAAAGGGCCATTTCGCGCGTTTGATTTCATTTTTCCGTTGATGAGCAGTGATTTCTCTGAAAAACACTTGACCAGAGGCAATAAATCTACGAGGATAATCAATCGCTGAGCGCATGCAAACACTTGCGGCAGCGATGAAACGCCCGTTAAGTCGTCGGAAAAGATTGACCGAACGAGAAATTTCTTCTCTTAATGGCGAACTGGGCATTTACAATTACGGTACCAACCGGTTTTCGACGATTGGCGTCGTACCGAGAAGAAGGAGAGATTCACGATGGCAATTCCTCAACTCAGCCCTGAAGAGCGTCAGGCGGCTCTCGAGAAGGCAAAGGCTGCGCGTATCAAGCGCGCTGAGGTTCGCGACGATCTCAAGAGCGGCAAACTCACGCTCGAAAAGGTTCTCGGCATGAAGGACGACCCGATCGTCGGGCGCATGAAGGTCTCCACCCTCATCGAAACGCTTCCCGGCTACGGCAAGGCCAAGGCCGAGAAGATCATGAAGGAGCTGCAGATCGCCGAAAGCCGCCGCCTTCGCGGTCTTGGCGAGCGTCAGCGTGCCGCGCTGCTGGAGCGTCTCGGTTAATCGCTTCCATGCGCCACGGTAATCTCTTTGTCATTTCTGGGCCATCGGGTGCTGGCAAAGGCACTTTGGTGGCCCGTTTGCTGCATGAAGTGCCCGATTGTTGGGTCTCCGTGTCGGCGACGACTCGCTCTCCTCGCGAAGGTGAGCAGGATGGCGTGCATTACTTCTTCAAAAGCGACGCCGAGTTCGACGAGCTGGTGGAAACGGACGGCTTGCTCGAGTGGGCAACGTACGCGAGCCATCGCTACGGCACGCCGCGAAGCGCCGTCAGGGGCCATATCGAGCAGGGCGACCAGGTCGTTTTGGAAATCGACGTGCAGGGCGCTTTCCAGGTGAAGGCCAAGCTTCCCGAAGCGCACCTGGTGTTCATCGAGCCGCCTTCGCTTGAAGTTTTGGAAGCGCGCCTTCGCGGCCGCGGAACCGAAAGCAACGAAGTCATCGCATCGCGCATGCAGGCGGCCAAGGTGGAGCTTTCGCACAAGATGGAGTATGATATCCAAATCGTCAACGACGACCTTGAGGCTGCGACCAGGCAATTAGTCGACTACGTGAACGAAAAAGCTGAAGAATAACGAGGTAGACATCAAAGATGAGCATCATCGAACCGAGAATCAACGACCTACTTGAGGAAACCGACCAGGATCGATTCCTCCTGTGCGCTCTCGCATCTAAGCGTGCACACGACATCAACGACATGATGCGCGGCCAGCGCGACCGCGCGATTCAGCTGCAGACCGCTGTCGAAATCGCCCGCGCTGCTGATAAAAAGCCGCTCACCATCGCCTTCCACGAGATTGCGGCCGGCGATGTTTCCTACGACCCTGACAGCATCGACGTCAAGAACCATTAATGGCCGAGTATCAGCGAATCTGCCTGGTTCATTATCACGAAATAGGCCTCAAAGGCCACAATCGATCGAAGTTCGAGATGCGCCTCCTCAAAAACCTGGAGGCGCATCTTTGCGCGTATCCGGTTTTCACCATCCACCGCATCTCCGGGCGTCTGTGCGTGTTTCTGAAAGAGGGCACGTCGCATGACACCATGGTCGAATGCGCCGACGCCATCCGCTCCATCCCCGGTACAGCACGCGTCTCGTGCGGGTTCAAGTGCGAGCGTGACCTCGACCAGATGACCGAGGCGGGTATTCTCGCCATGCGTGAATCGGGGACGTTCTCGAGCTTCAAGGTGCACGCGCGGCGCAACCACACCGACTTCCCCGTGAATTCCATGGAAATCAACCAAATCGTCGGTGGGCGTTTGAGCGACGAGTTTCCCCAGGTGAAAGTCAAGATGAAGGATCCCGATCTCACCGTAGGGATCGAGGTCGTGCAAAATGCCGCCTACGTGTACGCGCGCAGCATTCCCGGAATCGGGGGGTTGCCCGTCGGCAGCTCCGGCACGGTCGTGAGTCTTTTGTCGTCGGGGATCGACTCGCCCGTGGCGCTTTGGCGCATCGCGCGCCGCGGCGCCGTGTGCATCGGCGTGCACTTCTCTGGCCGACCGCAGACCTCCGATGCGTCCGAGTTCTTGGTGGACGACATCGCGCACGTGCTCGAGAAAACCGGCTGCATCGCGCGCGTGTACGTGGTGCCTTTCGGCGACTACCAGCGTGAAATCGCCCTTTCGGCCCCGCCCGAGCTACGCGTCATCTTGTATAGGCGCCTTATGTTTCGCGTTGCCGAGCGCATCGCGTTCTATGAGCATGCGAAGGCGATCGTCACCGGCGAGAGCTTAGGTCAGGTTGCCTCGCAAACGCTCGACAACATCCGCGCGACCAACGACGCCGTGACGCTTCCGGTATTCAGGCCGCTCATCGGCACCGATAAGCTCGAGATCATCGCGCAGTCGCAAAAGCTCGGCACGTTTCCGATCTCCTCTCAAGAGGCGCCCGATTGCTGCACGCTCTTCATGCCGCGAAACCCCGAAACGCATGCGAACCTGACAGCCGTTCGCGAGGCTGAAGCGGCGTTTCCCATCGAGGAGTGGGTGGACGCGCTCGCTGCCGCGGCGGAACCTCACGATTATGCTTGCCCCGCCTACAAGCCGCGCAAGAAGTCGCTGCATGAGGTCATGACGGAAGAGCGCTAACGCCTCTTCGAGGTATTTGCGAAAGAACCCTGCCAGGTTTCTGCAAGGAATCCGGCAGGGTTTTCTGCATTCTGGGCGCTTTTTGAACGGGATTGCGTAATAACGGCGCGAAAACCAAGGGCGAATCTTGCAGGTCGGGTTGCTCACTTCGGGAAGGTTTTCGAGAGCTATCGGCAATATTGGGCTGTTAGAATCCCCGTCTCAAAGCATGAGAAGGGGTTACATGAAGAAGAGCGATCAGATTCCGTTCACGACTTCGAAGGCTCAGAAGAAGCGCGGTGGGTCGAAGCCTGCCGTCGTCGTCGGCATTGTGTCGGTGGTCGTGGTCATAGCCTGCCTTGCGGGTTTTCGCCTGGCGCAGGTTGCGCTTCCCGGCTCCGAGTTCGCGCTCACGAAGGCTGGCTCGGTCGCAACCGAGCCAGCATCGAACGACTCCGACGATCCTGTCTCGAGCGAGAAGACCATCTTCGTGCATGTCGAGGGCGAGGTTGCAAACCCTGGACTTCTCGAGCTGCCCGAAGGCTCGCGAGTCTTTGACGCCATCCAGACCGCAGGCGGCTTCACCGACGATGCGAAACGCGACGCCGTGAACCTCGCGCGCATCCTCGTCGACGGGGAGCAGATCATCGTCGCCTCCAACCTAGCCGAAGACGCGGCCGCCTCGCCCCCTGGCGTGAGCATGTCTTCGGGTGCGTCGTCGGGGAAGGTGAACATCAACACGGCCGATGTCGCCGCGCTCGATTCGCTTCCCGGCATCGGCGAGTCGACGGCGAAGCGCATCATCGCCGACCGCGAGGCGAACGGCCCCTTCAAGTCCATAGAGGATTTGAAACGCGTTTCGGGCATCGGCGACAAGAAATACGCCCAACTTGAAGGGAGCATCACCGTTGGGTAGGGGTGCAAGGCAATTCGCCAGGTCAACTGAAAGGCCCTTTTCATCTGCGCTTCGCGAGCTTTGGATTCGCTCGACCGACGTCATCGACGGATCGGGTGCGTCGAGCAAGACCCAGCGCCCCGCGTTGCCGCCTGTCGCAATCCTTGCATTGTCGCTTTGGGCAGGTTGCGCGGCGTGCTATGCAGCGGGGTTATCATACCCTCGCGAGATCATCGTCCCTGCGGCGGTTGCGGCGCTTTCACTTGCGGCGGTCGGGTGCATCCTCTATCTGAGGCAATTCAGGCAGATGGCATCTCTCGCCCTCATCGGGTGCGCCATCGGGTGCGCCATCGGCCTCGCTGCAGCGCAGTGGTATTGCGTGCAGGCGGATCGGGCGGCGGCCTCGCCTTCGCAGGAATGGGTTTTCGTCGCAAAAGAGGATGCGCGATCAGGGTCCTACAAATCAACCGTGCGCGCCGAGGCTCGCTCCCAGGCCACGAGCGAAACGCATATCGTCAATGTCTCGCTTCCAAAGGGCGTAAACGACGTCTTCTACGGCGAAGCGTTCACGTCGAGGGCGTCGCTTGAAAAACCGAGGGAAGCGACGGCGCAACGGCTCTACCTGCAAGGAGTCGACGCCACAGCTGCGCCAAGCGAAATCGAGCATATCGACTCATCATCTATCGGAGGTGCGATCGCGCAAGCTCGAAAGCGCATCATCGAGCTGCTCTCGGGGTCAGCCGATGAATATGCGCTTTGCCAAGCGCTCGTCTGCGGGTATCGAGAGCAACTTCGGGAAAGCGACCTATACTCAGCGTGCAAGGCTGCAGGCGTGGCCCATCTCGTCGCCGTATCGGGCGCGCACCTGTCAATCACCTGCGCCATGATCGCTACTGCCCTCCAAGCGCTTCGAGCCCCGCGCAAGTTATCGCTTGGGATGCAGCTTGTCTTCCTCGGCTGCTATCTCGTACTCACGGGAATGCCGATTTCAGCCGTTCGAGCGGCCGTCATGGCAACAGTCGGCATGACGGCCTTCCTCGCACAAAGACGAAAGGCATCGCTCTCGGCGCTCTGCATCTGCATCATCGTCATCGTTGCGGCAAGCCCCGAGTCAAGCGTCTCCGTGTCGTTTTTCCTTTCGGCCGCATCGACGCTCGGGATTATCGCTTTAGCGCCGCTTTTCACCTCGTGGCTCGAATCTGTTCCCTTCGTTCGATTGGCAGCCGAACCGCTGTCGCTCACCTTGGCTGCTACCGTGGCGACAACCCCGTTTTCCGCCGCACTTTTCTCGCAGCTGCCGCTTGTCGCTCCGTTCGCGAACATGGCGGTGGCGCCCCTTTTCACGATCGCGCTCGTGGTGAGCCTCATAGCATCTGTCTCCGCTTTGCTCGCACCCGTCGTCACCCCGCTAGCGATGGCTGCAGCCTACGGTGCTGCTTTGCCGCTTACAGCAGCGATCGAGGTTTTCTCGCATTTGCCGTTTGCCTGCATCCCCGTGTCTTTGCCAACATCCGTGGGACTTGCCCTATCGATCGCGGGCACGACGGTGCTCTGGCTTTGGTGGCCTCGTTTGCGTGTGCGCGCCCTAGCGGCGATTACGGGAGGCTCTCTTGTGCTGGCGCTTGCGGTTGTGGTGGTGATTCCGCTTACCAGACCCGCGGAACTCGTCATGCTCGACGTGGGGCAGGGAGACGCGTTCCTCGTAAGGAGCAAAGGGGCCTCAGTGCTCATCGATACGGGAAACCACGATACACAGCTGCTCGAAGCGCTTGCCCGGCATGGCGTATTCCGCCTTGACGCTGTCATTGTAAGCCACGCCGACGACGACCATTGCGGATCTTTGAAGGCGCTTAAGGGCGTGGTCGGGGTAGACCGCGTGCTCGTGTCTCAAGGCACGCTCACGTGCGGATGCGCATCATGTGGCGCTCTCGTTGCCGACGCAAGCTTGCTTGTGAGCCCCGATGGCGTTCTCGGTGTATCGGTCGGTGACGTTATCATCTGCGGGAATTTTTCCATGCGAGCGATTTGGCCGCACGAGTTCCACGATGAGGGAGGCAACAGCGACAGCCTGTGCCTGCTCGCCACAATCTCCGCCGATGCAGGCGGTTGGACGGCGTTTTTATGTGGGGACGCCGAAGCGAATCAGTTGCAGAAGATGATCGACGAGGGCGCACTCGACGACATCGATGTATACAAGGTCGGGCATCACGGTTCGCGCGCGGCGCTCACGCCGGCAATCGCAGAAAAGATAGACCCCGAAATATCGCTCGTGAGCGTCGGCGCGAACAACCGCTATGGCCATCCCACGCCCGAAACGCTTTCCACACTCGACGCTCAGGGGTCGCAGATATTCCGCACCGATGAGATGGGAGACGTTTCATGCGAATTCACGCGCGATAGCATTCGCGTCACCGCCCTGCGATAAAATGGCGGCATGGCACAAAACGCAAAGAAACAACCACTCATTCCCGCGTATCTCGTCGTCGGGGAGGACGCGCTCAAACGCGCCGCCGTGCTGAAACGGCTGCGCGAGCGCCTTGCCGAGTTCGGCGACCTGTCGTTTAACTCCGACACCTTCGATGGCGAGACGACACTCGGCTCCGACATCGTCTCAGCCTGCAACACCATGCCGTTCGCAAGCGACATGCGCCTCGTCTACGTGCGCGACGCCGATAGGCTGAAGAAGGCTGACGCTGAGGAACTCGTGGCTTATCTTGCATCTCCGAGCGAGCAGACCGTGCTCGCCCTCGAAGCCGAGAAACTCGCGAAGAACACGCGCCTGTACAAGGCCATCGCCTCGGTGGGGAAGAGCGCAATCATCGATTGCGAGCCGAAGAAGAAGCGCGATCTGCCCCAAACCGTGCGCTCGATGGCCGTTTCGCACGGTGTGACGTTCACGGAAGGCGCCGCAAGCGCCCTTGTCGACCTCGTCGGCGAGAACACGGTGCATCTTGACAGCGAGGTCGCGAAGATCGCCCTTGCCCACAGGGGAGCCGATCCGGTGAGCGAGCACGAGGTGCGCTCGATGGTGAGCCGCACGACCGAGGCCACACCCTGGGATTTCGTGAACGCGTTCGCCGCGCGCGACCTGAAGAAGTGCCTTCTTCTGCGCGCTCGCATGAAATCAACCTCGCCCCACGCGCTCATCGCGATGTGCGCGACCCGCCTGCGCGAGCTCCTCTGCGCGAAGGTCATGGAGCAACGGGGGAGCACGAGCGCGCTCGCCGCCGCGCTCTCCGAATACGCGAAGATCGGAAATCCCAAAGCTCGTCCCAAGCAGGCATGGCAGGTGAAGGACCACATAACGTGCGCGCGGCGCTTTACCCGCGAGGAGCTTCGAGGCGCGATCATCACCGCTCGCGACACCGAGCGCGCCATGAAAAGCGGAGCAGACCCCGAAGCGGCCTTTCAGGACTGGGTCGTAATGGTCTGCTCGGGGAGATAGCGCTCGCCGGGAAAGCGCAGTCGGCAGCGCCTAATCAAGATCGCCCCTGTTCACAGCCTCAATTTCCCCCAACAAAAGAAAAGGGCCCCAGTTTCCCGGAGCCCAAGCGGGCGGAACATCCAACCCCGCCCGCGAAGTTTCGGCGTAGCGCCTATTCGGCAGCCTCTTCGCCTTCGGCGGCAGCGGCCTCAGCCTTGGCGGCCTCTTCGGCTTCCTTGGCCTTGCGCTTGGCAGCGGCGGCCTCTTCCTTGAGCTGCTTCTCGCGGCGCTTGGCCTTCTCGGCGGAAGCGGCGGCGAGGGCGGCCTTGCGCTCGGCCTTCTTGGCAGCCTTCTTGTTGCCCGTGGCCTCCTGCTTCTTCGGTTCCGGCTTCACGTAAGCGGCGCGATCGGCGTCGGTCACGATGGTGTTGGCGAGCTTCATGACGCCGGACTTGCGATTCGCAGCCTGGTTCTTGTGGATGATGCCCTTCGAAGCGGCCTTGTCGAGCAGGCGGGAAGCGGCGAGGGCGGCAGCGTAAGCCTCGGCGCCGTTGCCGGCGGCGACAGCCTCGCGCACGCGGCGCACTGCGGTCTTCAGCTCGGACTTGCAGGCCTTGTTGCGCTGATGCGCCTTCTCGTTGGTGATGATGCGCTTCTTCTGGCTCTTGATATTTGCCATGATGGTTCCTTTCCTGAACAGCGGTTTCTCGACGCATGCAGCGTGCACGGCATGTTCGCGGAAAGGTGATGGAAGGCAAGATTGACGTGCGAGACGAAGAAAGCGCGATGCGCGTCTCGCATAGGAGGCAGTCTGGGTTTCTCTGTCTCGCAGGCCAATCGGCCGTCCAGCACAAGCGGTTTCCTCGATGCAGCCATGTCTGCGGATTCGCCGATGAATCTCGTCGCGCGAACGCTTGCTGGATACGCAATGCGATAGAATAGCAAAGGCTTTCGCCAATTGCACGAATTTTTTAGCGAATTGCCCCGTTTTCGGGCGCAAACGTATACATTGAACACAAATACTGCAAGAGATAAGGACCCATCGATCGTCATGACCGACCCTTCGCACATCAGGAACTTCTCCATCATCGCGCATATCGACCACGGGAAATCGACGCTTTCCGACCGCATCCTCGAGATGACGGGGACCATCGCCGAGCGCGACATGCAGGCCCAGCTCCTCGACACGATGGACATCGAGCGTGAGCGCGGCATCACTATCAAAAGTCAGGCGGTTCGCGTGACGTACAAGGCCGACGACGGGGAGGAATACCAGTTCAACCTCATCGACACCCCGGGGCACGTCGACTTCACCTACGAGGTTTCTCGCTCGCTCGCCGCATGCGAAGGCGCCGTGCTCGTGGTGGACGCCACGCAGGGCGTCGAGGCGCAGACGGTCGCGAACGCCATGATGGCGATGAACGCGAACCTCGAGATCATCCCGCTCATCAACAAAATCGACCTGCCCTCGGCCGACCCCGACCGCGTGCGCGCCGAAATCGAGGACGCGCTCGCCATTCCCGCAGACGACGCGGTGCTCGCATCGGGAAAAACCGGCGCGGGCGTGCACGACCTGCTCGAGGCCGTGGTCTACAACATCCCCGCACCAATCGGTGACGCAAACGCCCCGCTGCGCGCGCTCATCTTCGACAGCTACTTCGACTCCTACCGCGGCGTCGTGGCGCTCGTGCGCGTAGTCGACGGAAGCATGAGGAAGGGTCAGCGCTTGCGCCTTATGGCGTCGGGTAAGGATATCCTGGCCGAGGAAGTGGGCGCGCGCCATCCGGCCGAGGAGCCGCTGCCTGAGCTCGGCGTCGGCGAGGTGGGGTACCTGGTAACGGGACTCAAAGACCTCGTCCACGTGAAGGTGGGCGATACAATCACGCTCGCGGAGGGCGGCGTCGACGAGCCGCTGCCGGGCTATCGCGAGGCGAAACCCATGGTCTACACGGGCCTTTTCCCCATAGAGTCCGACCAGTACGAGCCCTTGAAAGAAGCCCTCGAGAAACTCTCGCTGAACGATCCCGCGCTGTTGTGGGAACCCGAGAAGTCCCATGCTCTCGGCTTCGGCTTCCGCGTCGGGTTCTTGGGGCTTCTGCACATGGAGGTCGTGAAGGAGCGGCTCGAGCGCGAGTTCAACCTCGATTTGCTCGCGACGGCGCCCTCGGTGGAATACCACGTCTTCAAGCAGGGCGGGGAAATGGCAAGCCTGCACTCCCCCCAGGAAATGCCCGACCCCGGCGAGATCGAGCATATTGAGGAGCCTTACCTTAAAGCGAAGATCCTCATCCCGCCCGATTACGTCGGCGCCGTCATGGACCTCACTGTCGCACGCCGCGGCACGTTCGTCACGATGAACTACCTCTCGCAGAACACGGTCGAGATGCTTTGGGAGATTCCCCTCTCCGAGCTCATCATGGACTACTTCGACAAGCTGAAATCGAACACGAAGGGCTACGCGTCGCTCGACTACGACTTCGCCGGCTACAAGCCCTCGCAGCTTGTGAAGCTCGACATCCTGCTCTCCGGTAAGCCGATCGACGCGCTGTCGTTCATCGTCCACAAGGACAAGGCGTACGACCGTGGGCGCGTGCTCACCGAAAAGCTGAAGGAAATCATCCCGCGCCAAATGTTCGAGGTGCCCATCCAGGCAGCTATCGGCGGACGCGTGCTCGCTCGCGAGACGGTGAAGGCGAAGCGCAAGGACGTCCTCGCGAAATGCTACGGCGGCGACATCTCGCGCAAGCGAAAGCTGCTCGAGAAGCAGA
>ERZ1034901.1419-NODE-1419-length-16693-cov-8.489542_pt1 | contig 16693 bp, 13 predicted proteins | sample MGYA00520628_ERZ1034901 | MGnify/ENA primary metagenome ERZ1034901 (study PRJEB33766, sample SAMN09781783) | gut metagenome | biome: gut microbiome | host: Homo sapiens | place: Madagascar | study: EMG produced TPA metagenomics assembly of the PRJNA485056 data... | reverse complement strand
GAATATCAAGAAAAAAGAAAGGGGATTCATTCAAATGTTTGAAAAAGAATTCGAAGGAAAAGTTGTATTAGTAACAGGCGGAAGCACAGGTATCGGTTATGCAACCGTTAAATCATTCCTCGCAACCGGAGCTAAAGTATACTTCTTAGGAAAACCAGGTGAGGATTTAACAAAACAGACAGAAGAGCTGAAAGCTATCAATCCTGATTACGACTTTGCATCAAACACAATCGACCTTTGCGATTACAAAGCAGCTCAGGCACTCTATGCTGAGATCGAAGAAAAATGGGGTCGTCTGGATGTTCTGGTTAACAACGCTGGTGTAGACAGCAGTTTACCGATCCACAAGATGAAACAGTCTCAGTGGGATTACGTCATGAACGTTAACCTTAAGGGAATGTTCAACCTTACAAAATACGCTATCAAGTACCTTAAGAAGACAAAAGGATGTATCGTTAACACAGCATCTGTTGCCGGTATCTACGGTGCAGGATGCGGATGCCCATACCCAGCTTCTAAGGGTGGTGTTATTGCTTTCACTAAGTCTATGGCTTGGGAGCAGGCATACGCCGGAATCCGCTGCAACGCAGTAGCTCCTGGTGTTATCGATACCAACCTGCTTGCAACAGTTCCTCCATTCGCTAAGAAGAACCTTGCAAAACAGATTCCTCTTGGATATATTGGAGCACCACAGGAAATTGCAAATGCGATCCTGTTCCTGTCTTCTAGCGCAGCACAGTATATCACAGGTGTTACACTGCAGGTAGACGGTGGATATGTTCCACACAACACAGTAGGCTAAGCCGAATTAAGCCAAATATGAATTTAAGCAGATACACAAAGGAGACGTCATTGTGAGTACCAAGCACTTTAATATATTTAATACTGGCGAAAGCAGTTTTTTCACACCGGGAGTACAATTAGCTAATATAGCAAGAGTCAAACCGGATGCTCCGGCCATCGTATATATTAATCCGGAGAATAAAGAGTCTGTCATGACCTGGCATTCTCTCGAAGTGCTCTCCAACCGTATCGCATGGTATCTGCTGGAACAGGGAATCAAGCCGGGCAAGAGCGTCATTGTCGCTCTGCCCAACATTCCCACCCACATTGCTCTTGCTTTTGGAATCTGGAAGGCAGGTGGATGCTATGTACCGGTCTCTCCGCGAGTACCCCGCAAAAATATGATGGAAATATGTGAATGTGTATCTCCATCACTGGTTATCACCAATCGATGGAAACCAGAAGGATGCTTAAGTCTCAGTTCTTCCGAGCTCAAGACGATCAGCGAAGATTACCCGGAGCATATGCCTCCGGACATTATGGCTGTTCCAAATCTTGCTAACTGCTCAGGCGGTACTTCTGGCAAGACAAAAGTTATTGAGCAGGATATGGCAGCCGGTGAAAGCGATGAAGGTCTCAAAACCTGGTTTGCAATCTCCGGTATGCGTTTTGAAATGCGCCAGTTACTTGCCGGTCCATTATTTCATGGTGCACCGCATTCTGTAGCATTTAACGGATTATATTGTGGCAATACATTATATATTCCATCCTGTTTTGACGCAAAAGCAATTGTAGCATTGATCAAAAAATATAAAATCGAATATGTACAGATGGTTCCTACTCTCATGCAGAGAATTATCCGTCTTCCGGATTTCAATCCGGAGGATCTGCAGAGCCTCGAAGTATTCTGTCACACCGGTGGCGTCTGTTCCGCAGACTTAAAACGGAAGTGGTTTGACATCCTTCCACCGGAAAAGATCTATGAGATTTACTCTATGACAGAATGTGTCGGTATGACATCTATCCGGGGCGATGAGTGGCTGGCTCACGAGGGTAGCGTAGGTCGAATGCCATGCGGAGAGATTGCGATCCGCGACAGCGAAGGTCACGATCTTCCAATCGGCGAAACCGGTGAGATTTTCATGTCCTGGGGACCGAACAAACCAAAAGTTACATATAAGAATATAACCCCTCTGGAAAGTGATGAAAATGGCTTTCGCAGTGTGGGCGACATCGGATATGTAGATAATGAAGGGTATCTTTATTTCAAAGACAGACGCAGTGATATGATTGTCACTGGTGGCGAGAATGTCTTCGCTGCTGAGATTGAAGCTGTCCTGAAGAAACATAAAAAAGTAAATGACGCTGTTGTCGTCGGACTTCCTGACAAAGAATGGGGACATCGCATTCATGCCTTTGTCGAAACAACAGAGCTCGTCAGTGATAAAACGCTGATCAAATTTGCACTGAATTATCTGCCTCCATATAAAATACCAAAATCATTTGAACACATTGACCACATTCCACGGAATGAGAGTGGTAAGGTCGTCCGCAGTCAAATGGTCGAGGACTATTTGAAACGACATGCGGACACGTGTTCTTCTTCAAGTACGAAAGGGGAAAAACATGGAGAATAAAAAATTCAAAGGCTGGGGAGTCTTAGCTGCAGCCTTTATTATGTCATTTATACCTACCGGAATCATGAGCAACTGTTTCTCACTGTATATGGCTCCAGTATGTGAAAACCTTGGATTCAGCACAACCAGCTGGTCAATGGTTAACCTGATCGCATCCTTCGCAAGCGCCATCGGTGCTATGATCATCGCAGGAATGTATCAGAAGAAAAATATGAAAATCACTATGGTTATCGTTACAGCCGGTACATGTATCTGTTGGTTTGTAGCAACACTCTGCACAGCCATCTGGCAGTTCTATCTGGTATTTGCGCTGTCTAACATCTTTATGGCCGGTCTTACACAGCTTCCGATCTCTATGCTGGTTACAGCATGGTTTGAAGACAAGCGTGCTACTATGATGTCTATCGCTTACGCAGGCGGCGGACTCGGCGGAGCTGTATGGGCTCCTGTAATTTCCCGCTTCATCTCTGCAAGCGGTGCAGGCTGGAAGACAGCTATGCTGTTCTCCGCTGGTGTTGTTGCTGTAGTTATGATTCTTACCGCTCTCTTCCTGGTAAAACGTTCACCGGCAGAGTACGGAACAGAGCCATATCGTACAGGTGACAGCAAAGAAAAGGAAAAAGAAGCAGCACAGAATTCCAACGCATGGATCGGTGTATCTAAGAAGACTGCTACCAAATCCGGTGCATGGCGCTGCATCATCGGTGTTGTAATGTTCACTGGTATCCTTTCAGCCGGTGTAACTACACATGTACCTAACTTTGTAACTTCAGTTGCTCAGGACGGCGGATCACTTCAGGGAACAATCCTCTCTGTATACTCTATCGTATCTATCATCGGTATGGTAGCAGGTGGTGCACTGATGGATAAGATCGGTATCCGCAAGACAGTTCTTGGCGCAGCTGTTCTGGTAATCATCGGACTTGCAAGCTTATATGCATATTCTGTAACCGGTACTACAGCAATCGCATTTGGATATTCTATCTTCTTCGCAATTGCAATGTTCCTGCCTAAGGTACTTCCATCAGTACTTATGTCTAAAGTATTCGGAACAAAAGACTACGGTGCTATCTATGCATTTGCTAACCTGTTCTTCCTGATCGGTGCTGCATTCGGTTCCGTACTGACATCTATCATTCAGGGAATCGTTGGATACGGCATCACATGGATCGTTTACATGTTTGTTGCAATTGCCCTGTTCCTGTGCGTATCTGGCGCAATTAAGGGTGGCGAGAAACTGCAGGCTAAGTATCCTCAGGGAGATAACTAAGAATTAATTATGCACTTAATGCAATTAATTTAAGAAAGGATGAATAACATGAAAGAGATTAACAACAAATTAACTCAGAAATTTGACGAATACCCAACATTTGGTGTTCTTCAGGGCGTAAAGGTATTCGTTACCGGTACTAATATCGCCGGACCTTTTGCCGGTTCTCTGATGGCTGAAATGGGTGCTAAAGTACTTCAGGCAGAAGCACCTTCTATTGCATGCCAGACAAGAGGTACTCTTGCATGGTCTCAGAATCATCGTAATGAGTATTCTATCACAATCAACATGGCTAAAAAATCAGGACAGAAAATCTTCCTGAAATGTATCGAATGGGCAGATATCTGGATTGAAGCCGGACGTCCGGGTTCCTATGCTAAACGTGGTCTGACAGACAAAGTTTGCTGGGAGCACAACAAGAAGCTGTCTATCGTTCACGTATCTGGTTACGGACAGTTCGGACCATCTAAAGACAAACCGTCTTACGACGTATCCGGACAGGCAATGGGTGGATATATGTACATGAACGGTGTATCTCCTACATCAGGACCGTTGAAAGTTAATCCTTACCTTTCTGACTACATTACAGCTTACAATGCTTGTATTGCAGCTATGGCAGGATATATCGGAGCACAGAACACAGGCGAAGGAGATTCTTGTGACGTAGCTCAGTACGATACCATGTTCCGTCTGCTGGACAACTACCCGGCAAACTGGTTCAACAAAGGTTACCCGAAACAGGGCGAGCCGGTTCCATATCGTACAGGTAACAAGAGTGATATGGCTTCATGCTTCTCATTCTACGACACCAAGGACGGCGGTGCTATGTTCGTAGCTATCGTTGGACAGGGACCTGTAAAACGTGGATACCCAATCATCGGAATGGGCAAACCTGGTATCACAAAAGGAATTCCGAAGAACTGTACCGGATTCCCTCTGTTTGACCCACGTGGAAAACAGGCAGATGAACTGTGTGCAAAATTCTGTGCTGAGCGTACATGTGATGAACTGGAAGAGATCTTCAACAAAGCTAATATCCCTTGCCAGAGAGCTTATGGACCGGCTGATATCGAGAACGATCCTCAGTACGAAGCACGTGAGAACATCGTTGAATGGGAAGATCAGTGCTTCGGTAAGATGAAAGGTATCGGACTTACCAACATCTTCAAGAAACATCCTTCTCAGATCGTTGCTGCTGCTCCTTGCTTCGGTGAGCATAACCGCGAAGTACTCGAAAGCTTTGGATATACAAAAGAAGAGATTGATGCTATGTATGAAAAGGGAGATCTGGTAACATGGACTCCTGCTGATACAGCAAGAATCAAGAACTTCGTTGGCTGGAACTTCTTCTGGGATCCAGAGAGACAGTCTAAGCGTATCGGTCTGGAATATCCACCGAAAACACTGTAATTAACAAGATATTATCCAATAAAGACCGTCTGCAAGTTGCAGGCGGTCTTTTAATCTTGATTCACTTCTATAAATATTGACTGCCATATAGAAATTCGTACAGGCTGATTTCTAATAGCGGCTTATTGCGCAAAAAGCTTCAGGTACTTCCTGAAGCTTTTTCAAAAGGCGCCAACCAGATTTGAACTGGTGATAGAGGTGTTGCAGACCTTTGCCTTACCACTTGGCTATGGCGCCATACGATATATGAGTGTTCTCTCCGAGACACTCATATATTATACCATTCTTTTTCTATTTCGTCAACATTTCTTCGACCTCTTCTTGCTCCGGCATAGAACGGATTGCACCCTTTTTAGTAGTTACGATCGCTGCTGCAGCATTCGCAAAATCAAGGATTTCGGTCAGATCCTTCTCGGTCAGATTATCAATGCCTCTTTCCAGCACACCATTCAATGCACTTCCACAGAATGTATCTCCGGCACCTGTCGTTTCCACGGTATCCACCCGGTATCCTGCCTTTTCTACACGCATACCCTTATAATATGCACGACTTCCATCTTTACCCATTGTAAGGAAAATAAGCGGAATATGATAAGTCTCCTGCAGATATCGGATTCCCTCATCATAATCTTCTTTCCCGGACACAAACTGTATCTCATTATCGGAAATCTTCAATATATCACAATATCGGAACCCATATTCCATCATCTTCTTTGCTTCATCCAGAGACTTCCACAGAGGTGGTCTGAGATTCGGATCCAGTGAAATCAGGCAGCCAGCCTCTTTTGCCACTTCTAATGCTTTTTTTGTCGCGCTCCTGACCGGCTCATCTGTCATCGATAATGTTCCAAAATGAAAAATCTTTGCCTGACGGATCACATCATAATCGACTTCTTCTTCACGGAGCATCATATCCGCTCCCGGCTTTCTGTAGAAAGAAAAATCACGATCTCCATCCGGGAATGTATGTACAAATGCAAGTGTTGTCGGAATCTCCTGATCCATCCGGAGTCCTGTCGTATCTACCCCGACTTCTTCTATTGTTTCTTTCAGCAATTTGCCAAACTGATCTTCTCCGACTTTACCGAGGAATGCTGTCTTTCTGCCAAGCTTTCCAAGCATGGCAAGCACATTACACGGTGCCCCGCCCGGGCATGCCTCAAAACAGTTATTTCCCTGTTCACTCTGTCCATTCATTGCAAAATCTATCAACAGCTCACCCATTGCCACTACATCATATTTCTTTTCCATCTTTCTACCTCTTATTTCAACTAATATCCAAGCTCTTCATTCACCAAAATCACTTTAATCCTCTTCGACTCCTTGGAGTAGCGTGTTATCAGGAACTGGCTGCATATCGTATCCGGTGATTTACAGTCAGCACAAGAACCCGTCTTCTTACACGGAGTCTGAATATCAAATCTCTGTGCATTAACAGGCGCTGCCAAATGGCGTGCGCGCGACCATGCCGTATCCAGATCTCTTACCACTTTATTCATTCCAACAACCATCAGTACATTCTCCGGTCCCCATGTAATAGCTGCCACACGATTCCCTTTCCCGTCTATATTTACCAGAATGCCATCTTCCGTAATAGCATTGGTACTGCAGAGAAAATAATCGCACCCCAGACATTTATACTCGATTTCCCTTTTCTCTTCTGCTGAGCTGCACATATCTCGGTTATACACCTTATATTCTCCGGAACAGACAGCTTCCTTAAGCCCAATATCTGCTATAGATACTGAACCACCCCATCCTATACTGCTTCCGCCAGGAATCAACGCCAGCGCAATTTTAAGTGCCTCTTCTTTTGTCTCTGCATAATACCCCTCCATATTTCTTGATTCCAGTCCTTTTATAACTTTCTCAGCAAGTTTCCGGTTTCTTTCTGTTAGCATTTTGTTCATAGTGATCTCCTATCCACGCATCTTCATAAAATACAATGCCACCATAATCCTCGTACGATTTTCGTTACTCATTATATCATATCCGAGAATTTCTTTCACTTTATTCATTTTATAATTCATCGTATTCTTATGGCAGTACATCGCCTGTGCCGTATGCACAATGCTGCATTCATTTTCAAAAAATGCTTTTAATATATCAAGATAATCTGTGTTTTCTTTTTCATCATAGTCTATCAGTTCGCCCAACACCTCTCTGATAAATGCTTCTCCGGTGTCTTCATGTCTCAGATCTGACAGTACTTTATATACGCCCAGTTCATCGTATACCAGCAGATTTGTCGCAATTGCTGTCTTTGTCAGCTGGTATGCCACCATCGCATGTTCGTAGCTGTCTTCCAGATCCTGCAAACGCATTACCATATCGCCAATTCCCACATAGACCTGCATATCCTGCTTACAGATCTTCTGGAATATACGCCGAACCTGCTTTACTGTCTTATCCGCCACCATGATTAAAAGCCTGTCCTCATCTGTCACGACAACGCCTCGGAAATCCGAATACTGAAGCTGCTTTGCCAGTTCCTGAAGTCGCTTATTCTCTTCCCCCTCCTGGTAAGCATGACAGCTCAGGATTGCCATAATATAATGCATATTACGATAAAATCCATTATGCTCAAAATGATGCAGATATGCCGCCTCATGATCCGGATAATAGATTGCATTCTTAAGTGCCTCATTCAAATTTGTATCCCGCTGTTCATTCTCCAGAAGAATAGACGCAAATATGCGCATTACATCAAGATACGGTGTCTTCCATCCACTTGAAAATAATGGAAATTTTTTTCTATTACAATAGTCCACAATCCTCTGCGGATAGCAACTGCCTTCATGAAGTGACAATACCAGTCCTCCCGTCCCGGCCTCGATCAATCTCTGCACAAAATCCATCAGCCATTCCTCAGACGTATACTGAATCCCCGCACTGAATATCAGTTCATCGCCATGCAGCAGCTCAATAAACTCCGGATTTTCCACAATGTGCGTCCATCCAATAACCTTATGGAAACAGCTCTTTGTAACCAGGTGCATATCATACATCGGCTCAACTTCCCGATACAATTCTTCCAATGCAACCGCCATATCTTACCCTTTCTGTCAATAAATTCAATTTTACCGTCATAAAATCATACACTTTTTATCCTATCGCTTCTATTTTATCAAAATTGTGCTCAAGGCACAATTAAAATGACATTTTCTGTAGTAAAAGGATATATACCATTACCATATAACATGATATATTGTTCATGAACACAAATGCATGACATTCATGCATCCCCCGAATCGTGTTCACATTCAATCTCCAGATTGCTAAAAGACTGCGTAACCACGCAGCCTTTTTTAGTTCAACAGGCAGTTATTCAGTTAGTAGCTGCGTCTGACATCGTTAGATGACAGATTTTACGAATAGTCCGGGCGGGGCTGAATATCTTCCCAACAGGCAGTAGCTCCGCTGCCGCCCATCTATCCTATCTTTTCCATAATCTTATCAAGTATCACGCCTGCCACTTCTTCTTTTGACATGAGTTCCTGCTCTTCTGCGCCATTCTCAGTTATCAGCGTTACCACATTCGTATCTCCCGCAAATCCGGCTCCCGCCACTCTCAGATTATTGGCTACGATCATATCTGCATTTTTCTTCTTTAACTTTTGGGATGCATTTTCCAACAGATCCTGTGTTTCCATAGCAAAGCCACACAAAAACTGTCCATCCCTCTTGTGTGCTCCGAGATACCCAAGTATATCCTGTGTCCGTTCCAATCCGATAGACATCTGATCATCCGACTTCTTGATCTTTTCCGAACTGACAGCTGCAGGTCTGTAGTCCGCTACCGCCGCTGCCTTGATAATAATATCTGCCCACTCGCTTCTCTCTGTAACTGCCTGAAACATATCTTCTGCACTGGTCACGCTAACCCGCTCCGCAAAAAGCGGTGCCGCAAGAGCCGTATGTCCACTGACCAGCACGACCTCCGCACCTCTGAGTGCACTGATCTTTGCAAGACTATATCCCATCTTACCGGATGAGTGATTGGTGATATAGCGTACCGGATCCAATGCTTCCTGTGTTGCGCCTGCTGTTACCAGTACATGCTTCCCTGCCATATCTTTTTCAAACGCACAGGCCATCAGGATATACTGAAATAATTCTTCCGGCTCCAGCATCTTCCCCTTACCGATGTCTCCGCAGGCAAGATGTCCGCTTGTCGGATATGCAATCGTCATACCATATTCTTCCAGCTTACGCATATTATCCTGTGTCACCGGATTCTCATACATGCGAGTATTCATAGCCGGTGCTACGATCTTAGGACAATCACAGGCAAGAATAGTTGTAGTCAGCATATCGTCAGCCATGCCATGTGCAATCTTCGCAATAATATTCGCTGTAGCCGGCGCGATCATCACTACATCGGCCTCTTTAGCCAATTCTACGTGCTCCGTACTGTATTCGTGATTCCTGTCAAACGTATCCGTCAGACATCTTCTCCCTGTAAGTGACTCAAACGTCAGCGGAGCAATAAACTGTCTGGCGTGCTCTGTCATGATTACCTGTACCTGCGCTCCTGCTTTTACAAGAAGGCTTGTAAGTGCTGCACTCTTATATGCTGCAATGCCACCTGTCACACCAAGAACTACTGTCTTCCCCTTCAACATAGCCGTATTCTTATTCTCCTTCATTAGCAAATCACCGCCACATCTTCCACAGACTTTCTCTTTGGCATATCTGGTGATACAGTTCCATATCCCACACCGATCACAGATACTACCATCTGCTCCTCCGGGATACTCAGGATCTCATGCAGCTTCTTCTCATCGCGGATTCCCATAACCAACGTTCCAATTCCCATCTCAGCCGCTTTCAGCAGCAGATTTTCATTCGCCAGTCCAAGATCATAAATTCCCCAGCCATTGCCAAGTTCATTCGTTGGCTCTCCACTTCTTTCATAACCGGAGCGATTCTTAACCACTGCTGTAACAATCAACGCAGAAGCTCCCTCTACATTATTGGCATTAAATTCCGGCAGGCACTCAGTACGTACCTTTTCAAACATATCCCGAGAAAGTACACAATAATATCTTGCTGTCTGGCTGTTCTTCCACGATGGCGCATAAATTGCTGCCTGAATCATTTCCCTGATCTGTTCCTCTGACACTTTCTTTTCTGCGTCATACTTTCTAATGCTGCGTCTTGATTCTATAACTTTCTGAAATTCCATACTGACCTCCCGCTCTTCTGTCAAAATGATTAAGCTGTATTCTTATAATGCTAGCCTTATTTTAACACATGTCCCTAATTGAGACAATGAATTTTAGTTTACATTTTCTATTGACTTTTTGTTTTTTAGTGCTATACTGGCAACATAACGCGCGTATCAATTTTAAAGAAAGGAGTTTACCGTATTATGGTTTCTACTAACGAAAAAGTAAAAGAAATCACACATATATATGATAAAATAATGAAACGAATCCTAACCTTATCAGGAACCGCTGTTATCAATCTTATTAATGGGCTTTTTAATACCAGTCACCCTACTGACGCTCCTGTTCTCTACCACTGGACTGAGCACACCGATGATGACCTGAACCGCACAATTGCTGATACAATACTCACCATTGATCACATTTATATCTATCATCTGGAAGCACAAATGTATCAGGATGACGAGATTGAATTCCGTGTTTTTGATTATGGCTACAAATATGCTCTGGACAACCGCAGGAATCCGGATCACCTGATATTCCCCACTCCGCGTATTTTACAGCTTTATGCCCACAAAGGACTCCCAGACTCCAAGTCAATCACTCTTGATTTTGGAAATCAGGGTACGTTTCTCTATACCGTCCCTGTATTTAAGCTGCTTGAACACGACCTCGCATACCTCAATGATAACAAAATGATCGTTCTGGCTCCCTTTATGATGCTTTCTCTGCGGGATTCTATCAGAGAGAAACGCACCAAAGAGAATACAGAAGCCTTGCATAATCTGATATTAAATGATATACTTAGCTTAATTGAAAGCAATCGTTTATCCGGAGATATCACATCTGCCGATGCCATACGTCTCCAGCGTTTGCTCTACAAGTTATATCAACACTTATATGCTCATTATCCAGAATTCCAGGAAGGAGGTCTGAATGATATGATGGAAGATGGTCTTGTCTTAGATTGCGACATTTGGGAGCGAGATATCACTAAAAAACTAACCAAAGAATTAACCGAACAGCTTACCGGCGAATTGACCGAACAAATTACAAATAAAGTTTCTGCTGAAACGCATGCCCAAGATCTTGCAGACACCGTCCGCAAGTTATACCACAAGCTTCACTGTGTCGACCAGGTAGCAGATCTTCTGGATCTTTCTGTCGAACGTGTGACAGAGATTTTAGAATAATCAGAAGAGTCCGCAGGTGAATCTTTAGAATCTTTCTTTTGATTCACCTGCGGACTGCTTGCTTTTCATTCTTACTCTTCATTCACCAGTATTGGTACGCCTGCATCCTCGTATGTTCCGTCTTGTGATGTCTGTTTCCCGATTTCTGCGATAATTTTGGCACTGTCCCAGCCCAGGCTCTCGCATTCTGCATATGCCTTTTCCACATTGCCATTCTGCAGATATGCACGGATTGCACGATATTCAATTTCATCCGGTGCTTTCGCGATATCCTGGCCTTCATTCCAGATCACCTTTTTATCCGACATTGTCTTACCATAAAATGCAATCTGTTTAGCATAACAGGTATACTCCTGCTTGGTTTCTTCTGATATTCCTTCTAATCTGACCGGAAATATGATGGTACTCTGCTTAATCTCCGGTACAGAATCAGTCTCCCAGAAAGTTCTTCCTCGCATCCAGCATTCCAAGGTCTGATAAGTTTCCTGACTTTGCAATGTCATTGGATCCCGCAAACCTGTCACTGATTGTATGCCTATATTTTTACTGCTTTTCAAAGTGCAATATATATCTCCTCCCACCAACTGATATATTTCTTCCACTTCAACTTCATCTGAAGATATTCCATAAAAAAGCCCTGAATATCCCCAATAATTTTCTGTTATATAGTTACAGAAAAAATGTCCGCCTATTATAAGAGTCATGATTAATGCAAAGCAGATAACAACCTTCAGCATTGTTCTTTTTTTCAACCTTTCCATAACATTTTCGGCACTTTTCTGTATCTGAAGATCCGATTCTGTCTGGGTCTGCACCTGTATATCCTGCATTTTTTCAGACGCTTCATAGACCCGTCTGCACTCCTGGCACTCTGCAATATGATCCTCCACCATTTTTCTGCTCTCTTCCTGCAGGCAGTCATCTTCATATAACACCAACATATCCTGTACAATCGCACATTCCTTCTTCATATTCACCGTCCGCCTTTCTGCATCAGCTGCTGAATCTTAATCTTTGCCCTGTGAAATGTCACCCTCGCCCAGCCTTCTTTTCGTCCGAACACCTCACCGATTTCACGGTATGACAATTCTCCTAATACCCGCAGAGTAAACACTTCTTTATATGGCTCTTCCAGGTCGTGCAGTATCCGGTAGATTTCCATGGATTCCTGCCGTCTCCCCACCTGCTCATCCAACGCTCTCTCTAACTGGTTACTCCTCAGCCTATCCTCTTCCAGCTCTTCTGGACTATCGCTTATGACTTCACGCCTGTGTTTTTTCTTCCAGGAAAAGTAAGTATGTTTTGCAATCTGACACAGCCATGTTCCCAACTGGCATTCCCCTTTAAACTTATGAATGGCTTTCATTGCACGAAAGAATGTTTCCTGCGTCAGTTCTTCCGCAGTCTCTCTGTTGCCATCCAATGACAGCAGATAATAATACACTTCTTTATAATATCGCGCATATATTTCTTCAAATTGCATCTCCTCACCCCCCTTTGCCAATAAGACTCCGCATACAGCATTTCGTTACAGCAAATATAAATTTATTTGATTTTTCTAAAATCTGATATCCAAAACTTTATACCCGATCAATCTTCCTTATTTTCCTGTCATAGGTATAGACTCCATTCACTTCTTCTTCGATATCTGACCACTGCGTATAAACGCTGGCACAAAGTCCTTCTGAAATCAGTTCCCGCATCTTATCTGCCCGTTCTGTACAGCGTTTATTTAGCTCTTCTCTGGTCTTACATGCTCCATATCCGTATTGTTTTTCACACGCCGTATGTCCGCTTATCGGATAACTGTATCCTCCGTATTCCGATAATGCTGATGCGCGCTTTCTTTCCGGACGGATAAATAGTCCAAAGAAATAATTATGCAGGCTTGAAAAATCTCCACCACCCTGATCAAACCACCCGCTCGCCTGATCGATCAGACGATCCGGATCCATTTCACGCAGAAGTCTTGTCATATCCTCCGTCTGGAACTGTCCCCAGCCTTCATTGAAGATTACCCAGGATGCGATGCTCGGATGTCCTTTCAGCACGCGCACTGTCTCCTGCATTTCCCGGACAAACTCCAGACGTCCGGCTTTATTCTTTCTGGAAAGCAGACGCGGATAAATGTCTCTCATCGGAATCTTAAGCCACGACATCACTGTGGCCAGATACGTCACAAACCAGTGCTTATATCGCTCCCCTCCATTTACCATATCCTGCCATACCACGATACCAAGACGGTCACAATGATAATACCATCTCTGCGGTTCGATCTTAATATGCTTGCGTACCATGTTAAATCCAGTCTTTTTCATTTCTGTAATATCAAAGATAAATGCCTCATCACACGGTGGTGTATACAATCCCTCCGGCCAGTATCCCTGATCCAGCACACCATTCTGAAACTGTTCTTTTCCATTCAGACAGATACGTGGAAACCCTTCTGTCTCTGCATCCGGCTCCAGTGAAAACTTCTGCATAGCGAAATAACTGATTATCTGATCTTCACCCATTGTTACTTTGTAATAATACAGATACGGTTCTTCACATGTCCATAATCTGACATCCGGAACAGGTATCTCAATCCATGCACTTGTGTTCCCTTTAGTTTCTGTTATCACCGTCTCAGGTATTTCAAACATGTCAAAAACATCTTCTGAACATTCCATTGCCTCTGGATAAATCGCCGCTTTATGCACTGTAATCCGACACTTCTGCTCTGGTCCAGACGCGTGAACACAGATTCTTACCACGTTCCGATCTATATCCGGTATTGCTTCCAGTTCTGTTATATATACTTCCGGTACGTATTCCATCCATACGGTCTGCCAGATACCGCTCTGAGCCGTATAAAACATGCCACCTGTTTTTAATTTTTGCTTTCCTTTGGCGTGATAAGATGTATCACTGCGATCTTTCACAGCTACTGTAAGTTCATTTGCCCCATCATGCACAGCATCGGTAATATCCAGTTCAAACGGAAGATATCCTCCCGTATGTCTGCCAGTCTGATGTCCATTCACATACACAGCACATGCCTGGTCCACTGCTCCAAAGTGAAGAATCAGACGATGCTTCTTCAACTGTACTTCATTCACATCTATGGTACGCTTGTACCACAGATATTCCTCCGGCTGCAATTGACGATTCACTCCTGACAGTACTGCTTCCGGTGAAAATGGCACCAATATCTTTCCATCGTATTTCTCCGGCTTCTGAAAAGCATCCGTAAATGCATACTCCCAATATCCGTTCAGATTGATATATGAATCTCTGACAAGCAACGGTCGCGGATACTCCGAAAGTACATGTTCCGGATCTATATTCTTTCCCCATCTGGTATATAACTGCTTCATAAGCCATCCCCTTTCCCTGACATTTGTATATTTACTCTCATTATAATAACGCAGCTTCTCTGCATCAATCATAAATCGAACAGGTTGACAACTACCCAACGTACATAAAAAGAGCCCTTTATTCTTTCACAAAAGAACAAAAGACTCTTTCAAGAGAATATCTAATTATAATTTACAAAAATCCCATTAATTTCCACATCGGATACATCACTACAACAAATCCGACAATCATAATAACAGCTTTTAATGTCATTTCCTTTACAAAACGTCCCATAGACATCATTCCAAACTCATACATGATCAGATTACCAGCTGACTCATATGGGAAGAACAATACTTCGCAGGAATACAGAAGCAACATACATGCTGTAACCGGACTCATTCCCAATGAAACTGCCATCTGCGCAAATGGGAGTGACAAACCTCCGAGCATCGCATACGGCGTCATAAAAAGATTTGCGATCATTCCGATAATGATAAATGCCAGACATACAAACAACATTCCTTTTCCCTGTAATGCAGGTACCGCAATTGATGTAAGGAAATCTCCGAATCCAACGGCAGCTCCCGCAATACCAATTTCCAGACAAGATGACACAAAAAATACCGTTGTAAAGTTAATCTTTTTAACCGTTCCTTCATTTCCAATACCGATTCCCGGTAAAAATACAAGTACTGATATTACCATGAATCCATATGCTGCCGGAAGACCCGTGATTCTTGTAGAGCAAAGATACACAAGAAGAATCAGCACCAGAATAATACCTCTTTTTTCTTTGCCAGTAATATGACCGAGACTTTTATAATGTTCTTCCAGTATTTCCTTGCCAGCACTGGTCTTCAGATCCTTGGTATGATATACCTTCATCAGGATCAAGATACAAATAATACACCATAGGATGAACCATCCATTGTATTTCAACGAAGAAGTCATTGTCATAGTATAGTCCGGAATAAACTCGCGCACAGATCCTTCTATGATAGAAAAGTATCCTGGATAATACAGACACACGGTACATCCAGTTGCACCGATTGTACCAGCAAAACACAACAGTGCAGATTCTTTTGATGGCTTTAATCCCATTGCCTTACATACACCATATACCAGTACACTGGCAACCAGCCATCCATTACAGAATGTAATCAGGTTCAGGATAATGCCTATTACAAAGCAGGCAAATACTGTTCCTACATATGTTCCTCCACATTTTGTAATGATAAAATATGCAATTCGTTCCAGAAGTCCACATTCCTCCAATACAGCACTGAACACCAGTCCACCAAGTACCATCCAGACGGTAGTATTGGTCCATGAGCCAAATGCAACTTCCACCGGTGCCAGACCTGTAACCAGATATAACGTTGGCAGCAAAATCGAAGCAGCCAGTTTCGGTATCAACTCAAACGCTATAATCAAAATTACAAACACCGTAATCATAAAGAATTTTCTAAGATCCTCTGTAAACATTCCCTGTACAGGGATTACTCCAATGATCAGTGGCAGGAGGATTGTCACCCCCCAACCGATGATCGTTTTTTTATTTGTATTTTTTTCCATCGTCTCTCAATCCATTTCTAAATTTTTTACATGATTTTGTATAACTTAGAAATCTGCCATCAGGCAACTATTACAGCGCAAGTAAGCTTGTGATCAGCATGTTTGCTCCAACAAACAGCAATACACAATATACGATACGCAGGAAAGTCTCTTTATTAATCTTCTTCAGGAATGCCATACCCACAAAGAAACCAACTGCTGCCATCGGTGCACCAACCGCAAGTGCACTCCACAAATGCGGTGTAACTACGCCGCTTCTGAACTGTGAGAATGCATTCCATGTATTCAAAATAACCCATACCATATTCATAG
>ERZ1034901.1414-NODE-1414-length-16773-cov-29.142062_pt1 | contig 16773 bp, 18 predicted proteins | sample MGYA00520628_ERZ1034901 | MGnify/ENA primary metagenome ERZ1034901 (study PRJEB33766, sample SAMN09781783) | gut metagenome | biome: gut microbiome | host: Homo sapiens | place: Madagascar | study: EMG produced TPA metagenomics assembly of the PRJNA485056 data... | reverse complement strand
GATGCAGCAAACGGATCGGCAGATTATCGAGATTATGGCGAGCAAGGCCAGATAAGCGGTGAGTCTTGGGTATCGTGCCTGAAGCCGGATGCGATGCTGGCGCATCTTATCCGGCCTACGGGGTGCGCAATTTATTGATGTTGCTGGGTTTTGTGCCTGAAGCCGGATGCGATGCTGACGCATCTTATCCGGCCTACGGGTTGCGCAATTTATTGATGCTGTTGGGTTTTGTGCCTGAAGCCGGATGCGATGCTGGCGCATCTTATCCGGCCTACGGGTTGCGCAATTTATTGATGTTGTTGGGTTTTGTGCCGGATGCGATGCTGGCGCATCTTATCCGGCCTACGAGTGGTGCAATTTATTGATATTGCTGGGTTTTGTAGGCCGGATAAGGCGTTTACGCCGCATCCGGCAACCTGTCTTTATGCGGCGGCTTCATCCTCGGCTAACCGCGTTTCGGCATCAGCTACTATCGCTTCCAGCTCGCTCAACATCTCTTCATAGCCAAAGTTTTTAGTTGCGCGAGTGGTTTCTTTCGCCACAACGGGCTTCACTGACTGGCGTTTCTTCGCCGATTTTTTACTCATCATCTTCTCCCTGTAAAAACAACTAGACAGGTAAATCTATCAGTAAAGCGCGCAGCGGGGAATCAGCAACCAGCGTAATGTTAGCCTCGTCACGAATAAATGCACCATCACCGCAGGTCAGTGCCGCTTTCTCTTCATGATGCGTAATCGCATGAAATTGGCCGTGAATCGATTGTAAATAGGCGCGCGGGCCGTGAAGTTGAAAGTTCGCACTTTCGCCCTTAGCGAGCACAATATGATGCAACCACACTTGCTGGCGCAGTTGCAGGCTACCCTCTGTGCCATCGGGCGAGGCGATTAATTGCTGCTTGCCCATATTAAGCGCCAGTTTTTGAATCAGCGGATTCTCTCGCTGCGGGCAGGCATCCAGCCAAAGCTGCATCCGCGTTAACGGTTTGTCTTTGCTAATGTTATGTTCGCTATAACTCACGCCCGGCTGAGTAGAAAGCAATAAGGCTTCACCGGCGCTGGCCTGAACATGATTGCCTTCACTGTCGCGGTATTCTGCTTCTCCATCCAGAATCACATTCAAAATATCGACTTTTGGATAGGTTCGTGGCTGAAAGGCGGCTCCTGGAGCCAGCACTTCCTGATTGAGCACGCGCAGGGAGGCGTAGCCTAACAATTTAGGGTCGAAGTAGTGTCCAAAGGAAAAAGTATACCGGGCCTGTAACCATCCGTAGTCTGCTTGTCCACACTGCCTGGCAGTTCGGGTAGTAATCATAATTATTGACCTCTCTTTACTTCCTTTTATGGTAAGGGGCTGGACGCTACATTGTTAGCCAGATATTCTGCCCGGTATGTTCAAATTTCCTGAATGAGAACGACATGGCCAAAGAAAGGGCATTAACGCTGGAAGCACTGCGTGTTATGGACGCGATCGATCGCCGTGGCAGTTTTGCGGCAGCAGCAGATGAGCTGGGACGCGTGCCTTCTGCGCTTAGCTACACCATGCAAAAACTGGAAGAAGAGCTGGATGTGGTACTGTTTGACCGCTCTGGCCATCGCACCAAATTCACCAATGTCGGGCGTATGTTGCTGGAGCGAGGACGCGTTCTGCTGGAAGCGGCAGATAAACTGACTACTGATGCGGAAGCCCTCGCGCGCGGTTGGGAAACGCATCTCACCATTGTGACCGAGGCGCTGGTGCCGACGGCTGCCTTTTTCCCTTTGATCGACAAACTGGCGGTGAAAGCCAATACCCAACTGGCAATTATCACCGAAGTGCTGGCGGGCGCGTGGGAGCGGCTGGAGCAGGGGCGAGCAGATATAGTTATCGCGCCGGATATGCATTTTCGTTCCTCGTCGGAGATCAACTCGCGCAAGCTCTATACCTTAATGAACGTCTACGTTGCCGCGCCGGATCACCCGATTCACCAGGAGCCGGAACCGCTTTCTGAGGTGACGCGCGTGAAATATCGCGGAATTGCGGTTGCGGATACCGCTCGTGAGCGTCCGGTATTGACGGTGCAGTTGCTGGACAAACAGCCGCGCTTAACGGTCAGTACCATTGAAGATAAACGCCAGGCGTTACTGGCGGGGCTGGGTGTCGCAACTATGCCGTATCCGATGGTGGAAAAAGATATTGCTGAAGGACGGCTACGTGTCGTTAGCCCGGAATCGACCAGCGAGATCGATATTATTATGGCCTGGCGTCGCGACAGTATGGGAGAAGCAAAATCCTGGTGTTTGCGGGAAATTCCAAAGTTGTTCGCCGGAAAATAAACGATTAAGCACCTTTCACAAGGTGCTTAATTATTATTCCTGTTCCAGTTTCGGGTCTGGCCCAAAGCGGTTTTCACCCGGTGTACCCGCCTGGCAGTTAAAGACGATGATAATCAGCCAGCCGATAAACGGGATTAAGAACAGCATTACCCACCACGCCGAGCGGTCGGTGTCGTGCAGGCGGCGGAACTGAACTGCCCACCACGGTAAAAACACCAGAATGCCATAGATTGTCGTCAGGATGCCTTCGCCACCGGCGCGTTGCCAGCCTAACATTTTATCCAGTAGTCCCAGCACGAACGTAAAGATGATGTTGACCAGAATAAACATCCAGTACTCTTTGCGCCGCGCACGACCCCGAAATCCGACATAATTTTTTAGTACTTTCAGATACCAGTCCATTTTTGCCTCAATTTTGCTCAATCACTTGTTTTTAAAGCAGCAAATTAAGAATAGACATGAATGAAATGGCAGTAAATATCACCACGGTGAATTAATGAGGTGCAATGAACGGAACTTCAGACTGATGGCAAGCGCAAAATCGCCAGATGCGCTACGCTTATCTGGCCTGTGAGTTCTCTGCAATATATTGAATGTACAATATTTTTAGGTCAAATAAGCCGTTCAAGCCGCATCCGACATGAACAACACGCACTTAGCTAGCAATCAGAGGCACCACGAAGGGTGCCTTTGTCTAGCCGAAGCGAACGTCCCGCCCGTGCGGTTCATCAAGATCCTGCCACGGACCAATCGAAATAATCCCCGTAGGGTTGATGGTCTTATGGCTGCGGAAGTAGTGATTACGGATGTGATCAAAATTGACAGTTTCGGCAATCCCCGGCATCTGGTAGATATCGCGCAGGAAGCCGTACAGATTCAGGTAATCGCTGATGCGGTGCTTATCACATTTGAAGTGGGTGACATACACCGGATCAAAACGCACCAGCGTGGTCCACAGGCGAATATCGGCTTCGGTTAACTGGTTACCGGTCAGATAGCGATGCTGACCTAAGATCTGCTCCAGTCGCGCCAGCGATTCAAACACTTTCACCACCGCCTCGTCGTAGGCTTCCTGGCTGGTAGCAAAACCGGCTTTATACACGCCATTGTTGACGGTGTCGTAAATCCAGCCGTTAAGTTCGTCAATTTTAGTTTGCAGCGCAGGAGGATAATAATCTCCCGCTTTCGCGCCGAGTGCATCAAACGCGGTATTGAACATGCGGATGATTTCCGCCGATTCGTTGCTGACAATGGTGTGGTTCTTTTTGTCCCACAGCACGGGAACAGTGACACGTCCGCTATAGTGCGGATCGGCGTGGAGATAAAGCTGATACAGAAATTCGTGTTGATAGAGCGTATCACCGGTTGCTCCCGGAAAACTGTCATCGAAGGTCCAACCGTTTTCCAGCATCAGCGGATTCACCACGGAAACGGAGATAAACGGTTCCAGACCTTTGAGTTTACGCATAATCAGCGTGCGGTGCGCCCACGGGCAGGCGAGTGAAACATAGAGATGGTAGCGATCTTTTTCTGCGGCAAAACCGCCTTTGCCGGTTGGTCCTGGTGCGCCGTCAGCGGTGAGCCAGTTACGAAATGCGGAAGCTGAACGTTGAAATTTACCGCCGGTGGATTTGGTGTCGTACCAGGTGTCATGCCAGACGCCGTCAATCAGTTGACCCATTTTTCTCTCCTCCAATAGCAAAAACGAGGAGTGTTTCTCCTCGTTTCAGATTGCTGGCAAAGTGCACATTTTTGATTGTCGGATGCGATGCTGACGCATCTTATCCGACCAACAAATATCGTTAAGTATAGTCTCTGCTTACCACTTTTTATTCAGCAGGCGGTCGATGCTGAATGCGCCCGGCCCCGTAATTGCCAGCAGCAGGAATCCGCCAGAAATGGTCAGGTTTTTCATAAACATCAGCGAGTTCATGCCCTCTGCAAAATTGCTGTGAAATAAAAACGCAGTCAGCAGTGTAAAGCCAGCGGTAAACAGCGCCGTGGTACGAGTCAGGAAACCAAACAGAATTGCCAGACCACCGCCAAACTCAAGCAAAATCACCAGCGGCAGCATAAAGCCGGGGACGCCCATTGCTTCCATATATTGTTGCGTACCCGCGTAGCCTGTAATTTTTCCCCAGCCTGCCGTAATAAACAGAATCGGCATTAAAATACGCGCTACCAGTACACCAATATCTTCTAATTTTTTCATCTTACTCTCCACTGCGCCGCTCAGGCTGCTGATTGTTTTTTTGTGCATTGACGCGGTATTAGCGTCGTTGCTGTCGATGGAGAGAAGCATAAACGTAGTGAATGGTGATTGTTAGCAAGGAAAACTGTCAAATTTTTTCAAAAATTTTGAGGGATAAGGCCGGAATGGCTCCGGCCAGAAAGACGTTAACCGCGCAGCTGTTGCTGTTTGAGGGTGGTTTTAACCAGACGCCAGGCACTCCATACGCCAAAACCGCGCCTGGCCCAGCGAACCAGCATATTCGGATGGCGAATTGTCCAGATAGCCATCACGCTACTGCCAACCAGCGCCCAGGAGCGCAGACTCAACAGTATATTCCAGCGACGATCGTAAGCGCCTGTTGCTTCCAGCCAGTCTCGACGACTGGCGGAAAGATCCAGCCGTTGTTGCTGGATCTGGCTAAGTAGTTGTGCCTTGCGACGTTCACGTTCGACTTTACCGCTCACGGGACTCCTCCTCGAGCAGTTGCCGATCGTTCGCCAGTTCATGGCGCGTGTGGCGCAACAGTGTCGATTTCCGTGACTTGCGTAACGTCCAGATACCGCCAATCAGTGCCAGTAGCAGCAACACCACGGTGGTGGCAATCATCGCATTCAGGCGATATTGCGGATCAACCGCCCAGATAATCAGCACCATCAGGCTCATAAGACCAAATGCAGCGAAAAGCATCGTCAGGCCCAGCATCAGTAACAGTTGAAAGAGATTGGCTTTTTCCTCTTCCAGCTCCACCACCGCCAGCCGCAGACGTGTCTCCACCATTTCGACCATGATGGTGACTATTCGCTGCCCGATGCCCAGAACGCTTTTACCGGGCCCTTGCGCGTGATGAGTGTCCGCCATAATTAACGACGCGACAGCAGAACGCCGAGCACTACACCGATTGCAGCGCCAATGCCCACACCCGTCCACGGATTTTCACGCACGTACTCATCGGCACGCGCCGCCGCTTCACGAGTCTGTTTGGCAATTGCCTCGCCAGTTTCACCCAGGCGATAGCGGCTCTGTTTTAGCGCCTGCTCTGCTTTACTACGAATCTTACTCAACTCTTCTTTCGACTTATCTCCTGAGGCGCTTAGTACTTCTTCCAGCGTATCAGACAGGGATTTCAACTCTGCACGCAAATGTTCCGTAGTGTGTTCTTTCGACATAGTTTTCTCCAGGTGAGTAAGTAATGACTATTGTGAATTAGTAGTCGCGCGCTTCCAGCTTTTTCAGCTCTTCCTGCGCTTCTGCCAGTTTCCGTTCGCGTTTGGCAATCTTGTCCGCATCGCCTTTTTGCTTCGCCTCGGCTAAATCTTGCTTGCGTTCCGCCACCTCATCTTTCTGCTTAGCTATTTTTTTCTGATGATCGGCGCGAAGCTGGCTATCTGAACAGTTGGCCCGGACTTCACTCAGGGCTTTATTCAGACCGTCAATACGATTCTGGTTTTGGTGTTTTTCGGCATAGCTGATCTCCTTAAGGATATTTTGCTCCTTTTCCTGACACAGGGTAGTGGCATAACTACCGGCACTAAGAGCAAAAAGAGAAACAGCTAAAGCAATGCGGTATTTCATTCTTGAACCTTCCATTGTGACTCGAACCTATTACAAAGGAACGATTGTCCAGACAACGAAGCGGTAGTGTTAACCACCGCCTCATTAATCATAGACAGTAACGGTGAAATCACCAAAGTGAGTGATATGTTTCGGATAACAGGAAGTTATCCGAAGCGATGAGAATTATCCCGCAGCCGGGTCAGCCACTGCATGGCCTGACTGTTATCGTCCTGCTGCGCAATGATGTAGCCATGGGGCAATGTTCTGTCGAGGACTGCTTTTGCGGCGGCACTCTGGTCGCTGGAGTCAAACGTAATTAACAGAGTGTCGTTCTTGGGGGTAATGCTTTTGAAAGGAATGCCGTGAGCGTCAAGGTGATGCCAGATGGAAAAACCGTCTGGCATCGTCATGCCTTGATGAACGGCACGGATCGCCAGCGTTGAATCTTGCTGACGAACCGCAGACCAGGCCAGCAACAGCGTGCCGACCAGCAATAAAGCAGCGCCGAACCAGACTAGCTGGCGAAGCGACATGCGAGGTATTTGCATCCTTTACCCCCGATTTCCATATTTCTTTTTCCATAACACGACCAGAGAACCTGCCAGGCCAAATACCAGCAGTACCACCGGGAGCAGCATCAGGCATGACATTAGCTGATCCTCGTACTTCAAAAATACCGGCGTTTTGCCGAGCATGTAACCCAGGGTTGTCAGGATCAACACCCACAACAAACCGCTCATCCAGTTGAAGAACTGAAAGCGTGCGTTATTCAGCCCTGATAACCCGGCAATGGTCGGCAGCAGTGTTCTGACAAACGCAATAAAGCGACCAATTAATAGCGCCGATAAACCGTGTTTGTGAAAAAGATGGTGTGCGCGTTGGTGATAGTGCGCGGGTAAATGGGAAAGCCAGTTTTGCACCGTGCGGGTATTGCCCAGCCATCGCCCCTGTATGTAACTGACCCAGCAGCCAAGGCTGGCGGCTACGGTCAATAGCAAAATCGTTTGTGGATAACCCATCGCGCCTTTAGCAATCAATACGCCGACCAACACCAGTAAGCTGTCGCCCGGTAAAAAGGCTGCCGGAAGCAAGCCGTTTTCAAGGAACAAAATTACAAACAAGACAAAATACAACATGCCAATCATCGACGGATTGGCCAGCGTTTCAAAATCCTGCGCCCACAGGGCCTGCAGTAATTGGGTCAAAAGTTCCATTCATTATTCCTGGTGAATCGGTTAACGCCACGCCGGTTTTAAATGATGCACTCCCGCCAGATTATTGCTGTTTTTGTATGGATTGCGGGTCGGAGCACCAACACGGCCTGAACTATTCCCTGTTAAAACGTGAGATAAGAAAACATTTAATAGCATAAATTCAAATTGAATCTAATTGTAACAAAGGTCAACGTTGTTCGTTATCAAAATTACATGTCCGTGGAGTCTGATTTTGCTGATTGCAGGGGAGGGTGGCGAGAGGATTTACACAGGCTGACACTTTATACTTTTTGCTTACTGACAAAGCGTACAGGCGCGTTGTAGCGCCTGCCCGATGGGAATTTCATTTGCTGCCGCTGGCGGCCGTATCCAGATGCACAACCGGGTTTTCTGCGAACAGGTAACGGTCGGCGTTGAACTCGAAATCGTCGCTGGTTTCGTTAAATAACATTATCTTGGTGTTTTCCAGATGCTGCCACATTGCCAGCTTAGCGGCATGGGGATCTTTGCGAATTAACGCCTTAAGGATCTGATCGTGGTCATCACACCAGTTATCGACGGTACGGGAATCAATGTGTTCGTGGAGTTTTTTCCAGTACGGGTTATGGCTACGCTGGGTCCACATCTTCTCAACGATGGCTGCCAGGGCTGAGTTCTGCGTCGCCAGGGCAACCTGAATATGGAACTGCAAATCCCACTCGGAATCGCGGAAGCATTGTTCGCCGCGAGCCTGCTCCTGGATGGCCATCAATTTCATGATGTCCTGTTTGGTCACCTGGGTTGCGGCAAACTCGGCAATATTGCTCTCGATAAGCTGGCGAGCCTGTAGCAGTTCAAACGGGCCGTAATTGGCAAATTCCATATTATCGTCAGCCGCCTGCTGATGGCGCGGCTGGTTGGAAACCACGTGAATACCTGAACCTTTACGCACCTCCACATAGCCTTCAACTTCCAGCATGATGATGGCTTCACGAACTACCGTTCGGCTGACGTTTTTTTCATCGGCAATAAAACGTTCGGCGGGCAGTTTATCACCCACCAGATAGACGCCCTGCTCAATGCGCTCTTTCAGGTCAGCAGCAAGTTGTTGGTACAAACGGCGTGGTTCAGAGATTTCCATATGCGTCTCCCGGAATGGAATGCGGACAAAGTTATCATACCACTTTATTTATGGGTATGCCATTGTTCATATATAAATGTGGTGATTGAAATAATGTATTTAATTAACATTGTGAATATTTATAAATTCCTAAAAATTAAGCGTCGATATTGTGAAAATTACTATGTTTCAGTAACTTAATTTTTCGCTTTTTAAATTAATATTAACTAAAAATGCTTTTTTATATTGACTTACAATAAATCTACATTTCTAATGCACTAACTTTTTTGAAACAATTTTGTAAGATCAATTCTATATGGTGGCGAAAATTAAACTCTTATCACGGCTTACGCCGCTTTTATTCGTGTTCGCTCCTTTTTTTGCACAGTCAAATATGACTGTTTATCCTATGGCTGTTTCTATTAATAGTCAGGGTGAAGGCAACGTTCGTGTAATATCTAAAAGTAATGAAGTTCAGTATATCAAGGCGACAGTATTCCGTATCGATAATCCATCGACGCCTCAGGAAAATGAAGTTGAGATTAAATCCGGTGATGCAAATCATCTGGTCGTTATGCCACCCAAATTCGCCTTACCAGCCGGTAGCAGCAAAACCGTGCGCTTTGTCGCAATGGAACCAGAGCAAAAAGAGAAAAATTACCGCGCTAAATTTGAAGCAGTTCCCAGTATTGATGACGTTGCCACAGATAAAAAAGATCTCTCTATGCAGTTAACAGTTAACTTGATTTGGGGGATTGTTGTTAGTGTTCCACCCCAACAACCTATTGCTAAGTTAGAAGTAAATCCTGCCAAAAAATTATTTAATGCAGGGAATCAACGTTTAAAACTTTTAACGATCGCTTATTGCAAAAATAATAGCAAAGATAATTGTAAGATGCAGACCGTAAATAAAAATATCTTCCCTGGTCAGGAAATAAATCTTGAAAGCATATCTGGCTACGACAAGATCGTTGTCAAATATAATAACTGGATCACTAAGGATAATGGCGAGTTTGAGCTGGCGATCCATTAATTATCATTGTCATAAACGAAGGAATAGTAATGAAAAAGGCATTTGCAAAATCTCTTCTGGTAGCAGCGTTATTCTCTGTAGCAGGCTCCGCGTTAGCAGTACAAAAAGATATTACTGTAACAGCTAACGTTGATGCCGCTCTGGATATGACGCAAACCGATAACAGCGCACTGCCGAAAGCAGTTGAAATGCAATATCTGCCGGGTCAGGGTCTGCAATCTTATCAGTTGATGACTAAAATTTGGTCTAACGATGTGACTAAAGACATTAAAATGCAGTTGGTTTCCCCTGCGCAACTGGTTCATAACCTGGACGGCAGCAAAACTGTTCCGCTGACTGTGACCTGGGGTGGTACTGAAATCAAGTCCGATGCCGCTACCACTTTTGAAGCAACCAAAATTTTTGCTTCCGATGCTTTAACCAACGGTTCTTTGGCTAAAAACCTGATGTTTGCTCAGACCACCAAAGGTGTACTGGAAACCGGTATTTACCGTGGCGTGGTAAGCATCTATCTGTCCCAGGATATCTAATCCGGATAACAGAATTAATACGTAATAAAGGGGGGCTTGTCCTCCCTTATTTTAACTATTTTAGTCGTTGTTATGGATTACAGGGTTGCCATGGATAAAAAATTACTGGCTCTTTTGATCCTGGCGAGTCTCAGCCCGGCAAAGGCAGCATTAACTAAAATTCCCGCTGGGTTTGAGGTTATTGCACAGGGACAGCAGGAGTATATTGAAGTCTATTATGCCGGGAAAAGTCTCGGTAAATATTATGCAATGGTTAATCTTGATGCCGTAACATTTCTGGATTCAGCAAGTTTATATAATAAGCTGGAGCTGGATACCAAAGACCAAAAAATCACTCAAGCCGTAAAAGCGAGACTGGCACAACCACTGGCGCGTCATGGTGAACTGGCTTGTGGTTTTGCGCAGACCGATTCAGGATGTGGCTTTCTCAATACCGATTCTGTTGACATTATTTTTAATGATGAAGAGAGTTCCGCCACCCTCTTTCTGAATCCCCAATGGAGTTCTTCGTTAAATTCAAAATCGCTATATTTAAATCCAGACAGAAACGCGATTAATGCATTTATTCATCAGCAGGATATTAACGTGCTGGTGCAGGATGATTACCAATCTTTCTCCATTCAGGGCAATGGTGCGCTGGGTGTCACAGAGAATAGTTATATTGGCGGGCACTGGAATTTCAATGGCTATGAGGCAGAAGATGTCAGCGATAATAATGCTGATGTCAGCGATCTCTATTATCGTTATGATTTTTTACGTCGTTATTATGTGCAGGCGGGGCGAATGGACAACCGCACGCTATTTAATGCACAAGGCGGGAATTTTACTTTTAACTTTCTGCCACTCGGTGCAATCGATGGAATGCGTATCGGGTCAACACTCAGTTATTTAAACCAGGCGCAGAGTCAGCAAGGAACGCCAGTAATGGTTCTGCTTTCGCGCAATTCTCGTGTTGACGCTTATCGTAATGAACAACTTCTGGGATCGTTTTATCTCAATAGTGGTTCGCAATTTATTGATACTGGTTCCTTTCCGCCAGGCAGCTACAGCGTGGCGTTAAAAGTTTATGAGAACAACCAACTCACCCGCACTGAACTTGTCCCTTTTACCAAAACAGGGGGGCTGACGGACGGAAATGCGCAGTGGTTCTTACAGGCCGGTAAAACCACCTCCCAGGCTGCCGATGACGAAAGTTCAGCTTATCAACTGGGTTTTCGCCTGCCGTTACATCCACAATATGAGCTCTACGCAGGGCTGGCGAATGCCGATGATGTGAATGCTTTCGAGTTAGGTAATAACTGGACGGCGGATTTAGGCGGGGTGGGGAATCTTGCCATAGGTGCCAGTCTGTTCCGCAATGACGATGGCGGCAAAGGTGATATGCAGCAGGTTAACTGGAGTAATTCGGGATGGCCGACGCTGGGCTTTTATCGTACCAACTCCGACGGAGATGCTTGTACAACCGACAGCAGAGATAGCTACAACGCCTTAAGCTGTTATGAAAGCATATCCGCTACGATTTCACAGAATCTTATCGGCTGGAACATGATGCTGGGTTATACCCGCACGCAAAATAACACCGACGACAGCTTACGCTGGGACAAACAGCAGAGTTTTGAAAATAACTATCTTCGCCAGACTTCTGCGCAAAGTATTTCTGAAACCGTACAGCTTAGCGCGTCTCGCGCTTTTGTAATGCGTGACTGGATTTTGAGCACTTCTGTCGGGGTTTTCCATCGTAACGACAACGGCGGAGATAACGACGACAACGGATTGTACTTATCGTTTTCGTTATCTGATACACCAACGATGGACAGCAATAATAACAGTCACTCAACCAATGTTTCGACTGACTATCGCTATAGCGATCAGGATGGCGACCAAACTTCATGGCAGTTATCGCATACCTTTTATAACGATTCATTCAGCCATAAAGAACTTGGCGTAACCGTCGGTGGCCTGAACACCGATACCATAAACAGCGCGGTTAACGGTCGCTGGGATGGTCAATACGGTAATCTCTACGGCACCGTATCAGACAGTTACGATCGCAAGAATCATGATCATCTCTCTGCCTTTACAGGGTCTTACAGTTCCACACTGGCGGTGAGTCGTTACGGAATTAATCTGGGAGCCAGTGGAACAGATGATCTGCTCGGCGCTGTATTAGTCGATGTAAAAGGATTTACTGAACAGGATGAAGAGAGTCAGGATCTGCAACTTGAAGCACGGGTAGCGGGCAGCAGAACTCTGCAACTTGGTCAAAGTGACAGCGTGTTATTCCCCTATACCGGATTCCAGCCGGGCTTTGTTGAAGTCAGAGACAGCAACCAGGGCAACCAGCAGGGAACAACCAATATTATCAATGGCGCGGGAAACCGGGAATTAATGTTGCTGCCCGGTAAGTTACGTTATCGCGAAGTCTCTGCCAACTTTAACTACAACTATATTGGTCGCTTGTTATTGCCAGCATCAGTAGAGAAATTCCCGCTGATTGGTCTGAACAGCACCATGTTATTGGTGGCTGAAGATGGCGGATTTACGCTGGAAATTAGCGGCAATGATAAAGAACTGTATCTGCTTTCCGGACACGAATTCCTTAAATGTCCGCTGACTGTTGTGAAGAAACGCGCCAGCATTCGTTACAGCGGCGATGTGACTTGTAGCGTCGTGAGTTATTCGCAATTGCCAGAGTCGATTCAGGTTCAGGCGCAGTTAAAACAGCCTAAATTACGTGAGAGCGTACAAACGGCGCAAAGGGAGGTTGCACCATGAGAAAGCGATTGATTGCTGCGATATTGGGCTTATTTGGCTCGATTACTGGCGTTCAGGCGTCACCCAACGTGACCAGTGAAGTTACATACGATTTGGTTTCTGGCAGAGCAGATTATTATTTATGGGATAAAGAAGAACCGCCGGGGAAAAACGCTTACATGTGGTACAAATGCGATTATGCTGATGCTCAACAGACTTGTACAACTTCAGGCACAACGTCAATTGTACAAATTTATCTAACTGAGCAGCGTAGCGGTATGCGCTGGCCGGTCAAGTTTAGAGGATATCAAACCGTTTTAACATCTGTTGACTCAGGACCATGTGGCCCAGGGGGATATAGCAGACAACGACCTTTAAATGAGAGCGTTGGACGTTCCTGTTCAGATGGTAATGGGTGGCATAATGCGGACAGAAAGCAACTCACACTCTACCTTGAACAATCGGAAATGAAGAAGTTGCCAATAGGTGGAGTGTGGAAAGGGCAAGTAAAACTGCATTTAAATAGCCCTTCACAAGACTATTTCGCAAATATCACACTGAATACGCTCGATCCAAACCATATCGATATCTTCTTTCCGGAGTTTGCCCACGCCACGCCACGGGTACAGTTGGATCTACACCCGACGGGGAGCGTCAATGGCAGTAACTATGCTCAGGATCTGACCACGCTGGATATGTGCCTGTACGATGGTTTTAACGGCAACGCCATCAGTTATGAAATCCAGCTTAAAGATGAAGGTCGCCCGGCTGCCGGGCGAAGAGATGGCGACTTCTCGATTTATCGTCAGGGAGGAACATCGACAGATGCCTCAGAACGTATTGATTACCGCGTAAAAATGTATAACCCGGAAACGGGCGGGCAAATTGACGTGCGCAATAATGAAAATATGGTCTGGAACAGTATTAACCTGAAGCGCGTTCGTCCGGTTGTACTGCCTGGTATTCGTTACGCTGTTATGTGTGTGCCGACGCCATTAACCCTGGCGGTAGAGAAGTTCAGCGTGATGGATAAGCAGGCCGGGTACTACATGGGTAAACTGTCGGTGGTCTTTACTCCGTCCTTGCCAACTATCAATTAACCCTCCAGGCCGGACAAACGCTCTATATAAACAACGAAGCCGCCTGAACAGGCGGCTTCGACATTAAAACTCACGCTAAGCGTTAATGTTGCGGGGCGGGATCGTTATGTGTTTCCTGCGCCACCTCAATCGCCGGTTTGTTCTGCAATACCGTCCAGATAACCAGCGCGCCTAACAGGTCGAACACTGCCAGCACTGCAAACAGCGGGCTGAAGCCGATGGTGTCAGCCAGAGCACCAACAACCAGCGCAAACAGCGTACTTGCCAGCCATGCAGACATCCCGGTCAGACCGTTTGCCGTTGCCACTTCGTTACGACCGAACACGTCAGAAGAGAGCGTAATCAGTGCGCCAGACAGTGCCTGGTGAGCAAAACCACCGATACACAGCAGCATAATCGCCACATATGGATTGGTGAACAGACCGATCATACCTGGGCCAATCATCAGCACCGCACCCAGCGTGACTACCATCTTACGGGAGACGATCAGGTTCACGCCAAACCAACGCTGGAACAGCGGCGGCAGGTAACCACCGAGGATACAACCGAGGTCAGCAAACAGCATCGGCATCCAGGCGAACATCGCGATCTCTTTCAGGTTAAAGCCGTAAACTTTAAACATGAACAGTGGGATCCACGCGTTGAAAGTCCCCCACGCCGGTTCAGCCAGGAAACGCGGCAGCGCGATACCCCAGAACTGACGGTTACGCAGGATCTGACCAACGGACATTTTCTTCGCCGTGCCAACCTGGTGCTGGGCTTCCTGACCGTTAATAATGTATTCGCGTTCTTCATCAGTCAGATGTTTCTGGTCGCGCGGGTGTTTATAGAAAATCAGCCATGCCATCGCCCAGATAAAGCTCAGCGCACCGGAGATGATAAATGCCATCTGCCAGCTGTGCATCACAATTGCCCATACCACCAGCGGCGGTGCAATCATCGCACCAATTGAAGAACCAACGTTAAAGTAACCTACTGCGATGGAACGCTCTTTCGCCGGGAACCATTCGGAACTGGCTTTCAGACCCGCTGGGATCATTGCTGCTTCAGCAGCACCTACCGCACCACGAGCAATCGCCAGGCCGCCCCAGCTACCTGCCAGCGCGGTAGCGCCACAGAACACAGCCCACAACACGGCAAACATCGCGTAACCGATTTTTGTACCCAGAACATCCAGTACATAACCCGCTACCGGTTGCATGACCGTATAAGCAGCAGAATAAGCTGCGATGATGTAGGAATACTGTTGGGTGGAGATGTTTAACTCTTCCATCAGAGTTGGCGCAGCTGCCGCCACAGTGTTACGCGTCAGGTAACCGAGCACGGTGCCGAGCGTCACCAGTGCGATCATATACCAACGTAACCCTTTAATTTTACGCATGTAAAACCTCATCGTTTTGTTATATCCGCAGTAATCGCGGCCATCATCCCGCCAGAGGCTGAAGATGTTACTTACGACCGGGTAACCGAAAAAAAAACCGGCACGCCCCGAACGTTGCCATGAAAGTTTCGTGCTAATTCGGCTTCCGTACCGGTCAATCCAATCCATCCAGAGAATGAATCGGCAATTTGCATTCCGTCGACTTATGATTTGTGACGGCAAAAAGATAACTTGTCATACAACTTTAAAAGGTGAGAGCCATCACAAATGTGCGAATATTTGTAGGGACATTACACGATGATAGCGAGGCCAGTAACGGCGCGGCTTGCAGCGATATTTACCACTTTGAGAGTAATTTTTTTAACTACGTTTATTGATCTAACTCACGAAAATATCTTCTGGCTCTGGAAATTGGTGTGATAACTTTGTCAGCATCGCACCATAAGCAAGCTAGCTCACTCGTTAAGAGGAAGACGATAATGACTCCGTTTATGACTGAAGATTTCCTGTTAGATACTGAATTTGCCCGCCGTCTGTATCACGACTACGCAAAAGACCAGCCGATTTTCGACTACCACTGCCATTTGCCGCCGCAGCAGATTGCAGAAGACTATCGCTTTAAGAATTTGTATGACATCTGGCTGAAAGGCGATCACTACAAATGGCGTGCAATGCGCACCAATGGTGTAGCTGAACGCCTGTGTACCGGTGATGCCTCTGACCGTGAAAAGTTTGATGCCTGGGCGGCGACCGTTCCGCACACTATCGGCAACCCGTTATACCACTGGACGCACCTCGAACTGCGTCGTCCATTCGGTATCACGGGCAAACTGCTGTCTCCGTCGACTGCCGATGAAATCTGGAACGAATGTAACGAACTGCTGGCGCAGGATAACTTCTCCGCGCGCGGCATCATGCAGCAGATGAACGTGAAAATGGTCGGCACCACCGATGACCCGATCGATTCTCTGGAGCATCACGCAGAGATCGCCAAAGATGGCTCTTTCTCCATTAAAGTGCTTCCGAGCTGGCGTCCGGATAAAGCCTTCAACATCGAACAGGCGACCTTTAACGACTATATGGCGAAGCTGGGTGAAGTTTCTGATACCGACATTCGCCGCTTTGCAGACCTGCAAACCGCCCTGACCAAACGCCTGGATCACTTCGCCGCTCACGGCTGTAAAGTGTCTGACCACGCGCTGGATGTGGTGATGTTTGCTGAAGCGAACGAAGCGGAACTGGACAGCATTCTGGCACGCCGCCTGGCAGGCGAAACCCTGAGTGAGCACGAAGTGGCACAGTTTAAAACTGCGGTGCTGGTGTTCCTTGGTGCCGAATACGCACGTCGCGGTTGGGTGCAGCAGTACCACATCGGCGCTCTGCGTAATAACAACCTGCGTCAGTTCAAACTGCTGGGGCCGGATGTTGGTTTTGACTCCATCAACGACCGTCCGATGGCAGAAGAGCTGTCTAAACTGCTGAGCAAACAGAACGAAGAAAACCTGCTACCGAAAACCATTCTCTACTGCCTGAACCCGCGCGATAACGAAGTGCTGGGCACCA
>ERZ1034901.1397-NODE-1397-length-16854-cov-9.555866_pt1 | contig 16854 bp, 12 predicted proteins | sample MGYA00520628_ERZ1034901 | MGnify/ENA primary metagenome ERZ1034901 (study PRJEB33766, sample SAMN09781783) | gut metagenome | biome: gut microbiome | host: Homo sapiens | place: Madagascar | study: EMG produced TPA metagenomics assembly of the PRJNA485056 data... | reverse complement strand
ATATAAGCTTTCCCTCATTATTGGCAAAAAACTATAATATAAAAAACTGAAAGACACATGTCATTCTGTAAATCTGATATAACCTGACAATAGCTCTTATACCCCACCCCTTGACAAAGAACCCTTAAATACAAAAACCCGCCATATATCAGTCATTCAACTGATATATGACAGGTTTACTAAAATCATTTTATATAAGCATAGATTTTTTATATGCATTTACTTGTATAAAACATTTATATCTATATTAATTCAAACATCTATCCAAACAGACTCATAATATTAGCAACTATAAGTCCGCCACCTGTTCCTATGACATAGCCTAACAGCGCCATAATAATACCTACTGGTACGAGGGCTGTTGAGTATGCGCCTGCAAGAACTGGTGCTGTGGCTGTACCACCTATGTTGGCAAGTGATGCAACGCAGCATGTGAATATATCCATCTTTAATACCTTTGCAAGAATAATCATAATAACTACGTGGATAACAAGTATTACAAAACCTGCAAGCAGCCATATTGGTGCATTACCAACTGCACTTAAGTCAGCTCTTGAAGCGATAAGTGCGATAACGATATATAACATAACATTAGATATTTCTTCTGTTCCCTTAATCTTACCAAATGGTGTAAGGGCGAATAATATACCAAGAACTGTGACTACAAGTACCGTCCATGTTGAGCTGTCAAATACTGGCATAAGCTTGTTAAGAGGTGTACCTAACTCCATAGATAAAGCTGATACTAAAAGTCCGGCACCAAGTAATAATATGATCTTCTGCCATACTAATGGCTTAGTATTAGCCTTTGCTTCCTCTTCGAGTGCAGCTCCAACGCCATCGATAACGCTTGTGTCTGCCTTTGTCCATGCATTGAACTTCTTGTGTTCTCCAATAGCCCATAAAAGGAACATTACGTATAATGTTGCACATATAGAGTCCATAACAAGCGCATATGCCATAGTAGCCTCATCTACGCCGATAGCAGCCTGAATAGCAAGCATATTACCGCCGCCGCCCATCCAGCTTCCGCAAAGCGCGCCGAGGGCTTTCCATGAACCCTCACCAAGCCACTGGTGGAATATCGCATATGAAACAACGAAACCAAGACCTATTGATAATGTAGCGGCAAAGAAACCGATAAGCATCTTAGGACCTAACTTAGCTATCTTCTTAAGGTCACAACGTAATAACATTAAGAATAACATCGCATATAATACCGGGTTTTTAACTGACTTATATACAGCACTTGTTGCGCTTAAGTCCCATACCTTTAAGGTACAAAGGAGCATAAGTCCAAGGTATATAAGTACGATAGGTGGTGCAAAGTTGAAAAAGACCTGAGCCTTTTTGCCTTTGAATATCTTAGGTAAATTAACTAATATAGCCGCAGCAAATATAAGTGCAGCCAGATATAGAAATCCATCTTTAATCATAAATTAACCCTTTCTTAACTTAATAATAATATCAAGGTCAAAAGTCTTAATCCATAGCCTGTTGATTAATGGATGAAAGACCTTGGAACCTGCCCGGTATAAGCCTTAATGCATGATAATATTCATACAATGTGCGAATAACGGGTAAATTTCACGTCTATCATAGTTGGGGGCTTTAGACCACAATATCATATAATGTCAGAAGCAAAAAACCTTATATATTTCTTAAAACTTCAAGAAGATAATTCCAGCTTCTCTTAACCGATGCAACATCCATATACTCATCTGGTGTATGGACGTCAACAAGTGTAGGTCCGAAAGATATCATATCAACTCCCGGCATCTTGCCTGAAAGTATGCCACATTCAAGACCTGCGTGTATAGATGTGACCTCCGGCTCTCTTCCGTATACTGACTTAAAGCTTTCTATCATAACATTTCTTAATCTTGAGTCACTGCTGTACTCCCACGCCGGATAATCCGATGTAGTCACAGCCTTTCCACCTGCAAACTCTGCAAATGCTGTCACTTTATCAAGCACAAGTCTCTTGCCGCTTGCTGTGTTGCTTCTTATAAGATACCTGTATACAAGCTTATCATCCTTTATAAATACAGTTCCAAGATTAAGTGATGTTTCAACCATTCCCTGTATCTGTGTGCTCATCCTGCACACGCCGTCTATGGCCTGTCCAAGTACATATATGATATTCTTAGAAGCCTCAAGTGAATAAATATCAGCGGCTATATCCTTTTTCTCAAGACATATGGCAATATCCGGCTCTACAGCCTTATATTCCTGCTGAAGAATAGCTGTATATTCCCTGAACTTCTTTACAAATGCTGGCGACTCATCACTGTTTATAGCTATAAATGCTGTTGCCTCTTTAGGTATTGCATTTTCCTTGCCGCCGCCTGTTATATCTGATACGCATATATCACATTCTCTCTGTATACCTGTGAGCAGTGAACCTAATACCTTGATTGCATTGGCATGCTGCTTGTGTATCTCCACACCTGAATGTCCACCCTGAAGTCCGCCTACTGTTATCTCGTATACAGTATGCACATTCTTTGATGATGCCTCCCTGCTTCCAAGCTCTATCTCACACTGTGCCCTCACACCGCCTGCACAGCTTACAAAAAGTACACCCTCTGTTTCTGAGTCTATATTTATAAGCCTTCTTGCTGTAATATCGCTTGTATCAAGTGCCTGCGCACCAAGCATGCCTATCTCTTCATCACTTGTAAGCACTGCCTGAATAGGTGGATGTTCAATCGTATCTGAGGCCAGTATAGCAAGTATATATGCAACCGCTATTCCATCATCTCCTCCAAGTGTTGTTCCGTCTGCCCATACTCTTTCGCCATCTGTACATAAGTCGATACTCTCAAGCTCCATATTCTTATGGCAGTCAGCACTCTTCTCACACACCATATCTATATGTCCCTGAAGTATAAGCGGCTCCTTGTCTTCATAGCCCTTAGAACCATCCTTAAATATAACAACATTATCAGCCTCATCCCTTCTTACTAAAAGATTGTGGCTGTTGGCAAAATCAACGCAGTACTGCGCTATTCTGTCTGTATTTCCTGAACCTCTTGGAATATCTGATATTTCTTTAAAATAAGAGAACACCTCTTTAGGTGATAAATCACTTACTAGCATAGTTCCTCCTGTTTTAATTCTTACTAATATACAATTATTATCTGATAGACTTTACTATAGTATTATACTAAATCATTTAAATAATTGTCTATATGTATAAGAATGAAATATTTTCATAATTATCCAATTTTATCCAAACATTATCATAAATCGTCAGTTTTTATACTTTTTTTTACTCGCATTATTTCTTATGATAAACATTTTTATCATATGTAAAAGCTTTCCATTGTGATTTTTTGTAATATATATTATCATAGTACCATTGCTGTGTAATGCGTATTAAATAATAAATGCGGCTATTATACGGAATTCATATTAAACATTTATACATTAAGGAGAAACATTTTTATGAAAAAAGGTTCTATTTTTCACAGCCTGCCCTTCAAGCTTCTGGTGGGCGTTATAGCAGGTGTCGTATTCGGACTTCTGTTTTCTGCCACTGATAGTAACAGGTTCACTGGCGCTGCTTTAAATATTGTTGTTACATTAAAGTATGTTATCAACCAGATAATAAACTTTATCATCCCACTTATTATTATTGCATTTATTGCGCCTTCTATAACACAGCTTGGCAAAAATGCTTCAAAACTGCTTCTTATCGCAGTTTCGATAGCTTATGCATCATCTGTAGGTGCGGCTTTTTTCTCAACTGCTGCCGGATATGTGCTTATACCACATTTATCAATATCACCTACTGTAGATGGTCTTAAGTCCATACCTGATGCAGTGTTTGAGTTATCTATACCTCAGATTATGCCTGTTATGAGTGCGCTTGTATTCTCAGTTATGATTGGACTTGCTGCTGCATGGACTAAGGCAGAACTCATTTCAAATATACTGATTGAGTTCCAGAAGATTGTGCTTGCTATTGTAACAAGAATTATGATTCCTATTCTTCCACTTTTTATAGGACTTACTTTCTGCACACTCTCTTATGAGGGTTCTATCACAAAGCAGGCACCTGTATTCCTTAAGATTATTATTATTGTATTACTTGGACATTATATATGGATGGCTCTTTTATATACTATCGCGGGAATATACTCAAAGAAAAATCCTCTCGATGTTATCAAGTGCTACGGACCAGCTTATCTTACAGCTATCGGTACTATGTCATCTGCCGCTACTCTTGCAGTTGCACTCCAGTGTGCCGGCAAAGCAAAGCCACTCCGTAAAGATATGGTTTCCTTCGGAATTCCTCTTTTCTCAAACATCCACCTGTGTGGCTCTGTATTGACTGAGGTATTCTTCTGTATGACAGTTTCCAAAATTCTTTACGGCTCTGTACCGACTGTTGGAACTATGGTTTTATTCTGTATTCTTCTTGGAATATTTGCCATAGGTGCGCCCGGAGTTCCCGGCGGAACTGTTATGGCTTCACTCGGTCTTATAACAAGTGTTCTTGGCTTTGGCGATACTGGTACAGCCCTTATGCTTACAATATTCGCTCTTCAGGACAGCTTCGGTACAGCCTGCAACGTAACCGGTGACGGCGCGCTTACTCTTATTCTTACTGGTTATGCTGAAAGACATAATATTAAAGAAGGCGCTGAAAATTAGACATCTTCAAAAATAATTATTAACAAATTATAAACTTTAGCACTCACATGTTGACAGTGCTAACAATTAGGACTATAACATAGTCAGAACAAAGGAAGAGGAGTTAAGAAAAGGAAATAGCTTAACAAACCAACCTGAGTTTACAAAGAAACAAGGTAATAGTTCAGATGAATATGTAATCCGCAATGAACGAAATGTTCAGCCGAACAGACAGTTTATTAAAAAGGAGCGATGACTTATGTTAATGCCTAGTATTTTTGGAGAAAACTTATTTAATGATGATTGGATGAACTTTGGATTTCCTGAAGTTGACAAAGCTTTATATGGCAAGCATGCCGCACACGAAATGAAGACTGATGTCAGGGAGACTGACTCAGGTTATGAAGTTGATATCGACTTACCTGGATTTAAGAAGGATGAAATAGATGTACAGCTTGATAATGGCTGTCTTTCAATAAGTGCCGCTAAGGGACTTGATAAGGAAGAGAAGGATAAGGAAGGCAAGTATATCAGAAAAGAGCGTTATGCCGGTTCTATGAGCAGAAGCTTCTATGTTGGCGATGCTATCACTGAGGATGATATCAAGGCTAAGTATGAAAGTGGTATCTTAAGACTTTCTATTCCTAAGAAAGAAGCTAAACAGGTTGAAACTACTAAGAGAATTGCTATTGAAGGATAATGTCATAGCAGACTACTATAATGATTAATAAAAAATAACCGCCGCCCTAAACAATGTCTATATAATATGTAGTCAAATGTTGCTACTATCTGCTGCTTATTATATAGAGTATGTTTAGGGCGGCGGTTTTTTTATTCTGATATACTCACATTTTCAAACTAAGCTCTGCGCTTCTTTCCTGCTGCAAATATAACTAATCCGCTGGCCAATAATAATCCTGCCATTATAGCTGCAACTCGCATCATAGTATCACCTGTCTGAGGTGTGCTTACATTACTATTACTATTGCTATTACTATTGCTATCGCTGTTAGTATTAGTATTTTCTGCTGCATCTGTTGCTGTTGTTGTATCCTCAGTGCTGTTGTTAGCTGAAGCCTTTACCATAACCTTAACTACTGTCTTGTTACCTGCTTCATCCTCTGCAACAACAACCTGCTGTCCATCACTTACTGTAAGAGTATACTTTCCATCTTCTGCTGTTAATGTCTCTCCGTTCACAGTTACGCTCTTAAGATTAGCATCTTCAACTGTAAATGTTACTGAGCCTGTGTACTCAGCACCATCTTCAATACCACTGATAACTGGCGCTTCCTTGTCTGCATTAAGTGAAATAGCGTCTAATGGAATTCTTGTATATTCTACATATTCCTTACTTGTTGCATATGAAATATAAAGATAATCGCCTATAACAACTGACTTAGGGTAATGGAAACCTAATCTCTTGGCTTTACCTGTATACTTTAACTCTGGGAACTCATCATGAGTACGGAGTACATATGCTGTATCAAATGTCTTGCCATCTGAGCTTAATGTGATTGTCAAAGGCCATCTGCCTTTATTATTAACTGAACATCCAACAAGGTAAGCTGTTCCATCTGGAAGATTACCTGCACTCTGCTTTGCACGGCAGTCCGGCATATTAGTACTTACTGTTTCGCTCCATGTTTCACCCTGGTCCGTACTTATTGCTGCAAGTCTTACAAAAGAGCTGTTCTGGTCTCTGAAAGTCATAACAATAGTTCCATCTTCATTGACAAATAAGCTTGGTTCCATCTCTCTTGAAGTTGTTGCACCTTCGCCCTGTTCCATGCAGGTATACTGTGCCTTAACCCAGCCTTTAGTACCTGATGGGTCATCTGTATATATTGGATATGCAAAAAGTCCTGGCTGGAAATGAGCTGCATTAACTATTCTTCCACTTGCAAGTACATGTGGGTCCTGTTCTATAATACCTTTCATAGGTGTTCCATCTTTCATTAATACCGGCTTCATCTCTGACCAGTGTTCACCATCTGTTGACTCTACATAATATGCAAAACCACCTCTTGGTGTAGTATCTGAATACCATACATTAATATATGATACAAGTGTATCACCACTTACAAACCATCCACCTGATGAACAATATCCATTATCTATTGTAGGAACAAGCACTTTAGGTTCGCTCCATGTAGCTCCATTATCATCACTTACGCTATATGCAACCCATGTATCTTCTGCATCTTCATCCTTTGCTGAACTCTGCCACTGTGTATACAGCTTTCCCTTGAATTCAGTCATAACAACACCATTGCAGTAATGGTCTGTATCATCTGTTGCTGTAAATACTGTAACAGTTTCTGCTCCTTCAATCTTAGGAAGTCCTAAATCTGACTCTGTCTTAGTCTGGTCAAATAAACCATCTGTAACAACAAATGGCTGTTTGGCAGTACCTGGGACTGTACTCTGCTCACCTGCAAATACAGAACCAATGCCTGTATTCATCGAAACAATAAGTGATAACGCACTTATTGCAGCTACTATTGACTTCTTTCTCATAATATTTCTCCTATAGTTCATTAATTAAACTAATCTTAAAGTTATAAATGTTAACTGGTTATTTATAAAAACTGTGCACACGTTCTTATCTGTATTGTACTTATTTTAATACACTCAGTCATTAGATATTAACTCTTTAGAGGCATAATGTCAACCATATTGCAATAAGTTTACTAAAAATATTTTATAAAAGTCCCATAGCCGTCACTTTTTAACTATATATTATTATTTCTTCTTCAACGAATAATCATCCCCCACGCCAAATCTCACAATATTGATATCATCTTTTCTTGCAACGACAACATCAAACAGTGCCTCAGTCGCGGTGCCCTTCTGTCTTCCTGAGTCCATATAGTAGCCTTTGTCCTGCATCCAGCCACGGCTCTGCACTGAAAACATCGAAGTCTGTGTATTAAGCAGTGGAAGTCCTCCTGTTTCGCTGTCGAACACAGCTCTTTCCATATGAAGATGTCCACTGTGGTACAGAAGCACATTTCCACTCCAGTTAGTGAAATCCTTTGCAAATGAATTAGCTGCAAACGGAGTATGCGTGTAAGCTGCTGCCATTATTGCACGGAGTGTATCCCTGTTAGACTCTGTAGAATAGCCTTCCGGATAATCAAATGCATCGTGGCATAGGAATATATAGTTACAGTTATCCCTGCTCATCGCATCATTAAGAAGCCAGTCTATCTGCTCATTCTGATAACCATAAAAGTACATTCCCATCTGGTTCTGCTTACCATCTGTCACAGTATCATCACTATCACTCATATTAAGACAGACTACTCTTGTATTCTTGCCCGGAATATCATAGTAATAATATCCGTTCTGATAATCTGTTGCATACTGGCTGAAATGCTTCATAGTAATCGAATACCACTCTTCCCTGTTGATGATATGGTCGGCATCAAACAGAAGGTCTTCATTAATCTGGGCTGAAAAGCTGTTGTCATCGTGATTACCTTTAAGTATGAATACTGGCTTATTACAAAGCTCAAGTATCTTGGAAATCGACTCTATCGTATCCATCGCAATGACTTTTCCGTTCGGGTCTGCATATCTTCCATTGTACATATCACCGCCCACGCACACAAAGTCAATATCGCTGTTGTTGGCTATGTCGACTATTGCATAAAGCTGGTTGTAGGCAACCTCCCTTGTTTCCTCGGAAGTATCTATATGCATATCTGTTATAAATATATATGAAATACTATCGTTTGTTTCATCATTTTCCACAGTTCTAATTGTCTTCATTATCTCGTCTTTATATGCTTCGGGATAATTCGCTGACTGTGTTAATGTTACACTCGTACTGCTCCTGCCATTTTTCTTATTATCTGATGCAGCATTTGTCTGTGAGTTATTATAATCTACATACTTCATTATCACTACAAATAAAGTACACAATAAAAGCATTACTGCTGACACCTTTAATATGAGTCTGTTTCTTGCTCTTCTCTTTTTCGCCTTCCGCCTGGCGGCACTTTTTCTATTATTCGCTGAATATGCTGGTTCGCTGCTTGTCCTTTTCATATATTTCTCCTTTCCCCGGTTATATTATCACATATCACAATAAGATATCAGGGTCAAAATGTATTCTGACCCTGACCGATACCTGCGGATTACTCCACTTTTTCTCAATTCATGTAATCCTATAATAATAGTGTAGCAATTAGAGTTTACTCTAACCAAGGAAATATTTCTCAATTTTTTCTTAATTTATCTTAAGAAAGGTGCCGCCCTCATAGGCAGTGTACTTAAGCGGGTCTTTTCTATACTCCGCCGGCGTTATTCCCATACGTTTTTTAAACTGCTTCTCAAAATATGTTCCATATTTGAAGCCACAATTTTCGGCTATCTGCGCAACCTTCATATTAGTATTGGATAAAAGCTCCTGCGCTATCTTAAGTCTGTAACGGATAAGATACTCCATACATGTACAATTATACTGCGCCTTAAACTTTTCGTTAAGTGTTGTTCTGTTAATACCTGCGTGGCGGCACAGCATTTCCAGCGACACATCCTTGTTGTAATTAGTGTGGATATACTCAGCACACATTGTCGCCGGATTAGTATTTTCAGATAACTCAAACACATGAAGCTTGCACTGGTCAACGTAAATGTCATATATCACATTTAACACCTGCAGAAGCATACGCCTTATGCGGCATGTCCAGAAGCCATCGCTCTGTGCATACACCTCCGCACCTATCATTAACATCAGCTCATTTATGTGGATATACTGCTGCGGTGTCAGCTCGAATATCCCCTGAAAGTTCCCATAATGCTTTGTGAACATATAGAGCATATGCCTGTCATAAACGTAACGCTCATCTATTATTATATCATCCTCAAGATTATCAAACTTTAAGCACGCCTTTATATACCAAGGGTCAAAGTGAAATGTCTTGGCACTAAGTCCGTCAGAGCATACAAGTTCAAATGTATCATACTGCGAAAGACAAAGCACTGCCGGAGAGGACACTGTCTGAACATACGAATTAATACTTACCGTAGCACTGCCGCAGCTTATAAGTACGATTGAACAGCGCTCATTCTGCGGAAGATTATGAAGTGTATCATAAAATTCAAATTCTATTGGAATTGTTCTTTCTTTATGTCTGTCAGCCTGTGGCATTGGGAAAACCTCCGTTTTATATATTATAATGCATATTTTTTCTAAATTACCTGATATATGTCTGGGTGCAAATAAAATTAAGCACCAGCAATTATACTTTCTGCAATTATTATTGTACTTTCTACAATCAGCAACTGCAAATACTGCATAAATCTTCTGTTTATATGCAATTTACAGTACATTTGCGCTCTGATAAGCTGTAAATAGTATAACTCAAATGGAGGTCTATGTCGATATGATAAAAATACTAAAGTATACTAAACCCTATTATTTTCTTATTATTCTGTCTGCTCTTGCATGCACAGGAGCATCACTTACCACTGTAATGCTCACAGATTTTCTTAAAAGCCTTATAGATGGCGCAGCTCACAACACTTTGCTCAGTGTAGTAATAATACTGCTCATCGGTATAGCCAACAATTATCTTGCAGTATACCTGACCGGACTTATCGGAGCCAGACTGTTAAACCGCCTGCGGACGGACTGTATTAACAGCTTAATGCGCGCTCCGGCAGATTATATGAGCATCAATAACCGCGGCGATATTATGGAGCGTATCTCTGAAAATGTAGAAACTCTTGCTGACTTTGTAAAAAATTATTTCAAAGACTGCCTGTATGTTCCAATTATGATTATCGTTTATTCGATTTACCTTTTCGGAATAAATGCGATTATGGCTTTATGCTGTCTGCTGCCGCTTGTTATTCTTGTTCCCATCAATATCAGATATATGAAACCGATTAAGATGATGTCATTTGAATACAGCAAAAAACTTGGTCTTACCAATAACAATATTCAGGAAGCATTTGACGGTGCCGCAACTATCAAAGCATATAACCTGCAGCCGGTGATGAGCCGCAAATATCACATTGCTATGCAGAAGCTTCTTAAAATATCCAACCGGATAGATGCCAAGCAGTACCACCTTGAACCGGTATCAAGAATTATTCAGGAGCTTCCCATAGATATAGCTCTCCTGCTTGGCGGCATACTTGTATTTACTGGAAATGTAACCATCGGCGTACTTATCGCATACATAAGCATACTCAGAAATCTTGTCAGCCCATTATCATTCAGCTACCAGCTTGTCGTCCGTTCGCAGATGGCTGTTATTATGATGAAACGTATATTTGAAGTTATTGAGGCACCGGAGGAGAAGTGGGAGGGGGGTGTTAATAATTGCGATGATATTAATAATGATGATGATAATAGTAACGTAGATATTGTGGATAAAGAGAAATTGTCGGGTGCTCATAATAATAGTAATCCTAAGAGCGATAATGTTGATATTGGTTTGGGCACTAATAATAACAATAAAGAACTGTATGTGTATAACGATTGCAATGGCAATAGTGTACATAATGCTAATAGTTTGGGGACTAATAATAACAATAAAGAGTTATGTATTGATAATGGTTACAATAATAACTCAATTTCATCCAACAACTTAGATAATTCATTCCATACCACAATACTTGAATTCAAAAATGTGTACTTTAAATACAATACTGGTGATAAATATATCCTCGACAATTTTAACCTTAAAATCTGTAAGGGAGCGCATATTGCATTTGTTGGAAAAAGCGGAAGTGGAAAAAGTACTATACTTAAACTTATTGCAACATTTCTTGCCACTGACTCCGGCGATATAAAACTGTACGGAAATAATTATTCTGAATTATCACCACAATTTATAAGAGAACATATCGCCTATGTATCTCAGGATGCTGTTCTTTTTCCTATGTCCGTGGCTGATAATATACGCGTTGGCAATCCTGCTGCTACAGATGAACAGATTGAAGAAGCAATTAAAAATGCCGGCTGTGAGAATTTTAAAAACACATTTTTAACAGAGGGTGGCGGCAACTTATCCGGCGGTCAACGCCAAAGACTTTCCCTTGCGAGAGCACTTGTTAAAAATGCTGATATTTACCTTTTTGATGAGCCAACCTCCGCACTTGACAGCGTGACTGAAGCTGCTATATGCGAAACAATAGCAAGCCTTCCAGCCGACAAAACCATTATAACAGTTACACATAAGCTGAACACTGTTGCTGATTATGACTTTATATATCATAAGAAGTGAACTTTATTAACTATATTCGATGACACATCAAAGTAATAAACAACTTTATAAATGTTAAAGATTAAATACTTATCAGACAAACGCCACTACTTTTCAAAGTAATAAATAATCTGATAAATGTCAGATGTTTTAAATTATGCTATTCGCATTTATTAATCAAACTATAACTGAGCAAGTTTAAAATATTGCATAATTATGTCTGCGTTAGAAAACAGATTTTTCATAATCTTTTGAAATGTATCTGAGATACAAACAAAAGCAGATTATTTTTGTGCATTTTTCTGTATTTGCTCATTTATAATATATTAAATAATAGGAGGTACATATGCACGAATTAAAAAGATATTTCTCATATATGGGCAAGCACCAATTCACATACTGGATGATACTAATCACTACAATCGTTACGGAAAATGTGCTGAACATACTCTACTCATACGTCAATAAACAGACCTTAAATGCCATAGAATACTCAGATATGCGGCTGTTTCGCAGTGCGGTTATACTATGTGTAATCGTTCTTATTCTAAGATGCCTTTTTCCTTATCTTAGATACTTTTCCATACATCTTGTCCGTCAAATGTTTTTTGAAGTCAAATCGACATTGTATGACAAACTGCTAACACTAAATATTAGCTGGTACGAGAGCAACCATAGCGGAGATGGCATAAAAGCCCTTAACTGGGACGCCAATTCACTTAAAGACTCTTGGTTTTCCCACGTATACTGGATACTGGGAAAAGTAACTATCGGTATTTCATCACTTATAACTATGTTTATCTACTGTCCACTACTTGCAGGAATATCCGTTGTTGTATGTTTAATGACTGCTACTGTGACGATATACCTTAACAACTCAATGAAAAAAAGCTCCAAAAAAGTACAGGAAGCTACCGTCAACCTTGCCAAATGGCTGAATGATATTCTGGCTGGCTTTTCCATTTTAAAAATGTACTCTGGTTCTAATATAGTTATCGACAAGTACTTAAACGAAAATCAGAATGTCACCAGCAAAGAACTTGAACGCACTAGAAAATCCTCTTTTCTTGAAATGCTGAACTTCCTTCTTGGTCTACTCGGCAGCTTCAGCACTATCCTTTTCGGCGTATATCTTGTATCAAAAAATATGCTTGATTACGGTACGATTATGGCTGTTGTGACACTACAGATATCGCTGAGCGCTACTATGCAGCGCCTTGGAGGTGCTGTCACAACATTCAACAATTCACTTGTTAAGGCTTCAAGAGTATTTGACTTTATGGATATTGGCGATGTGGAGGATATAATGTGTAGTTATATTGAGGATAACTGCGGTGTGCTAAATATGACGGATAGTAACGCAAGGGATAACTGTAGTGCGCAGGCTGGCGGTTGCACTATTGATATTAAAAATTTAACATTTTCATATAATTCTCATAAAAATACACTGACAAACTTTAATCTTAATATCGGTTGCAATGAAAAGATTATGTTAAAGGGTAAATCTGGCTGTGGAAAAAGCACATTATTAAAATTGCTTTTAAGATTTTACGATTATCAGAATGGTCATATCAAAATAAATAATATTGACCTGAAAGACTACCCTGTCAGTAAGTTAAGAAATATGATTGCATACATACCACAGGACTGCTTTCTGTTTGAGGGAACTATTGCTGAAAATATCGCATACGGACTTGGCGCGGAGGCACTTCATATTTATAACTCTATTAACGATGATAATATAGGCGATAACATTTTTAACGATATAAATAATCGACATAATAACTTTAATAAGAAAATTAATTACCCTATAAGCTTTAATAATATAAATAGTACCCTTAACACCTTTAATAATAATGACGTTGTCACTTTATCTGATATTATTAGCGCCGCAAAACTTGCCTATGCCGATGAATTTATATCACAACTTCCCGATGGTTACGAAACGCACATAAACAGTGGCGGAACTAACCTGTCAGGTGGTCAGCGCCAACGTATAGCTATAGCCAGAGCATTTCTTAAAAATGCCCCTATTCTGCTTATGGATGAACCTTCCTCAGCCCTTGATGAAGAAAGCGAAAAAATGATTAACAAAGCGCTGCATAAGCTTATGCAAAATAAGCTTGTTATTATGGTTTCTCATAGGGATAGTGGCGATGAGGAGTTTGACAGAGTTGTGTGGATGTGAATTAAGAAATGGATAATCCCTATATTACGCAACAAACATTTAGTATAAACTTTTATAGCATAACCGCCTCTTGTAGTATGATGTATGGAGGCGGTTATCCTACGCAATTAACAATCCGACTATACAATCTTCCCCCTACTGATATTACGCAGATACATTAATGTCCTTTTGCAATCTAACTATATAAGCCCATAGAATTTACAAAACTTCTAAATTCAATATTGTTATTAATTGATTTGTAATATCTTTCAATAACTTTACTGCTATCAACATTATGTCCACCTGATGCTACTCGTGATTCTATTCACACAATATTAATTTGTGGATCAACTGTTAACACAAACACACATTTTATAAAATATCCCTCTTCTTTTGCTTTTCTTAATATGTTTAATTTATAATTGGACGACAAAACTGTTTCAAATGTAAAATCTTCTTTCTTGTCAATTGATTCATATCTCATCTTATCAACCAAAACTGCAGCTTCCATATTGTCCATTCCTGTAGCAGCAACAACATCATCCGCATTAGTATATTTCCCAACCTTATCAAAAAAGGTTGTTATTGTACTTTTACCTGAACCATTAGGTCCAGCTAATACAAGAATCATCGGTTTTCTATTCTGCATACTTTCTTTCCCCATTTGCGTACTCAACATAAGCTCTCTTCTTTTCTTTGTCATAACCTGCTATAGGTTTTTTACAAATCTTTGCTTTATTTATAGCTGCCTTAATAGCTTCAATTGCTCTTTCATCCATTTCACTATCTGATACCGTCAATGTACTTTTCTCTTCTTCTTTTGATACAACTTTTATAACTCTTCCACTTTTTGTACTTACAGTTGTCATATAAATACCCCTCCGTTCTAATTAATATGTAAAATACTTATCAAGTACCTCTAATAATCTACTCTTATAATATTTATTTTATCATAATTTATACAAAAAAACACCTTAGAACCGAAATTCCAAGGTGAAATAAACTTTTATGAAATACCATAAGATGCTTTGAATTGTAAATTACTTATCTCTTTGAGTACTTAAATCCATTATTTTATAGATTTTTGCACCACAATATTTCACTATCATTTTAGCTTATGCTATATATATTTCCGCACCAATATCAACTCTTTTTGTATTTCCTCATTTTCGCTTTCTGTAAATGATAAGCTATTATATACTTCCATTTCATCAAGCAATAAACTACGCAAAATCATATAACTACGCAAACTAAAATTATTTTTTATTCTCTTATCTCCCAAGTCCTTGAATTGCTGATACATAAGAGAATCAAAATCAACAAAAAAAGATTTACACAACCACTTAACAAATTCTGGATATATAAAATGTGAAACATGAGATTTGTGTATCTTTTTAATTAGTTCATCTACATAGCTATCATTATTAAGCTTACATAAAACATTCTTATATATCAGCTCCCTTGTCCTATCTTTCCAAATTCTATATGTATTAATTGACATATAATCTTTTCCAGATCTTTCTGCATAAGCTAAACAAAAAATTATAGCAACAATTACATCATCATCATTAAGTAAGGATAATAACCATCTAAGCTGAAAATCTGAAATGTTATCTCCACTCATAATTTTATTATAGCTGCATATTTCTGCTTCATTTTTAATAAATTGATCACAATATTTTGATTGCAATTTATTACAAAACGCACTTATAAAGTTACCATCCCTCTTCTCACATTTAAAAGTATAATTAAATATACAAACAAACACATTTGAAATATAATTGTTTAAATCATTACAACGATTAAGAGTATCAAAAATCATATATATATCTTTATCAAATTCTAAGTCTTCATACATTTGTGGCTTCTTGCACATTTCAATTAAAACATCTATTATGTGAGCTATACATACATTCCTTACCGGTTTACTGTTTGTGCAAAACAATTCATTTGAAGAATAATTTTCTTGAAATAAATCATTATAAATTTTCTTAATATCTACACTTTGATTAATAAATTTATTTTCTAACTTATCAAGCCATATTAAATCAATATTAATAATATTGCAAATCTCTGAAAATGAGTACTCATAATATGAAAATCTTTTTATACAACTCCATTTTTGCATATAGTAGTATTTAACCTTTTCTAAATAATTTTCAAGTAAAAACAATTCTATCTTTTTAAATTTTTAATTTTGCACATTGAATTAACAAGTTTATCAATTTTTTCATATATTTTATATATACAATCATTTTCTGCATTAAATACACACTTTAAATATTCATTAAACTCATCTTGAGTATTTGTTACCTCTTTAGCTTTCCTAAATATATATGCAATTAATTCATTTACAGTTATCTGATTATAAGAATTTTTAAACCTAGCCGCAATATTTTTTAATATACTTTTAAAATAATTTCTATACTCTTTTTCAATTTTTTGCTTTATCTTATATTTTGATTTTTCGTTGTTAGGAGTATAAAAATTACTCAATCTGAATTTATTTTCTGTAAAATTTATGGCTTCAATCAAAACTGCAGCACAGTATATACATACCACAATAATAAAGCACACCCAAATACAATATAAATTATTCTCATTTTTCTTTAAAAAATCACTTATATCATTTAATATTTTAAATTCATAACTATAGTTAGTTGCAATTCTTAAACCCGGTATAATGAATATAATCCAAAGAAATAATTTAATATTCATTTCATATAACTTTTTTATCCAAAAATTATCGTGCAGATTTGTTTTTAGATTATATCCAAAATAAAAATTTCCTTTATTACTAGATTCTACAGTTACACTTTG
>ERZ1034901.1394-NODE-1394-length-16859-cov-7.632349_pt1 | contig 16859 bp, 11 predicted proteins | sample MGYA00520628_ERZ1034901 | MGnify/ENA primary metagenome ERZ1034901 (study PRJEB33766, sample SAMN09781783) | gut metagenome | biome: gut microbiome | host: Homo sapiens | place: Madagascar | study: EMG produced TPA metagenomics assembly of the PRJNA485056 data... | reverse complement strand
TCGCTATTTTCCGCTGTTTTTGACAACTTTGTTCCGTTTTTGACAAATTTTGCAGTTGAATTTTTACAGTTTTTCGTAGATAATACAAAGTACCGACACAGCAAATACACTTTCTGTGTTCAAATCACGCAATAATTTACACAGTTTTCTTTATAATTTTTTTACGTAACTATTCAGAACCCCTTTGAAATACAAAAAACTGATACGTCATGCTTGCATGAAAGTAACAATTTTTCGTATTTCAAGGGAACTTGAATAGAGTTCCCTCCCCACATATGAGCAAAATTAGCTGCGTAGCAGCGAGAAAGCATGAGGATCGTGCGATTTTGCGAATATGTGTGGCGGGGTTCTGAACAGTTACTTTTTTTTGCTCAGAAGGGAGACACCATGGAGAAAAAAGAACAGGTATATCAACATATTCGTAGTGATACGATTACCAAATTAAAAGAAGAACAATTTGAATCGCTGGGTCTGGACACGCTGACGGTCAGCCTGGATCTGAAAATGAACCGTGCCAACATATCCAGACTTCTTAATCAGCTTTATAATGAAGGAAGACTGATCAAAACGGATTCGAGACCGGTATTCTTTATGGACCGGTCATCACTGGACCGCTATGTAGAACACGCCTACATTCCTTCCATCATCCCAAAGGACAAGACAATCAAGGACTATCTGGCTACCGCCAATGCATCTGCGTCCAAGGTACGGCAGGATCATATCAACACCTTTAACCGCTATATCACCAATCTCCGTCATTCAAAAATGGCAGAACCGGTGCGCAAGGCAAAGTCAGCAATCCTGTATCCTTCCGGACTGAACACACTAATCATCGGCGATAGAGGTACCGGGCGTTTTCAATTTGCGAAGGCAATGTCCAATTATGCAAGAGATGCACATTTTATTGATGATAAGAAGAAGGTTCATATTGTAGAGTGTCTGAATTATAGTGGAGCTCCCGATAACACATTGCTTAAATTGCTGTTCGGTGAATATATTGCAAAAACGAACACCTGGAAGCGAGGACTTTTTCAACAGTCTTCCAATCATATTATCATTATGAATAATATCGACCAGCTGCCGTCAGGTGTGTTAAGTTCCCTGTACAATGCCATTTTGGATAAATCATTTTCACCGATCAATTCCAACAAGACGATTCCGTTGTCATCCCTGATCATTGCCACTGCATCCACAGCAGTTCTGAGAAATGATGGAGATTTACGCAGATGTTTTCCAATGTTTATCGATATGCCGAATCTGTATGAGCGATCCATTGTAGAAAAACTGGTGATCATCATGCAATATCTTCAGGATGAAGCACTCACAATTGACAAGACGATCCGTATTTCCAAGGACGCGCTGAGCTGTCTTACCATGTCTGAATATAGCGGAAACCTGGCGCATCAGCGTTCCGAGATCCGTCAGGCATGTGCCAGTGGTTATCAGCGATATGTTGAAGAAAATTCCATGTTTATCGACATCGATCTGGATGATCTGTCCACACCTGTGCTGGAGAATATCTTCAATGTCGACGATCACATTGCAGAGCTTAATGAAACACTGAACCTGTTCTCAACAGAATATTTCTTCTTTTCAGCACAGAAACTTAATCCAGAACTGCAGCTTCTGTATGATCTGGATCAGCCGAATAAGAATGATAACCCGTTAACCGTCCGCAAAGTTGGTGATGAGCTCATCAATCAGTGTATTAGTGATATTGAATCTGCTGCTAATTCACAGCTGAACAGCCTTCGGTCTGTCATGTTACAGTCGCTTTATGACACGATCCATCCGATCGTCCAGAATCATGCAATCTGTAAAAGCGAGAATCTGCTCTATGGTCTGCTTCTTCACATTTCCGGAGAGCTGAACAACCTAAAATCAGGCGTTACCTCTTCCACCGTCAGTCTGAATAACAAAATTGCCAGAGGAAGTGATTACGCCTATGCCAGCAGGATCTCCTCCACACTGAACGAAACAGATCACGTTAAGCTTCCGTCCATTGAAGTGGATTATATTGCGACATATCTGTACCTGTCTTCCCAGTGGATTGACAGACGATATATCCAGCTTCTAATCATTTCCTCCGGAAGAGAAATTTCCAGAAATTATGCTGATTTTATTAATGGTCAGAAGTTCAAAACCCATGCATCCTATATGACCGTATCAGAAGATGAACCGGCAGAAGCAATTATGCAGGAAATTGCCGAAAAAATGCGCAAGATCGACCGTGGTCGAGGTGTTATCATCATCACCGACCAGTCAATTATTCCAAAACACAGTTCGCTGATTTCAAAACATTTTTCCGGCAAATACACGATCGTAGAGGATATGACGATTCAGAAGATCGTATCGATTGCAGAACACGTCGAATCTCTGGGTGCTACAATTCAGTCCTCCAATGCTTTCGATTCACTGACCACCGAACAGGTCACGGCAGAGACTTCGGTAGAGACACCGGCGCAGGAACTTCTTCAGAATATTCAGGAAAAGCTGCTGTCTGAATCGTTGGTCTTCCTGAATCCAGAAAAGGCATGCCAGGCTCTGTTCCATGTTCTGTTGAACATTTTGCAGGATCTGTCCATTCCGTATTCGGACGACCTGTTGATCAAATTCATTTTTCATACATCGTTTGCTTTGGAACGTTGTATTAGAAAAGAACCTTTCGTCTATCCAAAAGCACGTATACTGATCAAACAGCATGCGACACTATTCAATGTGTTGGAGAAAGATTTTGAGATCATCACTGAATTATTTTCCGTACAGATTCCTGCCAGCGAGATGGGATATGTTATAGAGATATTCCTGCCTTACTATCAGCAGAATGAAGAGAATTAAATAACACAAAGGGACTGTGCCGTCAAAGCCAGACCCTTTGTCATTCTGAATTATATGTTCTTATTCCAATGCTTCTATATGATCATCCATCAGAAGATTGCCTACAAGATAGAAAATTCGTTTTGACATCAATCCTGATATTTCATCTTCTGCCGTCATACCGTACTGTTCTGCTATCTCAGCAGCTTCTTCGTTCATCTGTTTTTCTGCCTGTGCCTGATTACGTTCGATCGTCAGACGCTCTGTCGGATACTTGTCTTCTGCCCGGCTGAGCACACTCTGCATTTCATCTTCATAGAATGCATTTTCCTGTTTTGTCGCATCTTCGCCGCCTTCTATGATACCATGTGCATCCATTCTCAGAATATCTTCCGCCACAGTCTGCTTCATCTCGTACATTTCCTGCGCATACTCATCGTTCCATGCTGTCGCCACGATATTCTTGATCTTATATCCGTAATCATTGTCATCCGGAATAAGTGTAACAGTTCCTTTCCGGAAATTATCATATTCCTCTCCCGATTCATGATGATAACCCACATAATATAAATATACTTCGCCTTTATCTGGATCCACCTCTGTCCGCAGGAATATATTAACGTTTGCATCTATTCGTAAATATCCTGTATATACCTGATAGGTGTCACCTATAGTCGAAACCGTATCACTATTCACTCCATTCTCATAGTAATCGCTTGCGATACCGGCTAATTCAAAGTATTTATCCATAACTGTTCTGTCAACATTCATCTGTGTTGCATAGCCGTATTCTTCTACATTTGATGCTATCTCTTCCCCATAAGCCCTTGCCACACGAAATGCCAGCCGATCCATTGCTTCCGACACATCCTCATTATCCTCTGAGAAATCACCTATTGCCGATACTATCAGCATGACATCGTCTGAGTCTTCATTCAGAGATTCCGCTATCGACTGCACTCTATCGACCTTATCACTATAGCCTTCTTTAATACTCTTGATACGATATCCCTGTTCGTTATCACTGAGCACGATTGTAACAGTCTCCTTCGTAACAGTTACTTCACTGGTCTCCGGATCTGTGCCCTTCTTCTCAACAAACACCTGTACAGATCCATCTTTTTCGTCAATCTCTCTGTAAATAACGTGTGTTATGCAGTTATTATCCTTCGGCTCTTTAAATGTGCCTTTATATTCCTTTCCATCATATTTCACAAGATCACTTTTGACCGACTTTGGATCAGTGGTAATGCCCGTCATCTGGTCAAACATATCCAATGCACTTGCTTTAAATGTAACTGTCTGATCCTTTTCATCTACGATCTGCTCTGATGGTATGATCTCACGATTGATAAATGAATACGTAGCCGCATGCTGATCATCACCTGTATGATACTGTTCATCATAGTTAGCTTCAAAGCAGTATACAAAAGCATCTTCGTAGATCTGATTCAGCTCTTTTTCCGGAATATCCTTTGCCGAATCATACTCCGGCAGATAGGCGCACAGGCTCTCCAGATATGCATAATCAATCTTATCCCTCAGGTCCTGCAGTTCTTCTTTCGTCGGCTTCGGTCTGGAATCCTTTACAGCTACAACTGGATGCGTCCTGAGATATACTACGCTTCCTCCTGCCGCCAGTGATGCCGCTGCTACGATACCTACTGTAATTCTCACAACCACATGTTTCAGTCCTGCCCCAGCTGCTGCCCGGCTGACTGTATGTCCTGCCGCTGTCGTGGCTGCACCTGCTGCCGTCTGTACCGCGGTCTCTGTCACACCAGACATAGCAACTGAAGATCCTGCCGCACCTGTAGCACCTGCCGGTACTGCTTCCATGACTGCACGCAATACATCCCACACTTTAGCTTCAGATACCTCAACAGCATGCGAAGCTTCTTCGCTTCGAAGCATCCAGATAATAAATGGAATCGGTGTAATGTTGTACAGTCTGGTTCCTTTTTTCTCCAGTGCCTCTACTTCTGCTTTGATATATTTACGGGCGTAATTCAGGCGGCTTTTAATTGTTCCGGCACTGCATTCCAGAGTCTCTGCGATCTCCCCTACTGACATCTCATCATAGTAATACATCAACACACACAGTCTCTGTTCATCAGACAGCTTGTCCAGGATCTCCTGCATCAGTTCTTTTGTTGCAACATAATCCACCGACTCTTCCGGCATAAATTCCTCATGCTCATTTTCAAGCACATCTTCATAGGAGCCGTCTGCATCTTCACCTGCGTCATTCATAAATACGACACGATTCTTTTTCTTCAACCAGTTTTTACATTGATTCGCAACAATCCGGTTTATCCATGCCGATACTTTGCTTCTGTCTTTCAGCGTTCCTATATTCTTAAACGCAGACACATATGCATCCTGCAGCATATCCATCGCATCATCCTGATTCTTTACAATCTGAAACGCCGTAGAGTATGCCCTGGCATAGGTCATCTGATAAATCTCCTCCCATGCAGATACATCATTATGCTGTGCACGCAGCACCATATCCTCCAACCATTCATCTGATTCTATCTCAGCCCCACAGGTTGTGCAATATTCTACTTTCCTCGTTAATTCGCTCCCGCATTTTGAACAATACATCTCTCATTTCCTCCTTTGTCATCCTTTTTATCACTTACATACTAATGACAACTGAGAATGCCCTCTGGTTTTAAACTTTTTTATATTTTTCATCCATGCAGAAGACAGCCACACCTCATCGGCATGACTGTCTCGATTTCTGAATATTATATTAATTATTATCCACCGGCGTTCCACAATTGGTGCAAAATGCAGCATCCTCTTCCAGTGGTGTCCCACAGGATGCACATACTTTCCCAGATGGATTCGGTGCAACCGGTGCCGGCTCACGATTGATAGCTGTTCCGCAATTCACACAGAACTTCGCATTCGGGTCCAGTTTCTTACCACAGTTCAGACATACCTCAACAATTGAAAGCTGCTCGATCTGTTGCTTATTCGCCTCCATTGTCTGATAAAGCTGATCAATCTGTTCAATCAGATCCGGACATTTCTCTGCACACTCATCTTTGTAATTTGCATAGTATCTTAATCCAATCTGATAGATAAGCTTCTCGACTTCTTTTTCCATAGATTTATTCGCATTATTCAGACGATATATTTCTGTCGTATCTTTCGCCTTCTTGCTCAGATCCTGACTTTTCTCTGTCAGGCTGTTCTTCATGTCATCAAAAAAGCCCATATTTCTTACCTCCATTTGTCGATTCATTTTAATTATAATATACTTGGAAATATTTTACTATGTATATAGTATTAGTTCTTGTAATTTCTGATTTGACTGATAATTTCAGCTGAAGATACACCATTCTCTCCAACAGTTACAGCCTTATCAGCCGGCATAATACTCTCTATATTCTTCTCATACTGCTCTTTGCTTACTTCTTCGCCATCCCATTCATATGCATATATTGGATTCCCATCTGCGTCCAGTTGAAGCTCATCGTCTGTATAATATTTGCCTCGTTTCAAATATTCCCACCAGCCATTTTGGAGCCTATAAAATTCATCCCAATAATCATCCATAGAACCACCATTAACCTGTATCACATTTTCCCCCGGAAGATATCTAATATTCTTTGCTTCCACCTCTTCTTCGCCAACATTCTCCGTTACATTCTCACATGTTACAAATATACTAGCTTCTGCACTGTCCTTAGCTATTGCTACAATTTCCGGAACTACATTGCCATCCATCTCAATCAACTCATATGTATAATCATCACCTTTGTTATGAAGCCAGTCAATATATGTATCCTTCCATGCCGTGTACTCTGTAGATGTAACTTTCTCTTCCAAAATCTTGATTACACCCCATTTTCCATCTTTTTTTACCCAGCAAAATTTACTTGAATCCACGGGAAGAATCTCATCAAATTCTCCAAATGGAATTATCTCTTTCCCATTCGTGTCACATAATTTCCATTTATCTCCCTGTCTTAAATTCACATATCCATTTGCTGCTGCATAACAATAATTATCTGTTGCCGGAGCCGCTTCTATGTTGGAAGCCTGCGCTTCATCAGCAGAATATCGATTCCATGACGTATCGTATTCTATCGGAATCACTACTTTTCCTGTTTCATCTACATACCCCCATTTGCCGTCCTGACACACTGCAAATAGTCCTTCTGACTCTGAACCACATTCATCGTATACAAAATCCGTCACTGGTTCTCCGTTGCTTACAATCGCATACTTGCCATCCAGCTGTTTCCATTCCGCCAGTTTAGTAAGGATCTTATCGGATTCCTTCATCGGCATTGTGCCTTCCAGAACTTCTTCTCCTGTACTTTCACCATACTCTGATGTATGTACATACCGCACTTCACCATCGTAATAATATCCTGCATTCCAATAAGGATTGTTTGTCAGATTTTCCGTTTCCCTAGCTATTGTATCCATATCATAATGAACATTTTCATCTCCGCTTGTATAAAAACTTAAATCATCTGAATATTCATTATTAACAAACTGTAACGGGCTATCTATATCTCTTACTTCACTCGATTCGTATTCATTGTATTCCTGATACTGTCCTTCTGGTGTTTTCATATAGCAAATGTCATCACTTTTTCCCGTGACAAACGCAATATTATTATATTTTATATCCGTATATAGCGTACCCGTATAATCAATCCAACCTTTCAGACCATCCTTTTCAATAACCGTATACTCGCTATTGAACTGTTTATGATATTCATTAAAAGGTTCATTAGATTCCGATCTCATAACATAATATAATTGATCTGCTCCTATAGATGGATTCACGTACCATTGATAATGATACGTCCGAGGCTCTTCTGCTTTCTTAGTTTCTTTTGTCTCCTTCTTCTTGGTATCTACTTTTGCTTCTTTCTTGACTGGCTCCTCTGACTTCTTATTCATCATCTTAGCAGCTGCAAAACCTCCGATTCCAAGAACAACCACGCCTACAATCACAGCTCCTGTGATGATCTTTCCTTTACCCTTTTTCTCACCGTTCTCAGATGAATCTTGCGCCTGCTCATTTTTTACCTTTGTTTCCTTTGATTTCTCTTCTATCAAAGCACCGCATTCCGGACAGAATTTTGCTTTGGTCTTTAATTCACATCCACACTTCGTACATTTCCTTGCCATGCTTTCCTCCTTATCACACATTTAGTGTTTATACATAACAATAGATTTTTCCAGTTCCAGAGTATCTACATTAACATCTGCACCAGCCACATACTCGCCATTCTCACTAAAGCCAACACCGGCCACATATATCTGATCATTCTCCCAATAAAGAGGTTCCCCAACCGAACAAGTTACGTCCGCATCCTCTGGAATATTTAATTCTTCCCGAATCGTCTTAATCTGTTCAGCCGTAAACACCCCATAATTTGACTCATTCTCTGCTGATGAATCGCTGCTTTCATCTACCGCCTCAGCATCATCTGTCGTGCCCGAATCATCCACCGGTGTTTCCAGTGCATCAAGATGGTCATTTACCAGTAGATTCACAACGATAAAATAAATTCTTCCTTTTATCATCTCTTCGTTAATCGAAGATTTCTGCACAGCCCCCGGAGACATGAATGCACTTCCCATTCCTTCGGCGTCGTAATATGCCTGCATCTTTTCTTCCACTTTCTGATCCATAGAATCCATAAATGCCTGCTGATTCTGTTCAATCAATTCTTTTTGTTCCGGATACTTCTCCTCTGCTTCGCTGATTTTCTCATTCATAAAATCAACTCTGTACTGATCGCCTTCCGCTATCGCTTTTGACATCTCTACTACACTCGTCGCATTACCATAATCACTGAGCCTTGTAACCTCAGCTTCCATATCTGTCAATTCCTGTGTATACTCATCATTCCAATCTTCTGCAGTGATACTCTTGATCTTGTATCCTGTGGCTGTTTCCGCCGGAACCACGGTAATCATTCCGTTCTTGAAATTATTGCCATAATTTCCTGCATAATATACATACACTTCATCCTTTTTCGGATCCGCTTCCGTACGCAGGTAATAGTTAGACGCTGTAGAGTCTGCATATGTATAATTTGTAGATACTTCATAATCGCTCTCTGTGATGGTCAATCTCTCGTTTGTTACCGATGACGGATACGCCGTTTTATCAAGACCTGCAATCTGACACATTTCATCCAGCTTATCTCTATGAAAACTGCGCCAGTCACTATATAGCGATTCATCGCTATAATATTCGTCATCGCGGGTGATCATGGAATCTTCATAAATCATATAACGATAAGCTTCATTATAAGCCAGATCCTGCATTGCCACATACGCATCGCAGATGTCTGCCGAATATGTCCCCAGTATTTCCGATATTCCGATTACCGTATCTGGATCATTTTCTATTGCACTTACGATCGGCTGTAAATGTTCATCCTTTTCCTCCGGCTCTTTTTCTTTCTTTGAAGATTTCTTTTTCTCCGGTTTCGCAGAAGCCTCATTCTTTTCCACCGGCTTATCCGTATGCGTATAATGATATACCGCTGCACCTCCTCCAGCTGCAACGGCTATCGCTGCAATACCGGCAGCAATCTTAAGACCAATATGCCTTGCTCCATGCTGTACCACCGCCTGTCCAGCTGCTGAAGTCGTGCTTCCCACGGTTCCTGCTGTACCGCCTCCTTCTAATACGGCTGATGCGGATCCCTGAGCTACTGTCGTCTGAATTTTCGTCCATACAGCTGATTCTGCAGCATGCGCTGTAAGCGAAGCTTCTTTACTGCGCAGCATCCATACAATAAACGGAATCGGTGCAATACCGTAAAGCTTTGTACCTTTCTTCTCCAGCTCTTCAACTTCTTTCTTGATATACTTTCTCGCATAATTCAACCGGCTTTTGATCGTTCCGGTGCTGCATTCCAATGTCTCCGCGATATCCCCCACAGACATTTCATCGTAATAATACATCAGCACGCACAATCTCTGATCCTCAGACAGACGGTTCAGAATCTCCTGCATCAGCTCTCTGGTTGTACTGTAATCGATTGACTCCTCCGGCATGAACTCTTCATGTTCATTTTCGAGACTGTCTTCAAATTCCAGATCAACATCTTCATTACTTATATCCGAAAATACGATTGCTTTGTTCTTGCGAAGCCAGTCTTTACAGCGGTTCGCTACGATTCTGTTTATCCACGCATTCAGCTTCTTCTCATCCTGAAGTGACTCAAGATTCTTAAATGCTGAAATATAAGCTTCCTGTAGGATATCCATTGCGTCTTCCTGATTCTTCACGATCTGGATTGCAACGGAATACGCCTTCGCATACGTTTGATTATAAATCTCTTCCCATACCGAAGCGTCATTCTCCCGTGCCCGCTCCTTAAGACTCTTTTTCTGCTTTACTTCATTCCCACAATTCGGGCAGAAGTTAAGTCCTTCTCTAATTTCCTTTCCACATTTCGCACAATACATTCTACTTTACTCCTCTTTCGTTCCCTACCCTACTGTGGATCTGTTACATTAAGATCTGTTAATACCATGCCTGTGTCACTTGCATCACTGCTCACGCCTGTCATGGTAAAACCATACGCTAATCCTGTTCCCTCTAATGCAAGATCATTAATAATTCCATATACCGTGATCGTGCCATCCAGGTTCTTAATGACTTTTTGAATTTCAGTGCCAAAATCCCAACCAATTGACGAAACACTGCAGGTCACAGTATCACCATTTACCTCATTAGTAGCTGTTACATCAAATGGTTCCGTTCTGCCCAACGTATTCTTACAAAATTCATTATAATCATTTACTGAAATGCTGGCGCATGGTCCCATCTGATTTGATCTAACCGTTGCTTTTTTCGATAACCCCACAACACAAATGCATTCATCTGCATATTGAGCAAACTGTTCGGCACTCATACTATTGACACCAAATTGTCCCGTCATAGAATTCACAATGCCAGCATGTAACATAGCATCTACTTGATTCATACTGCTTCCCTGCACGTCCCACAGTCCTGTATTCTGTGCCGTAAAATCAATCTTATCAAATACAAATCCTGCGATCTGACTCTTGTCATTCCTGTGTGCTGTAACATCCATAATTCCAGTTGTAGTGGTATTGCCATAATCATCAATGTTTTTTACGTCTGCATAAATATGATATTCATTCTTCCCGGTCTGTACAAAATATGAGCAATCGTACCAGTACCAAATTGATGCGTCATCACCCGAGTAAGAATTCTGATAGAAGCAATGTCCACCCTGTCCGTCAGGCTCCGCAATCTCTGCCAGTTCATCCGGATCGTCCACTTCGTATCCGAAAGTATTCTTCAAATAATTGATACATTCATCCTGTGTAAGTGTTATAGAATACTCTCCATTTACCCCAGATATCTCTCCTAAGGAACTATATCTTCCACATGCGATTTCAGCAGCTACAAACTTAAGCAAATCTTTTGAAATCTTATTATCTGAAAGTTCTACAGAATAATTCTGGCGTGTTCCTGCTCCATCATTCATTCTACGATTCAAATCAAAAAGCCAGCAATCATCATCCATTGCCAATTTTTGTTTATCCGTAATCTCTAACGGTTCCACCGGTTCTTCCTCTTCCTGTGGCTCTTCCTCTTCTTTCTTAGCTGGTTCCTTCTCCTTTTCTTGCGCAGTCTCTGTTTTCACAGGCTTCTTCTCCGGCTGACCGGCAAACATTCCAAACACCATATATCCACCGATGCCACATGCGATTAAGACTACAATAGAAATCACAATTGTGATTATCTTCTTTTTTTCTTTCATAGCTGGTCTCTTCCTCTTAGTATTCTGGAACTGCAACCTCTACGGTTACATTTAACTGATCAATAACAAACCCCATTTCGCTGGCCGCATCAACGTGACCTTTGGCCGTGTAAGAATAAGCTCTGTTTCCAATACAGTCTTTAATCACACCTGTCACATCGACAGAACCATCATAGCTTTGAACAATACTCGCATCTTCTGCATCGTACATTGCATCCAGCCACCCTGTTCCTATGATTACATTATTATCTCGAATCCATTGTGAATAATCGAAATCTTCTGTTCTTCCCAGCGTATCCTGACACACTGAAACATATTCATCTATCAAAATAATATATTCGTCATAATGATCCGGATAATTGGGATCCTGCGAAAGTTTTCCGCTCATAAGCTTTGTATTTAAAAACTGATTTGTAAGATTATAAAACTCCTCATTAGTAAACTGATTGGCATCATAAGTTCCTATAGGGTTATATCCATCAATTCCCTGTCCTGATGACTCGCATTTCTCACGAACCATATCACTGGCAAGTGTGTCAACAGCTTCCCGCACCTTATATATTTGAGTATCCTTCGTCAATTCAACCTTATCAAATACAAAGCCTACTATTTCACTCTTATCATTTTTATGGGCTGTAATATCCATAATTGCAGCTGTGCTATACTGATTCCGTACTTCATCATACGGCTGAACCTCTACATAAAAATGATATTTATCTTTTCCTGTCTGGGCAAAATACGACGCTTTGTATTGTGTCTCTGCAAGCCCCCGAAAACTGTTGTCTCCAAGCAGAAATGCATCGTCACCTTCTGGATCTAAAACTTCTGCTACCGCTTCATAATCGGAAGCTTCATATCCAAATGTATTTTTCAGAAAGTCAATACACTGATCAGTTGAAAGTGTTGTTTCCCCATAGCCCGGTTCCTCACGCACTTCCACGCCAAAGTCATCTGCGTTGTCGCACGCAATACTACCTGCTGCCATCTTCAATACATCTTTGGGAATCTGATTATCGCTGCAATCATATGTATATTCTTGACGGTTATTTCTGTCTTCACCTTCTGCTTTCGCTAAATCATACAAATATGCCGCAGATTCAATCCTTCCCTTCTGGTCATCTGTAAGCATCAATGGTTCTACTGACTCTTCCTCTTTCTTGATCTCTTCCTTTTCTGGCTTAGCCGATTCCTTATCTTTTTCTCTGACATTCTTAGTGCTCTCACTCTTCTTATCCGACTGGTTAACGAATATTCCATATGATACATAACCACCGATACCGCTTGCCAGTAATACCACAATTGTAATCACAATTGTAATTACTCGTTTCTTTTCTCTCACTTCTTATCTCCTTACTCTCAAAAGATTTCCGAAATACCTTCCTTACTATTTAATGTAATATTCTTCCGGCGGACATGACTGCACATACGGATCATTTGCTCTATATGGATCTGTCTGTTTATACGGATTGACCATTTCGCTGGGCATTAATTCCCTTTCTTCATTCCTTTTAACTGGCTCTTCATAATCATCCTGATGTCTGTATTTCCCCATCGCCGTTTCTCTATTACCATAATATTCTGGTTCATAGTCATCTTGTTCTAACTCAGATTCATCCGTCTTTATAGCATCAGAAAGCATGGAATAGTTCGAAAAGTCCATGATATTTTTTATATTCTTGCTGTATACCTGCATTTCTTTTTCCATAGCATGATATAATTCAACAGCATTTTTCCTTACGTCTTCTATTTTCTGCATATGAACCGCTTTGTTACTAATATCGCGAACCTTATGCATATTGTGCTTTGATTGTTTTCCAATTATTTTTCTATCGTACAGCATATCAATATAGCCGCTAATATTGTCCTCATGTCCGTATGTGCAGATAATATGATATCTTTTTATGTATCCATAAATTATGCATTCCAATGTTTTTCGCAAATTCAAAAGCATATCTTCATAATTCCCATTTTCCATATGCTTTTTGCTTTTTTCAAAGCAGGTCTCCGCTTTTTCTTCCAGTTTTATACATCTTTCATCGTTATCATAATAATTTGAATATCGTGTACATTCATTCAACATTTTATTAATCAGATCATATGTTGATTCTTTTGTAACTTCTGATTGAACCTCCCCGCTCACATGAACCTTGCTGTTACATGCTTTTCTTATTTTATGCAATTCTTCCACATAATCCGGATATCCGAAACGATCATCAAGATATTTGAGAATATTGAATATTTGAAGCTCCTTTTCTTCTTTAAACATAAAATCATGACATTCCACAAGCATATACACATGACATTCTAAAACTTTTCTGATATTCGCAATTGCATCTTCATAATCGCCTTCGTTATACAGCTCTATGGCTCTGCCAATATAACGTATAACCCGCTCATCTTTTATACTTGTTAATTGTTCATATATCTTTTCTTTCTTTTCTCTTTCCTCAATTTCTCTCTCTGCCCGTAGGTATTTTCCACTCTTCTCATTATGTATTTGTAAAAAAATCCATTCAGGTCCCCACAAACTTAACACCCAAACAGCCCCCTGTATAATATTAAAAAGGAACAATCCCTGAACAATCAAACTATTTGTAGAAACAAATTCCTGATGTAAAGAAGCCACAATTTCCGTTCCTATTATGCTCGAAATGACAGGTACATATATAGGCGCCACTGTGCCTCCTTCTCCCATTGCCATCATAAATATCATTAATCCGTTAATCAATATATAGAAGCACATGCACCAAATCCTTCCGCCACGTGGAGCATATAGATCCAAATAGGAGTTCATGCCAATTTTATATGCCACTAATGCAACAGCCAGAAACAGAATTTTATTATGCAAAATTTTTTCAACAATACTATCTTCTGTTTTCCCTTTTTTAAAAGGAGTATTCAATCCTAAAAACTCATATATTAATTGCTTATTATCATCCATTGTCTGTTTTCCTTTCCGTTATCCAAAGCAATACCTCTCATACACCGTGTACTATTCCACCCTTGATGCCGCCATGTCTACATGGAACCCACACGCCGGTATTTTCTCTTTATCATTAACTACAACAGCTTTGACAAATACCTTTAATGACTGTATCTGTCCAGCATTTACATTCAAATAAATCTTCTCTGTTCTGCCTTCTTTTTCCAGATGCATGATCTGAAGTTCCGCATCTCTTACTGCATAGATTCCATTCACCGCTGTAATCACAATGTCTGTAATCAGCGTAATTCTGCTTCCAAGTTTGACAGATGTAATTTCATCAATTGGAAATCCTTTATATGCGTATGCTACTGTAAATCCGCTTGTCATTCCCTGGCTTATGATTCCTGATAACGCCTGAACGTTCATCCATGGATAGCAGTTCGCTGCAGGATACTCTGTTTCTACACCCTCGATATCTACGCCTGCCGGCATTGTTTCTGTTGCAACACTATGCTGCTGATTATCTTTTAAACTAATAACCAATACAACAATAGACAGAATCAGCGCTACATATGCTTTCATATTTATCTCAATGTTTACCCATCCATATGTCTGCGATGATACATACTTTGATAAAAGCATCAAAAATACCACTACACATGCACACCATACAGTTCCACCGATTGCCTTTTTCTTAATGTCTTTTCCTTTCGCCGCCTGATAAATAACCCATGCATAATCAGCTCCTACTATCCATATACTAATAAGCATGAACCACAACATCGCTTTATATTGATCTACATAGCTTCCTGCTCCCCATGAGCTGAGTGTATTCAATCCATCAATTAATGTCTTCAAGTTTAAATCGTATCCGGCGACTGACAGCCATGAGCCAAGTGCGCAGATAATGATGACTGCTGAAAGCGCAATAATCGCAATACTCATCAGTTCCGTGATTCCTTTTGCAGATGTCTTATTAGCCATTGCCTGTCCCTGCGGTGTCTGTACTGCACCAGCCGGTGCCTGTTTACTATAACTTACAATCTGAGCACCTGCCGGAATCTCGTCCGCCTCCAGACGTCCCTGGCGTTCCATTGCCTCAATTGTTTTTTTAATCTTACGCTGGCGTTCCAACTCTCCAATCAAAAATCCCTGTCTTTTTTTCTGTGCCTTTGCCATGCTGATCTTCTGATCCAGTTCTCTGGATTCCCGCTCAAGTACTTCTATATTATTTATATATATTTCTCTCTGTTCACTCATTTCTTTTCTCTCTTTCCTTCTTTAGAACAACTGGTTTCCACAATTACTACAAAATCTTGCATTTTCCTCGAGCTGTTCTCCACACTTCGGACAGAACTTCCTAACATTCTGTGTCTCTGTGGCTTCCTGCTCCATATGGTCATTCGAAGTACCGGATTCCTGCACCAATCTTCTGATCTGCGCATTTTTTAGCATGATTTCTATATCCTCGTGTACTTTAACAATTTCTAACTTAATTTTATCGGTTTCTGCAGCCTCACTCACAAGCCGGTTATATTCCGCACGCTTCGCTTCAACTTCAGCTTCCAGCTTTTTATAATTTTCCATAACCTGATCTGCAGTATCTTCATCCTTTGCTGATTCCTGTACTCCACTCTGTAACAGTGTGCCACAGTTCGTACAGAACTTCACTCCATCTTCCATCTCTTTCCCGCAATTTGTACAAAACATTCTCATTTCCTCCTCATCCTTGATCTGTTTTAATCAAACAATACCACTAACGGTATTACTGAATACCACTTCCCATCAACCTTTACCGTTTTATATGAAATTGATTCCGTCTTTTTCTTTCCATTTTTCTGCATATAAGTCACATCAATTTTCATGTTCTCTGCTTTCTCCACCTCGTCATCAGACAAGCCAAATGCTCCGATAAAGCCTTTCATATCATCTGATTTCATATCTAGATTTTCTACTTTTGTCACTTCATAAGACACATCCTTAACACTTGACGCATGAGACAAACCATATCCTGCTTCTTTATAAATCGATACCACATCCTCATTAAATGTTGCCCAGTACTTATCTTCATTCTGTTCGTTGATTGCTTCCACCTGAGCCTTCAATGGTTTTTCATAACTTGGTGTCGAAAGTTTGATAAATAATCCTGCAATTGTCACCACTGCCAATATTGCAATTGCTATTCCTGTTCCTACTTTTTTCTTATTTTTCATTCCATTCTCCTTACTGTTCATGTTATTCATCTCTTTCTGTTTCTCCATTAACTTTTCCATTGTCTCTCTTCTCCTTTGCTCTTAATTTTTATTGTTTATACTCTTATGACG
>ERZ1034901.1389-NODE-1389-length-16877-cov-11.144335_pt1 | contig 16877 bp, 15 predicted proteins | sample MGYA00520628_ERZ1034901 | MGnify/ENA primary metagenome ERZ1034901 (study PRJEB33766, sample SAMN09781783) | gut metagenome | biome: gut microbiome | host: Homo sapiens | place: Madagascar | study: EMG produced TPA metagenomics assembly of the PRJNA485056 data... | reverse complement strand
TATAATCACCAGACACCTGATAGGCCAACGCCGTTCCGTCTTTTCCTAAGAACAGTGAGGAGATCTGCGTGTGCAGCGTTTCAATGACGAGAAAGGCAAGAACGGCAAAGCACAGATCCAGCACCAGTGCAGCGTGGTAGCCTTTTTTGATACGATCAATTTTCTTTGCGCCAAGATTCTGGGAAACATACGGCGAAACCGCATTGCCGATGGAGACAAAAATCAAAGAGAACACATTCTCTACTCGCATTGTCGCCGAATAGCCTGCCAGCGCCTGTGTGCCAAATGGATTTACAACTGCCTGCACAATCAGCATACCGATGGACACCGTAGACTGCTGAAGAATTGACGGCACGGCAATTTGCAGCATGGATTGCAGCCCCCGCCAGTCAAATCGTTGAAAGGGGCTCTCGTATCGCCGCATCCGATGAAGAAAAATCAGAAGGGAAAATACGGCGGAAATGCCTTGGGCAATCAAGGTTGCAAGAGCGGCACCGAACACGCCCAGACCAAGCCCGGCAACCATCCAAAGATCCATAAAAATATTCAGGACAGAAGAAAAAATCAGGAGTGCCAAGGGAATTCTTGATTCACCGATGGAGGTGAACATGGTGGAGAGAATGTTATACATAAACAAGAACGTAAAGCCCGCAAAATAGACCCGCAGATACAGCACTGCCTCATCCAGAATGTCGGGAGGGGTTTGCAAGCCCCGCATCATCGGGCGGGAAAAGCATAAGCCCAAAACGCCAAGGACAATGCTCAGAGCCAAAAAGCTGAGCAAGGACGTTGACACAATGGTTTTCATTTTGCCATACTCTTTGGCACCAAAATAGCGGCTCACCAGCACACCGGCACCTACGCCGGCTCCCAGTGCCACACAAATGAACACATTGGTCAATGCTGCACAGGCACCAACAGCTGCAAGTGCGGAAGAACCAACAAACTGACCAACAATAATGGAGTCGGCCATATTGTATATTTGCTGAAAAAAACTCCCAAGAATCATCGGCATTGCAAAAACCGTCAACGCTTTGAGGGGCGCATCGGTTATCAAATACTCATCTTTCGACATTCTCATATTCCTCCATGGTATCTTGCATCGTAGTATCCGATTTATTTGCATTCACAACTTCCGATTTGTAGATCTGTTCGGCTCCATATTATCATATGGCCGGATCAACTACAAGGACAGCCACAGCAGTGTAAGCTGCTGTGGCTGTTCGCTGCCTTACGAACACCGCCCTTTTGCCGCGCTGTTCCTGTTTTTTATCGGTGACTTCTCACTTATTTTCAATGCTTCCGATGTGGTTCAGCTGAATGGAGAGCGTGCCGTCCGGGTTGTTCAAAAACTGGATGTACTCGGGGTTTTCAAAGTACTCGGCGGGCACGGTCAGCTCAATGCCCGTGTCGGTTTTGATTTTGTGGGTACGGGCGGTTTTGGCCGCGTAGGTGGGTTCCACCTTCACCTCGGCGGGCAGACCGGCCTGGCGCACCCGCTCCTCAAACTCCTTCAGCACCGGCTCTGGGTCCTCCAGCTCGCTGAACACCTCTCGGGCCGCCTCCAGCGGGGCGAACTTTTCCTCGGTCTGCCCCTGCTGGGCGAGGCTTGCCTTCACCCGGGTGGCGGCCTGCACGGCCTGCACCGGGTCGGCCCCCTGCTCGGCGGCCAGTTCCACAGCGATCTGCTGCACGGCCTTCACGGTTTCCCGGGTGCTGGGGGCGGCATCGCACTGTAGCACCGCCTGGCGCAGAAGCTCAAAGTCCTGGTTGTTGCGGCGGCGGCGCTTTTCGGCAAAGCGCACCTCAAAGCTGAAGGGGTCCGCCACGGCCCAGCTGTCCAGCTTCTGGCCGGGACCGGGCAGAATGGCCTGGTGGCGCAGCAGCTGGTTGCTCAGCGCCCCGTCCTCGGTGAGGGCCTGGTGGGTATAGGCGCTCTTGTGCCCCAGCAGCATCAGAGCAATGAGGCTTCGCCCGTCCTGGTTGAACTGGGCCAACACCAGATCGGCACCCTCGGCCTTGTCCAACTGGCGGAAGGACTCGTAGCAGGCCGAACCCACCACCCCCGCAAATTCGGTGAAGGGGATCTCCCCGATGTTGTACCGCTGCATGGTGGCGGCAAAGCCGCTGTCGTTCCAGAACTGGCCCTCGTGGCCCGCCGGGTCCGCCAGAATGCGGCCCATGTGCTTTTCCAGAAAGCCCCGGGTCTCCGGGTCGTTCAGGTCCATCTCTTTCTGGCTGAGCACACACAGGTCGCTGGTGCCGTCCATAATCTGCAGCACTGCCTTTTCCACCGTCAACATGGTTTTGGTCCTCCCTTTCCTGCCCTTGGGGCGCAACGCCTATTCTAGCACGCCCGGCCTGCCCCGGCAAGCGCGGGGGGCATTTCTTCCCATAAAAAGTGCGGGGTACGGCGCCCTTCGGCGGTACCCCGCATTCTGTACACGTCAGCTCACTCCCGGATGACCCGGCCGTCCTTATCCCGGCGGCCCACCTCGCCCAGCGAGGCCTGGCCGTACCGGCTGTAGGTTCCGTAAGCGCCGTAGCGCCCGCCGTAGCCGCCATAGGCCCCATAGCGCCCGTAGCCGTAGCGGGCGTAGCCATAGCCATAGCTGTGGCCGTGGCCCGGCCGGTCGCCGTTGAACAGGTAGCCCAGCAGGTGCACGCCGCTCTCGCTCAACACCTCCAGCCCGTCCCGCACCTGGCGCAGTTTGGTGGCGTCATACCGCACCACATACAGGGCGGCATCGGCACTGCGGGCCAGAACCGCCGCATCCGCCAGCACCCCTGCCGGGGCGGTGTCCAGAATCACCACGTCCGCGGCCTCCCGCAGTTTGGCGATCAGCTCCTCCATGCGGGCGGTGCACAGCAGCGGCTCAGCCTCCTTGCTGCCGTGCAGCACCAGCAGGCTGCCCGGCTGGGCGGCCTGCACCGGCTGCAGGGCCTCTTTGGCCGCGGCCCGGCCCTCCAGCACATCCGCCAGCGTCGGCCCGGCCGGGGCGGTGCCCAGCACCCGGCCCACCCCGGCGCCGCGGGGGTCACAGTCCACCAGAATCACCCGCTTGCCCTGCTGGGCCATGGAGACGGCCAGGTTCACCGCCACGGTGGTTTTGCCCTCGCCCGCCAGAGAGCTGGTGATCAGCAGCACCCTCTGGCCGCTCTCTTCCAGCGCGGCCATGATCTTGATGCAGGCCTTGCGCAGGGCTTCCAGATAGCCCTGGGGCACACTGCGGCCGTTCAGCAGGCAGATCTCTTGCCGGGGGGCGCTTTTTTTGCGCCGCTTGCGGGGCACCAGCGGCAGGCTGCCGCAGTCGGTCAGGTTCAGGGCCTCCTTCAGCTCCCGGCGAGACTTCACCGTGCGCCGGGTGAGCACGTACACCGCCATCAAAGCCACGCCCAGGGCTGCGCCCTTCAGCGCGCCCTGCCGGGCCGAGCCGCGCACCGCGTAGGCCTTGCCGGTATCGCTGGGCACGCCGGTCTCATCCAGCACGTCCAGGCTGGTGGGGCCAAGCACGATCTCCGCCACCTGGGGGTAGGTTTCCAGCACCACCTGCAGTTCATCGTACACGGCCTGGGCGTCCAGCCCGGTGACTGAGATGGTCAGCAGGTTCATGCCGTCCTCAGCCGTCACCGAAATGCTTCCGGGCAGGCTGTCCACCTCCATGGCCTGGGCCACCGTGTCCTGCAGCAGGCCGCTGGTCATGATGTAGGGAAAGATCTGGGCCATCTGCTGGGCCGTCTGGTTGTTGATGTAGTCAGCGTCCTCGCTGGCCGCCGAGGTGACCGCCGCCGTGGCCGAGGCCACATACCGGGGCTGGTAGCCCCGGCTGACGGTCAGCCAGTTTTTGGCGGCAAACAGCACCGCCAGCAGCACCACCAGCCACCACAGCTTTTTCGCGCCCTGCATCCCGTCCTGCACAAGGCCGGTCAGGTCGATTTTTTCCAGCTGGTCCTCCCGGCTTTTGGAATATTCCGCCATGGTGTTCACCCCCTTGCGTCTCCGCGTTCATGCCGGCCGTACCCGGCCCGGCCTGCGCCGGGCAGCTGTTCCAGCAGGCGGTCAAAGCTCATCTCGCCGTTCAGCACCACGCCCAGCACGTTGGCGCGGTTGTCGGCAAAGTCGTCCAGCACCTCGTTGATGTCCTCGGCCAGCATATAGTTCTGGCGGGCCGTCAGAATCACCCCGTCCGCATACTGGCTGAACACCTGCGCGTCGCCGATGAGGCCCACCGGCGGGGTATCAATGAGGATAAAGTCCACCAGCTGGCGGCACTGATCCAGCAGATTGGGCAGCCGCTGGGAGCGCAGAAGCTCGGTGGAAGAAGAATAGCAGCCCCGCCCGCCCAAAAAGAACAGCCGCGGCCGGTCGGTGGGCAGGATTACATCGGTGGGGGTACCGCTGCCCTTGAGGTATTCGCCCAGCTCGTTTTTCTCCTGCACGTCCACCCCGAGAATCAGGAACTGGGCCGGGCGGCGGATGTCGCCGTCCACCAGCAGCACCCGCTTGCCCCGGGCCGCCAGCGTAATGGCTAGGTTGGCCGCCAGCGTGGACTTGCCCTCGTTCTCGCTCACGCTGGTGATTACCAGCACCTTGCCGCCGCTGCGGCCCAGGCGGTATTCCACCCGGGCGGCCAGGCGCTTGTAGTCCTCGGCAAAGCGCTGGCTGGCCAGGGGGCTGTCCGCCAGAAGGGCGGCCTTGCTGCGGTGCAGCAGCTCCCGCGGGGTTTTGTATTTGCGCTCGTAGCCAATGGCTCCCAGACTGCGGGCGTCCAGCTTCTTTTCAATGTCGCTCTCCCGCTTCAGGGCGCTGCACCAGTAGGAAAGCGCCAGCACCGCCGCACAGCACAGGCCCGCCCCGGCGGCAAAGCCCTTTTTGGCGGCCGCGCCCCGGTTTAAGGGGTTGTCCGGCGCAAGGGGCACCTCCGGCTCCTCCAGCAGGGTCATCACGGTGCGGCCCACGGTGTAGTAGGCCACCTCAGAATAGTGGTCCATCACCGCGCGGATCACGTCCGTCACCTGCCGGGGCGACGCGCCGGTCACCGAAAGTTCCAGCAGGTTGGTGTTTTCGATCACCCGGGCGCTGATCTGGGCGTCCAGCTCTTCGTCCCCCAGCGTTTCCTCAATGGTGCGGGTCATCAGGCTGCTCTGCAGGATCTTGCCGAAGGTCTGGGCCATCTGGTTGGCGGCCGAGAGGTTGCTGAAGGCGTTTGCCCCCTGTTTGGAGGCCACGGCGTAGGTGGCCCGTGCGGTGTAGCGGGGGGTGTAGCGCGCCCCGGCCGCCACCGTGGCCAGCATCAGCCCGGCCAGCCCCGCCAGCAGAATGACCCACCAGTTCATCACCAGATCCTGCAGCAGGGTAAACGGCTCCGGGCGCTCGCCCCACAGCGGTTCGCGGTTTGTCTCCTTCATCGGCTCACTCCTCCACAACCACATACAGTTTCGTTTCGGCCTCCACCGTCTGGGCGGCGGTGCCCGTGCCGCTCAGGTAGCGGTAGCCCACCTGCACGGTGTACAGGCCGGGGGCGGTGTAATCCGGCTCGCCGGTCACCGTCACGCTCTGGCGCAGCCGGGCCAGCACCTGGGCCGAATCCGGCGCTTCGCCCGAGGCCACCAGGGCGCTGGGGTACGAGGCCACGCCGTTGAAGGGCTTGGTCAGGTCGTACTGGTTTCCGTTCTGCTCCACCCCGATCACATCCCCCAGAATGTCCGCCGGCTGGCCCTTTTGGGTGTACAGAATGTACTCGCTCAGCAGTGGGTAGGCCCGAAGCCGCTCGGCGGAATCGGCGCTGTCCACCACATCGGCGGGCAGGGCCAGGCTTCGGGTATCGCCCGCGCTGTTGCTCACCTGCAGCGTATAGGTGTGGGTGCCGATCTCCCGGGAGTACAGCCCGTCCTCCGCGCTGTACTTCACCTGGGCCGTCAGGTCGCCCTCCAGGCAGTCCTCCGCGGCGGTCAGTACGGTCAGGCCGTCGCTGCCGGTCTGGCTGCCGCTGGCAAAGCGCAGGGCCTGCCGCAGGTAGATGCGGGGCGGGGTGTAATCGGTGTAGGTCAGGGTGCGCTGGGCCTGGCCCGGCTGGCCCGCCGCGTCAAACACCACGTAGTTCACGGTGCGCTGCCGCTGGGCGTTGAACCGGGAGAGCGACGCCACCCGGATCTCCCCGGTCAAATCGCCGTCCCGGTCGTCCCAGGCGGTCAGGCCCTGAAGCAGGGCGTCGCTGCCGTCCTCCACGCTCACGGTCAGCTCATCGGTCTCACAGGTGATGACCGGGGGCGTGGTGTCCAGCAGCAGCTTCTGGCGCACGGTGTACCCGGCAAAGATCACCGCCGACAGTATGAACACCGCCAAAACGCTCAATCGTAACTTTCCCATTGCCTGTCCTCCTTATCTGGCTGCCGGGGCGGCAGCGCCTGCCCGCGGCAGATGGCCCCCGGCCCGGTCTCGAATAAAAAGCGGGCGGCCCCCTGCCCCAACTGTTCGGCCACGGCCTCATAGGCCTCGGCCAGCCAGGGGGTGCGCCGGTCGGGCCGGTGGGCGTCGCTGGCCACGGCGGCCACAGCGCGCTGCCTCAGCAGCTGCCAGGCCGTGGTTTGGGCCTCGGGCCCAAAGCGGCCCAGCAGGCTGCCCTTGTTCACCTGCAGCAGGCAGCCCGCCGCCTGCCACCGGGCGGCGACGGCCGGGCTTTGCTGCACAAATTCGTACCGCTCCGGGTGGGCCACCACCGGCGTCAGCCCAAGGGCCTGCACCTCGCCCAGCATCCGGGCGGCAAAGGCCGGGTCCTCACCGAAATCAAACTCCATCAGCAGATAGCGGCTGCCGTTCAGCGGCACCACCAGCCCCTCCTCGATCAGCCCCGGCAGGTCGGCGGTGCAGTACACCTCCATGCCCGGCCACAGCCGCAGAGGGATGCCCTCCTCCTCAATGGCCCGGGCGGCGGCCTCAAAGGCGGCCTGGTAGGCCCCGTTGTAATAGTTCTCGTACAAATACGGCAGGTTGCAGTGGGGCGTGGCGATCAGGTCGGTGGTGCCGCTGCGCACTGCCAGGTCCGCCATGGCCAGGGTGTCGTACAGATCCCGCGCGCCGTCGTCCAGCCCCGGCAATATGTGCGTGTGCAGGTCGGTCAAGGCGGCCCCTCCTTTCGTTTGAAGGCCCCGTACAGGGTGCTCAAAGCCCCGCGCAGCGGGCCGAGGTTCGGCCAGACGCGGGCAAAAAACTCCCACCAGAAGCTGCCGGGGCCGAGCCACCGGCCCTTGCGCCGGGCCTTTACGGCCAGCGCCCGCACCGCCTGCGGCGGCACCGGGCCTTCCTGCTGCTGCTGGCCGTCGCCCATAAAATACAGGCCCTCAGGCGCGGTGCGGCACACCCGGTGCAGCACATACTGGCCGTTTGGCCGCTCAAACAGCGCCACGTCGCCCGGTTTCAGCGGGCGGTTCACCGGCGCAAGCAGCACCGCGTCCCGCCCGTGGATGAGAAACGGGGCCATGCTGCTGCCCCACACGGCCAGGCTCACCGGCCGATCGGGGCGCATCAACTCCAAAAGAAGGTTCACGTACTGGCGGGTATCCAACCGGGGCATGGGCGTTCTCCTTTCCGTACCGGGTCATTCCTCCCGGGCCAATGCCCGGACTTCCTCTGCATTCAGCAGGCGAAGCTGCCCGTCCCTGATCTGATACACCCGCTGGCACAGCTCCAGCACGCTGGGCCGGTGGGTGGAGACGATGCAGGTGCGCCCCGGCCCGCTGTGCACGATGCCCTGAAGCACCCGGCGCTCGGTCTGCACGTCCAGGGCGCTGGTGGCTTCGTCCAGCAGCAACACCGGCGCGCGGCGCAAAAGCGCCCGGGCAATGGCCACCCGCTGGGCCTGGCCCTCGCTCAGGCCCCGGCCCCGCTCGCCCAGAGGGGCGTTCAGGCCGCCCATGCGGGCCACAAACTCCCCGGCGCAGGCGGTTTCCAGCGCGGCCAGCAGGGCCTCGTCGGTGGCGGTTTCATCGGCAAGGCGCAGGTTTTCGGCCACGGTGCCCGAAAGCAGCGTGTTGCCCTGGGGCACCAGCGAAAACATCCGCCGGGTGTCGGCGGTCACGGGGGTTTCCTCGCCGTTTTTGGCCACCAGCACCGCCTGCCCCTGCCCCGGCTGCACCAGCCCAAGCAGCAGGCGAAGCAGCGTGGTTTTGCCCTCGCCGCTGGGGCCGACCAGCGCCACGATCTCCCCCGGGCGGGCGGCAAAGTTCACCTGCCGCACCACCGGCCGGGCTTCGGTGTAGCCAAAGTCCACATTCCGCAGTTCCACGGCCAGCCCGCTCGCGGCCAGCGCCTCCAGCCGGGCCGCGGCGGCGGGGTCGTGCCGTTCCTTGGGCAGCTGCACGATCTGCCGCACCCGGTGGGCCGAGACCGCACTGTTCAGCATACCCGGCAGAATGCCCACCAGCGAGTTGAAGTTGCTGCTCAGGGCGCTGCGCTGCTGCAAAAACAGGGTCATGGTGCCGTAGGTGATGGCGTCCGTCCACAGGCGGAACAGGCAGTACCCGAAGGCCGCCAGCGACACCAGCGTGCTGAGCAGCGAGGTGGCAATGCCGGTTTTGATGCTGAACAGGTTGTAGTCCAGATTGTACTCTTTGTATTTTTCCTGCCAGGTGGCCAGCTTTTTGCGGTAAAGGTCCGCCGCGCCGAAGCCCTTGATGGTGTCAAAGTTGTAAAAGGTCTCGGTTTCAAAGCTCATCATGCCGCTGTTCAGCTCCAGCACCCGGCGGCGGTACTCCCGGGTGCGGCGCACCAGATACCGGCTGGCCAGCAGCAGAAAGGGCGCACTGGCCAGCGCCAGCAGGGCCATGGTCACGTCGTAATACAGCAGCACGCAGAAGGTGGCCGCAAAGGTATACAGGTTGATCACCAGCCCGGGCAGCCAGTTCACGGCGTTGCCGGCCACGGTGTTCACGTCGCTGTTGAAGCGGTTCAGCAGGTCGCCGTTTTCATACTGGCTCAGCGCCTGCCACTGGGCGTCCAGAATGCGGGCGAAGATGTCGGCCTGAATGTCGTTGTTCACCCGGATGCTGATCTTGGCGGAAAGGCGGCTGACCAGGCTGGAAAACACCAGGCTGAACACCGTGCTGCCCACCATGGCCCCAGCCAGCAGGCCCAGCTGGCCAAAGCGCTTGTTCACCACAATGTCCACCAGATATTTGCTGACCACCGAGGCCCCCAGCCCCAATGTGGAGCTGAACAGCCCCAGCACCAGATAGAACAAAATGGCCCCTTTGTAGCGTCGGCTGTAACTGAAGATCCACTTCCAGTCCTCAAAAAATTCTCGCAGCGTGCCGTCGTCCAGCTTGTCCAGAATGGTCTGCACCGCGCGGGACTTCAACAAGCGGTTCAGCCCGGTGTAGGGGGCGTCAGGGGTTGGGCGTTTCATGGCGCACACCCCCTTCTTCCTCCAGGGCCGCGGCCAGGCAGTCCACGGCGTTTTGTGAGATGGTGCAGCCCAGCCGCCACACCGGCACGCTGCGGCACAGCTGCTCCAGCAGGTCCGCGGCCTGGGCGCAGGCCGCGGGGTTCCACCGGTTGACGGTCACCTGCCCGTACAGCGCCGCAAAGGCCGCCGCCGGGCGCAGGCGCTGAGTGAAATTTCCGGTCTCCTGGGTGGGCAGCACAATGGCCCGCAGCTTTCGGCGTTGATTGAAACAAATCTCGCTGCTGCCGCACACCGGCCAGCCGCCTGCCGTCCAGCCCTCGGGGCCGGGCAAAAGCAGCGCCCGGTCGCCGTTTATAATGTCCGCGCCCCGGTACTGCTGCCACAGCCCGGCCTGGGTGCTTTTGCCGATGCCGGAAGGCCCGCTGAACAGCAGCGCCTCGCCCCCGCTCACTGCAAAGGCGCAGTGCAGCACCAACCCGCCCAGGGGCAGCACCCGCCGCTCCAGCGCCAGCAGGCCGGTGAAGGCCGTGTCCACCCCGGCAAAGCGGGGCCGCCAGCCGGGCGCAAGCGCAATGCGGGCCTCCCGGGGCGAGACCTCTTCGTAACAGGCCAGCCAGCCGGGCACCCCTCTGGCCCCCAGCAGCCGGGCCTCCCCCGCCGGGGCGGTGTAAATTTCCGCGTCCTCCCGCCGGGCAAGGCAGTCGCCCGCCGGGCGGGGCAGGGTTTCGGTCTCGGTTATACGGTATGTATAATTCTCCGGCGCGTCCGATGCAAATTTCATCAGGTTGGCGGGGGCCAGCCCATCCGGGCAGCACAGACGGAAGCAAAACCCGCCCACCTCAAAGCGTTTGTCCATGGTCAGCCTCCCTGCGGCGGGCCTGCCGCTGCTGCAGCAGGTGCAAAAATTCCTCGGCGCTCCGGCAGATGTAGTCCGGCACACCGTCAAAGCGGCCGGTCTCCAGCCGGGCGGCGGCGGCGCAGGTGTTGCACAGGGGCCGCAGGCGGCAGCTGGTGCAGGCCCCGTTCACCCGCTGCAGGCGGGGCGTCGCCTCGCTCACCGCCTGCCAGGCGGCCTCAAAGCCCTGCTCAAACACCGGGGCCGTGGGGGCGCTGCTGGCCACACAGGGGCGCATCTGCCCCTGCCAGCTGATGTTGAAGGAGGTGGCCCCGCCCTGGCACAGGGGCGTATCCGGCCAGTGCTCGGGGTGTTCCACCCGGGCCAGCATCTCCTCGGCCCAGGCGTCCAGCGCGGCGGGGTCGCTCTCGGCCTCCAGCGCGTGCAGCCGGGCGGCGGCGGCCTGCGCCGGGGCCAGCCGCACCCCCTCGGCGGGGTTTTTGCGGCCGGGGCCGCCGGGCATCATGTAGGCGTCCATGTGCATGGGCACGTCCAGCTGACGGGCAATGGCATACAGCCGGTCCATCTCCCCAAAGTTTTCGGGGGTGACACTGCCGTTCAGCTTCACGTCCACCCCCCGCGCCCGCAGAAGGCGCACCGCGGCAAGGGCCTTTTCAAAGCCGCCGGGGCAGCGGCACAGGGTCTCGTAGGCGGTGTCGTCGGCCCCATAGAGGGTGATGTTCACCCGCCGGGGCTTGTGGCGGGCAAAAAAGTCGGCCCATTCTTCGTCCAAAAGGGTGCCGTTGGTGTTCAGGGTGAGCACCATGCCCTCGGCCTTCAGGGCCAGATACAGCTCCTTAAAGCCGGGCACCAGCAGCGGCTCGCCGCCGGTGAGCAGCAGAAACAGCACCCCTGCCCGGGCCATGGGGCGGGCCAGTTCGGCCCACTGCTGGCCGGTGCGCAGGGTTCCCGCGGCCCGGGCCTGCCCGGGCGAAAGGCGCACGTAGCACATGCGGCAGTTCATATTGCACAGGGGGGTCAGCTCCAGGCTGCCGCTGACGGGGCGGCGCAGGGCCGCAGCCCGGGCGATGAGCTGGCGCTCCAGCGTGGTGGTAGGGGTGTGTTCCATGAACGACAAAGACCTCGCACAGCCCGAAAACGGGTAAAATCAGAAAAGGGGCCGGACGTGTCCGGCCCTTTTGGGGGTTTGTATTGAATTAGGAATGGTTGGGGCGGTTGTCAACTGCCTTTGCAAAACCGTAATGGGTGTAATCACCGCTACCGTTCACATCGTGGGAAATCCAGGTGGCATACTGAGTACCATCCGCCTGCATAGCAGAATCAATCCGGATATCAGAGGCATTTGAAAGTTTGCCGGTCTCATAAAATTTCCCAGAGTCTTCATCGTAACTAGTGCCCAAAGCACAGGGCTTGCCATGCCGCTTCCAATCCCCATGAATCGGGCCGACACTGCCCCAGCTATCAACATCATAGTTAAAATCAGCGTCTTTGATGTATTTTCCCTTACCGTCACCGGCCACCATACAATACAGCGAATAGCACGCCGCTACATATTCATTGGCCTCAAACTCCTGCACCCGGATGCGAGGCGCCTGCCAGTTTTTCTTCATACTTCGTCTGCCTCCTTCAAAATTTGGCACCCCAGTGCCGCCTGTACAAATCCGCACACCTGGGCGCGGATCATCGCTTCATCGCCTTCGTATTCGTTCATCGCCAGCTGCACCGCCTGCTCCGCCGTTCGGGGCTGTTCAAAGGCATGCCACAAAAAGGCTGCGGTGTCGTTTGGCTCCAGAATCGCGTTGCCGGCCGGGGCGTTCTCCCCAATGGGAATGATGACCGCCTCACCGGCAATGTCCCGCAGCAGGTACTGGCCGCTGAGTTGGTAGCGTGGTTCGCTCATCATCCATCCTCCGACATTACTGCAACGCTTTTACAAGGATATAATACCACAAGCGGTGAAAAATTCAAGCAAAACTTTTCGACTCTGCCTCATTTTTCACCGCTTGTTCCCTCCGGGGTTTCATTTCCCGGCAAGTTTTTTAAGTTTTTGTTCGCCCGCCGCCGGGCGCGGCCCTCAATCGCCGCCGAACAGCTCCTTCAGCGCGGCGGTGTAATCCACCTCCGGCTCCTCGCTCTGGCCCGGAATCATCTGGAAGGGCAGCGCCTCGTCCTCCATGGAGGCCGACCGGTCCTCCTCTTCCAGCGGCAGGGCCTGGGCAAAATCCTCGGGCGCATCCACGGGCGGGGCCAGGGGCGTTTCCTGCCAGGTCGGTTCCTCCTGCCGGGGCGCGGGCTGGCCGAAGGCCTCGTCCATCGGCTCGCCCTCCGGCGGATAAGCGGCCTGTTCGCTCTCCGGCGCGGCCGGTTCCACCGGGGCGATCGGCTCGATCGGGTTTTCCGGCTCTTCCCGTTCTTCCGGCGCAATGTCCGCCGGGGTGAGCACCACCGGGGGCTGGGCAGCCAGCCAGGCGCGGCTCACCCGCTGCACGGCGGCGCTGTTTTCGGGCAGGTCGGTGAAGGTGCGGCCGTAATGGGCGTACAGCACCCGGCCGCCCTCGCCCACCAGCAGGGTAAGGGGCAGGGGCTGGGGGCCTTTTTCTTCCCGGAAGCCCTCTTTTTTGGCGCTGCGCAGAATGCGGGCGCTCTCGCCCGAGCGGCCGCGCCAGCCGCTGACCGCCTGCTGGGCGAAATACTCGGCCAGCACGCCCTCGGGGTCGCACAGAATGGTGAAGGGAATGACCCCCTCGGGGATGTTTTTGGCCAGGGTGGCCGGGTCGCTGCGCACCACCACCACCAGCCGGGCGTCCAGCAGCTGGGCATGGTCCTGCGCGTAGGCCAGAATGTAATGCCGGGTGATGGGGTGGCCAAAATTGCGCAGAAACACCATGCACACCGGCTGTTCGTCCGAGCAGAGGCTGTAAAAATCGTTGGCGGGATGATAGGGCGTATCAAACGAAAAACGCTGGATCACATCCCCCTCGCGAAAACGTTTGCTCATGGTGGTTCCTCCCCTGGCGGCCGGGCCGCGCTGCTGTGTTTCGATCCGGGCCGGGTTTGGCCCGGCACTTAACTACCATTCTACACCCGCGGCCCCCGGTGTCAACCGGCGGGAAGCCGATTTTGGCCGAAACGGGGCGGATGGTGCGTTTTTCCGCCGCTGTGCTATAATAAAGAGGAAGTGCCGGTGGTGTTGCCGGGCCGCCAGCGCCCGCCCCGGCCAAAAGGAGGTAAGAACCATTATGCCCAATCCCCTGGATAAAGTGCTGGAACTGCAGATTCAGCGCACCATGAACGCCCTGGAAGCCAACAACATGGAAGCCCACTATGTGGCGCGTGCCGACCAGGTGAAGGACTTCGTCGCCCAGATGATCCCCGAAGGGGCCACCGTGGCCAACGGCGGCAGCGCCACCCTGGCCGAGACCGGCGTGCTGGACCTGCTGAGCAGCGGCAAGTACAATTTTCTGGACCGGCGCACCGTCACCGGCGAAGCGCTGGACAAGCTGTTCCACGACTGCTTCAACGCCGACTGGTACCTGGCCAGCAGCAACGCCGTGACCGAGAAGGGCGAGCTGTTCAATGTGGACGGCAACTCCAACCGGGTGGCGGCCATCACCTTCGGCCCCAAAAACGTGCTGCTGATCGTGGGCTGCAACAAAATCGTGCCCGACCTGGCCGCCGCCCAGGCCCGGGTGAAAACCATTGCCGCCCCGGCCAACACCATCCGGCTGAACTGCAAGACCCCCTGCGCCGTCACCGGCCAGTGTGCCGACTGCCACAGCCCCGCCCGGGTGTGCTGCACCACCACCATTCACCAGTTCCAGCGGGTGAAGGGCCGCATCAAGGTGCTGCTGGTGGGTGAACCTCTGGGCTTCTGAGCCGAAACGCTGCGGCGAGGGGTTCCGCCCGCGCCGGATGGGCTGTTTTCCGCTGCCTGCAATTCTATAAAGTATATAAAAGGATACGGCGCAGCTTCCGCGAAGGGGGGCTGCGCCGTATCCTTTGTAATTGTGTGCTGCAAAATGAATGGGCGGCCGGTTTTGCCGCAAACCGGCCGCCGCTTGGAGGTGTTGGGGGCTGGCTCAAACCGTCTTTTTGCCGGAGGCGGCCTCGAAGTGATACTTCACGATGCCCAGATCCAGCTTGGTATAAAACCCGCTGCCGCAGGTGGCTTTCACGGTGCCGTCCGCCCGCAGTTCAAAATAGAACTTCTGCTGGTTCATGGCGGTGGGGGCCAGCATGGCGGCCGTCATCCCCTTCTCGAACCACTCCGGCATGGGCTGGGCGCAGCGGCACAGCGCCTGCATGGGCTTGCTCTTGTGCTCCACGCCCTGGGTTTCGCCGTAGCCCAGCGAAATCAGGCAGACCTGCTTTTCGCCCTTGCCCACATTCGCCTGGCTTTTGCCGTGGGTCATTGCCACCCAGCAGGTGTTCAGGCCCAGCGCCTGCGCCTTCAGCACCAGCTGCTCGCCGCAATAGCCCAGAGTTTCTTCCAGCCTGGGCGACTTTTTGCCGATGAGGGCAATGTAGTTGCAAACGCCGCTGAACTTGCCGTAGTGGGCCATAAACGAATCAAAGCAGTTCGGTTCGTCGTAAACGATCTGCATCGAAAGGCCGTGCTTCCGGTTCAGCTCCTCGCAGAGGGCGTCCAGAATTTTCCGCTTCTCCGGCTCAATGGCGCGGGGCTTGTACTGGCGCACGCTGTGCCGCTGCTTCATCAATTCCAGTGCTTCCATGGTGTATTCTCCTTTGGTTGTTCTGTTTTTTGTGCGGCTTTTGCGCGGCGGGGTTTTGCTTTGCAAATGCCGCCCGGGCGGGGCGGCCCGGCAAAAAAGGAACGACCGCAGGCCATAACAAACAGCCCGCGGTCGTTTTGCGCAGTTTCGCTTACTTCAGTGCCTTTTCAATGTTCGCGTACACAGTGTCGGCATCTTCGCACATCACCATAACCACCTCGCCGCCGGGCATCACACCCAGCTTTGCGTTTTTGGCAATGGCGTACTGGTCCTCCAGATAATGCTCCTGGGCGGCCTTTTGCTGGTCAATAAACGCCTGCAGGCCGGCCTGCACCGTCTCGGTTTTGCCCTCGGCGGGCTTGACGATGGCCAGGCCGTAGCTCTGCACGTTCATCATGCTGATACTCAGGGCGTAGTCGGTGGCGTCCTCGGCGGAAAAGCCCATCAGTTCCAGCAGCATATCGCCGTAGTCCTTGATATAATCGGCGCTCATCTCATCGGCGTGGCCCTGGGCGGCGGTGTAGCCGTTTTCGCCGGGGGCCAGAATTTCATAATACTCATTATCTTCGTTGTTGCGGGCCGCCGCCAGAATCTCAGCGTAGTTTTTGGGGGTGCTGCTGCCGGACGTGCTGCCGCCGCAGGCGGTGAGCGCAAGGGCCAGCACCAGCAGGGCGGCCAGGGCCTTCAGGGTCTTTTTCATAGGGGTTGTTCCTCCTTGTGTTTCAGGTTGTTTCTCTTAATACGCAGGACGGGGGCAAAAAATTGCACCGGGCCTCAGGGTTTTTGCCAGGCCGCGCGCAGGGCCTCAGCCAGGGCGGGAATGTCCCCAGGCGGCAGGGCGGCGTAGCCCACCACCACGGTGTTTTCGGGGCAGTGCTCCGGCCGGGCCAGATAGTAGCCCCGCAGCCCCTCCAGCCGCACCCCGGCCGCCCGGGCGCGGGCCACCATGGCCGCCTCTCCGGGGCCGTTTTTTAAGGTGAGCAGCAGGTGCAGGCCGGTGTGTCGGCCCTGCAGCTCCACCCGGCCGGGGAAGGCCGCCTCCAGCGCCGCGGCCAGCGTTTCCATCCGCTGCTTGTACTGGCTGCGCAGGCGGGCCAGGTGGCGGGTGAAGTGCCCGTCCCGGATGAAGCGGCCGAGGGTCTCCTGCTCAAACCGGCTGACGGTGCTGGAATAACTGCCGTACATGGCCTGCCAGCGGCCCAGCAGCGGCCGGGGCAGCACCATGGCCGCCATACGGATGCTGGGGGCCAGGCTTTTGCTGAAGGTGGTCAGGTAGATCACCGGCCCGTCCTCCCCGGCCATGCCCTGCAGGCTGGGCAGCGGCCGGATGTCGAACCGGAACTCGGAGTCGTAGTCATCCTCGATGATCCACCGATCCGGCGCGGCCATGGCCCACTTCAAAAGCTGGGCCCGCCGGGGCGCAGGCATGGTCACCCCGGTGGGGAACTGGTGGCTTGGGGTGATGCAGGCCACCCTTGCCCCGCTGGCCTCCAGCGTGCGGGGGGGTAGGCCGCCCTTGTCAATGTCCACCGGAATGCACTCCACACCGTTGTTTTCCAGAATTTTCACGGTGCGCTGGTAGCCGGGGTTCTCCACCGCCGCCGCCCCGCCCAGCAGCCGGGCCAGCAGCCCCACCAGATACTCGATTCCCGCCCCGATGACCACCTGATCCAGCCCGCACTGCACCCCCCGGTAGGCCCGGAGGTAGTCCGCCGCCTGGCGGCGCAGTTCCTCGTCCCCCTGGCGGGGGCCATGGTCCAGCAATTGGGGGGACGAATACAGCAGCTCCTTCTGGATGCGCCCCCAGGTGCGGAAGGGAAAGAGGCCGGTGTCCACGCCGCTGGTGGAAAGGTCGAACCGCCAGGCGGCCTCGGGGGCCTCGGG
>ERZ1034901.1385-NODE-1385-length-16899-cov-7.414628_pt1 | contig 16899 bp, 17 predicted proteins | sample MGYA00520628_ERZ1034901 | MGnify/ENA primary metagenome ERZ1034901 (study PRJEB33766, sample SAMN09781783) | gut metagenome | biome: gut microbiome | host: Homo sapiens | place: Madagascar | study: EMG produced TPA metagenomics assembly of the PRJNA485056 data... | reverse complement strand
TGTGAAAAAAGGGGCTGTCACATAAACGAAAAAACGTTTATGCGACAGCTCCTTTGCGATTACTTCCCGCCAAAGAGAGATTTGAGCTTTGCACCAAAGCCTTTTTTCTTAATGCCCAAAAGCTTGTTGATTTCATCGCGGTAGATTTGTTCTGCCAAAGCACCTGGAAGCGCTTCTTGGAATTCACCATCGTTGATGATGCAGGTTTGTGGTACACCGGCAAGCTGCCAGCTCTTGAACAACGCACGGGCATCCGGATCGTGGATTTCCATGTTGTAGTAGTGCATTTCCGGATGATCCTTATATTCATCGGAGATTTTTTCAAGAACAGGAATCAAACGACCGCACACAGAGCAATTTTCCTTGGTAAATACGAGGAAACATTTTTGCTTTTCTTCCACCGCTTTATTATATTCTTCTATAGAAATAGGTTTAATTTCCATAAAACTTATGACCTCCCCAAAAAATTTTTTATATGTTTTATTTTAATCTTATCATACCATCCTATTTTGGAATTGACAAGGAATGGCACGCCCAAAATGGACAATTCTTCCATGAAATTCCGTTATCGGGACAATGGAATTTTCATATGGGCACAGATATGAATCCAACTTATAGCAGCTGCTGTTTTTCGCTGCAAATCGGGCTTTACTCCGCTTCTAAATAGCCTTCGCGCGCCAACAAATGACGAAGGTCATCCAAGGTATTGAGCTGAGAAGCTTCCCGGCGCAAGGCTGCCGCATGCGGCAGACCCTTCACATACCAACCGATTTGCTTGCGCATTTCCTGCATGGCAATGCGTTCACCCTTGTAGTGACAGGCCAAGGCTGCATGGTCCATCATCACTTGCGCACGTTCCGCCAAGGACGGTTCCTCGACAGTGGCTTCGCCACGATAATCTGCAAGGAGCGCTGCAAAGAGCCACGGTTGCCCCAAGGCACCGCGTCCCACCATCACGCCTGCCGCGCCGGTTTGCTCGCGAATGGCACGAGCAGACGCCACATCCGTCACATCGCCGTTCGCAATCACAGGAATGTCCACCGCCGCCACAATCTCACGAATCACCGACCAATCCGCCTCGCCGCTGTAATATTGGCTGCGAGTGCGACCGTGTACGGCGATAAAATCGCAGCCCGCCTCTTCCAATCCCTTTGCAAAATCGCAAATTTTGGAATCGACCGTTTCAAAGCCAATGCGAATCTTTGCACTCAACGGCACACGCACAGCCTTGCGCATCGCACGAATAATTTCCCACGCTATTTCCGGTGTGCGCAAAAGACCGGAGCCCTCGCCGTGATTCGCAACCTTCGGCACCGGACAGCCCATGTTCACATCGAGCATGGTGGCACCGTGCGCCACAGCAATTTCTGCCCCTTCTGCCATAATATCCGGCTCACTGCCAAAAAGCTGCACCGTTATCGGCTGCGCTTCGTCAACCAAATCCAAGAGCTCAAAGCTCTTTTTATTTTTATAATGTAAGGCCTTGGCACTGACCATTTCAGTGTATTCCAGTCCCACACCGTAGCGACGGCAAATAAGGCGCATGGCTTTATCTGTCACGCCTGCCATCGGAGCCAGGCTGAATGGATTTTCCTTAAAATCGAACATTGACGCCTCCTGTCGCGCTTCTCTACCAATCAAATTATGCAGCCGTATGGTTGGTTGGCTTGGAGGTGAACCAGCCCCAAAGCGCAATGGCAATCATGGTGCCAAAGAAAACCACATGCCACAAGGTGCTTTCAGGGAAGGTTTCCGGCAATACGCCAATGTTTGGATGAGAAAGTGTTACCACAACGAGCTTAATCCCCACCCATGTTACCAACATAAATGCTGCTTTTTCGAGCTTTGGACGTTCATCCAACAGCTTTACAAAAACGGTGGCTGCAAAACGCATCAAAATCACGCCACACATCCCACCGATAAATACCACAAGGAACTCACCGGCATCCATGCCACCGATGTGGCCCCATCCGGTTGGTTTCAAGGAAATCGCAATCGCTACCGCAGCAAGGATGGAGTCTACTGCAAAAGCGATATCGGAAAGCTCAACCTTGGCAACGGTTTTCCAGAAATCCTTCTTACTAACAAGATAGTTGCGCTCATCATCTTCAGGCAAATCCGCAGTAGAAGAATGCTTGCCTTCCTTCATATTTTTATTGTATTCGCGCAAATTCTTCACGCCCATATAAATGAGATACGCTGCGCCCAACGCTTGCGCTTGCCATACGTTGGCAAGGAAGGAAATAAAGAACAAGGCGCCAAAGCGCAATACCACTGCCCCTATGAGGCCATAAAACAGCGCCTTTGGGCGAAGACTTGGTGCCAGAGGGCGAACCATAACCGCCATAACAAGGGCGTTGTCGGCAGACAAAATCCCTTCCATCGCAACCAACATAAGCAATACAAAGCCGTATTGAATCAGCAATCCGGCATCCACTGCACCTAACATAGACATTTCCATCAGTCATTCTCCTTTACAAACGGTTTTTTTGCACAAAAAAGGCCTTTGCCTTTCTTGAGATCAAGGAAGGCAAAGGTCTTGCAATCAAGGTCATTATCCTTTTATGACAGAACCGGTGAGAAACTCACGCGTTGACGATTCTGCCCCTGGCCTTGGCCAGTGCTACTCCCCTTTGCTTTTGGGAACTGTTAAAGTTTATCACCGAGCTACGTTGTTGTCAATAAAGGCATCGACAAAAAACCTTTATTTGTTGAAATTAATCCTCTTCAAAACGAAGGGTGGTCAATTTGAGGTTGTGCCCCGGTTGAGTATTGGCAAAAATTTCCTGCGCACCGGCAAGGTGCTCCTTTGGATTTAACATCGCCGGGCTGAAATGAGTCAGCCACAGCTCCTTCACATGGGCATCACGCGCCATGGTTGCCGCTTCGGTGTAAACCATGTGGCCCTTGCTTGCGGCATCCTTTTGCTTTTCCGGATCCCCGTAAAGCCCCTCTGCCACAAAAAGGTCGCTATCCTGAATCATTTCTACCAATGCCGCAGATGGGCGACAATCGGTGGCGTAGCTCACACGCAAGCCACGACGCTCTGCCCCAAGGACATCTTCAGGCTTAAACGTCTTGCCATCCACTTCCACGGTTTCGCCCTTTTGCAAACGTGACCAGTATTGCACCGGAATCTCCGCTGCCTTCGCACGGTTCACGTCAAAACGCCCCGCACGCGGCAAATAGCAGCTATAGGCCAAGCAAGGCACACGGTGCTTCACCGGCTGGGTCTTCCAAACCAAATCGCCGGTTTGGAAGGTTTGCGGCTCCTTAAATGAAAGCTCATGCAGCACCAGCTTAAACGGCAACGGCCCACAAATCACCGTCAACCCACGCACAATGCGTTCCAGCCCTGTACCACCCCAAAGGTGCAGTGGTTCGGTGCGATGATTGTTGGCAATTGTCATCAAAAGCCCCGGCAGCCCACCCACGTGGTCACCGTGATAATGGGTAAAAATGATGTGGTCAATATTTTTTGTGCTGAAATCCGACATGTGCAGCGCCACTTGGGTGCTTTCACCGCAGTCAATCAACACATTGCTGCCTTCGTGACGAATGAGCAAGGACGTCAAAAAACGTTTTGGCAGCGGCATCATCCCGCCGCAGCCCAACAGACAGATATCAAGCATGACGTCTGCCCCCTTTATTGCGCTTAGCAATAAGCTTCAGCCCCTCCAAGGTCAACATCCCGTCCACCTTGTCCACATAGCGGCAATTGCAGCACACCGTTTCGGCATGCCCACCGGTAGCCACTACAAAAAGCGCATCCGGGTCAACGCCGATTTCTTCGGCAATACGTACAATCATGCCGTCAACCATGCTTGCATACCCGTAAACAAGCCCGGACTGAATCGCACTGACCGTGGTACGGCCAATGGCTTGTTCCGGTGCGGTCAATTCCACCTTTGGCAGCTTAGCGGCATTGCTAAACAAAGCTTCCATCGAAATGCGTAAGCCGGCGGTAATCATCCCACCTAAATATTCCTTCTTTTCGTTAATCACACAGAAGGTTGTGGCAGTGCCAAAGTCTACAATCACCAATGGCGCGCCGTAAAGCTCAATCCCACTGACCGCATTGACAATACGGTCAGCACCGAGCTCTTTTGGATTTTCATAGCGGAGTTTGAGGCCGGTCTTGATACCCGCTTCAACCAAAAGCGGACTCACGCCGATATAGCGCTCGCACATTCGCACCAAGGTACGGGTCAAATCCGGTACAACCGAACTCACAATGATTTGGTCCACATCTTCAAAACGAAGCTTGCGGGTTTCAAAAAAACTTTGGCAGAGCACCGCATATTCATCGGCTGTACGATTCGGATCTGTCGTAAAACGCCAATTGGCAATTAAGTGTTCTCCCTCAAATACCCCCATCATGACATTGGTATTCCCAGTATCGAAGGCTAGCAGCATTCCTCGTCACTCCATTCTTTGAGCGTTATCGTTGTTGTCTGTAGGTTGGAATCGCACGTTGAATCACACGTACCAACGCAACAGTCAATACAGTTGCCAAAATAAGTTCAACGGTTGCTTGTGGCAAAATAGCAATCCAAATAGCACTAGGGAAATACCCCATCAAGACTGCCAAACCAACATAACCGATGGTATTTGTGAGCGTGCCCAAAATACCGGCCAAACCGGCACCAATCAACGGATGGTTCTTGCCCACAAAGCGATATATATATGCACTCACAATCCCAATCAACACACGTGGAATAAAGCACACAATTGGATCCGGTGGGATAGCGCCGGGCGTAATAAAGCTATACAGCCCCATGATTAACCCGGTGAAAGCACCGACCAACGGCCCTTCCAATACACCGGCAATAATAACCGGTAAATGCAAAATAGTCGCATATCCACTCAGGTTCGGAACAGGAATCAATCCCAGCCCGGTAATCCCCAGAACCACACAAATGGCCCCAAAGACCCCTGCCATGACAATGCGACGTGTCGTTAGGCTTTTTTGTCGTTTTGCTTGCGGTTGTAACTTTGTTTCACTCATTGTTTTGTCCTCCTAGCTTGTTTTCGCCAGGATCGCACGCTTGTATTTTTTTGTGCAATCCCATCCCGGGCTTTCTAGGCTCCAGGTGGCTTTTGTTAAATGAGTAGAGCAATAAAAAAACAGGCGTTGTGTGGCGCCTTGAAAGGCTGCCACCAACCCTGTCTATTTTAACGAATTCCATGGTTACACGCAAGTATGAATACTTACCAAAATCCTATTCACCACGCGCTTTCCAACGAGAAACAATAGAGATTTTTTCGTATTCGTCTTTCATCAAGCCAAGCACCCAACGATCCACATATTGACCGCCGGTAAAAATATGATTGCGAAGCTGCCCTTCGGCACGGAACCCAAAATTCACCGCCGTGCGAAGACCAAGCTGATTGTTGTCGTTGATGCACATGTAGCAACGATTGAACCCAAATTGATAGAATACAATATCGCAAAGCACAATCATCAAGTCAATCCCGTACCAATTCAAACGCTTGCTGGTATCCGCAATCCCCAAAGAAATACGCGCATGACCGTTTTGACGATCAATATCCATAATGCTTGCCACACCGATTGGCGTATGCTTATGCTTGGTAGACACAATAAAGTCCAAACGGGTCGCCTGTGGATCCGAAATATCCGCTCCGTTGCGAATCTCCTCCATAATCATATCCAAAGAATTGCCGGTATAGCCATCATAGAGCTGACGAAAATCTTTATCTAAATACCACTTTTGAAGCACATCCGCATCTTGAATCTGTGGCTTGGTTAATACGATCTTTTTTCCGGAAAACATACTAATCACCTCGTATCTTCTTATTTATAATAATACCTATTCTAACATAGAGGGTCAATGCCCATATAAAAACAAAACGGTAAATTCTACAAAAAAAGCACCCATCCGACGGATAGGTGCACCTGGGGTACAAGGATTCGAACCTTGGAATGAATGGGTCAGAGCCATTTGCCTTACCGCTTGGCGATACCCCAATAATGTACTAAATATTATACCCCAAGCGCGCCACCCATGCAAGGATTTTGCGCCAATTTATCTATACCGCCGCTTTTCGCGCCTTGCGCGCACGCCACCACTTGCGCCCGCTACGCTCGGCAAGGTTCCAACCAACCCCCACCAAGCTGCACAAGCAAACGCCAATCGGAATCTGCACCCAAAGCGGCAGCCCCGCCATCGGACTGTTCAAATGCAAACGAAAATACAGCATCTGCGTCAAATAAATATGCCACGTTGCCGCACCCATATGATGCGCCACCTCTTCGGCAAACGCTTATTTTCAAAGAAATAAAACGCCAGCACCACGACCGCTATATAATAGAAGCTTGCGTACACATTGGTATTTTTCCAATACCTAATCAACGGCCCATGCAGCCCATAAAACTCCAGCGCCGTAATATACCACAAGCCAAAGCCCGCCGCCAAAACAGCCATCCATGGCTTGATACGATTGCGCCACAAATAAAAATACAAACCAAACACCGCGATGAACAAATAGCGCATAAACAAAATACGATTCAATAACCGTGGAATGCCCCACGCCCCCACCGCGTACTCATAAAACATATTAAGCGCCAATGCCCCCAACAAGGTCGCTGTCGGGTAACGCTTCACCAGCAAATACAAAATCGGCGCAACCAGCAAAAACTGCCAATAAATCGCAAAGAAATAGCCCCCGTGGCTCCCACCTTGCAGGCCACCGGTAAGCAACGAATACACCTGGCGTTCCCAAGGAAGCCCTGCCACAAACGCACCCGTTGCCAATGCCTCAATCAGAAACATCAGCAAATAGGACGGCAGAATCGTGCCAAACTGCTTCGCCAACCGCGCAGGCGCATACAACGCCTGCAACGAATTCACATCGTGACGATCATTGCTCATTGCCGTATTGTACCCAATCAAGAGCATAAACAACGGCATCCCCATCTGAATCACATAAATGAACAACACAAAATCCTTGTCGTTATACGTGAAAAAATGCGTTGTCGTCACCAACATAATCGCAAACGCCTTGAGATAATCAATAATCGGAATATACTTTTTTTCAGCCATACGTGCCTCCCCCCCAAAAAACACCGAAGCAACCTCATCATTATAATACAAAACGATTTCCCTTGTCCCCATCACACCTTTGCCATTTGGTAACAATTGACCCTCTACAAAAACATCCCCACTCGTGCTATAATTTTCCTAAAGACTAACACCATAAAGGAGCGCATCCCATGTTACATACTACCCATACACACGTACTTTTTGCAGACAGTGCCGACGACGCACGCGAACAATTTCTCGCATTGGGCGTAAAACCGGACGAAGACCCAAACGCCAAGCTCGACATCTGCAAATGCACCGAAGACCCGGACTTTGATTTTGACTCCCCATTCAACCTCATCGGCGAAATCTCCCTGAGCCCTGAATACATGGAAAAAATCAACACCGACCCACAACGTGCTTACGTCCTCTATTATATCGAAGACAGCGAAGCATAACACCAAAAGCCTGCCATAAGGCAGGCCTTTTTTTAATTGGAGGTCCCACCATGAACCCACTAGACCCACAATCTCCCGATGAATACAAAAGCGTTCAAGGCTACGGCGAAGATGAATTTATCATCGAAAAATCTCGCTTCATCGGCTACGCCATGCCCGTAGACACCGAAGACGACGCCCGCACCTTTATTGCCGAACTCAAAAACTTGCACCCCCAAGCCACCCACGTATGCTCCGCATGGATCATCGGCCGTGGTGGCCTGCAAATGCGCTTCTCTGATGACGGCGAACCCTCCGGCACCGCCGGCGTGCCCATGCTCGAAGTCCTCAAAAAAGAAGGCCTCACTGACGTTGTCTGTGCCGTAGTCCGCTACTTTGGCGGCGTCAAACTCGGTGCCGGCGGCCTCATCCGCGCCTACACCCAAGGCACCGTTACCGGCCTCAAAGCCGCCCACATCACCACCTGGACTCGCCACAAAACCCTCATCCTCTCCGCCGACTACACCCACCAAGGCACCATCAGCCACCAACTCGAAAAAACAGACTGGATCCTCGCAGACACCACCTACGACGAAAAAGTCCACTACCACCTCTTCGTCCCACAAGAAGAAGAAACCGAAGCCACCAACCAAATCAACAACTGGACCGGCGGCAAAGCAACCATCCAATGGGGCGACCTCTGCTACAAAGGCAGAAAAACCGAATAAACCACAAATGGGACTATCACACCAAACGATAGCCCCATTTTTTATTGCCAAAAACCGCAAATAGCCTCCTTCCATGAGCAAGTCCCTACAAGCTTGCACGACCCCAAGCCTCCTTCCATGTGGAAGGAGGGGGACCGCGCTAGCGGTGGAGGATAGAGAACTCGCTGGCTCATTAGAGTACCTTACATGCTCGCTCCCAAATATGCACTGTACTGCCAATCTGCTGAATCTGCATGCGAATGCCCTATGTTGCACTGTCTTACCAATCACCCAGACCCGCCGGCTATCACCCACCACTAACGTGGTCCCCCCTCTTTCAGAGAAAGAGGGCTTTGTGGTGCATCATCCACTGCCTTCTCTTCATGCGATAAACCCACGAGCACGCACTACCCCAAGCCTCCTTCCATGTGGAAGGAGGGGGATCGCGCCAGCGGTGGAGGATGGAGAACTCGCTGGCTCATGAGAGTACCTTACATGCTCGCTCCCAAATATGCACTGCACCGCAAGCGCCAACGGCGCAAATAGCCTCCTTCCATGTGGAAGGAGGGGGACCGCGCGAGCGGTGGAGGATAGAGAACTCGCTAGCTCATGAGAGTACCTTACATACTTGCGTTCTACGTTGCACCACCCTGCTAATCAACCAACGCCCTACTTTCTTCCCCTTGACAATCTCCCTATCTTTGGTGGGTTTGTCTAGGAAAATGCCCTCAAAAAAGGTATAATAGAGGGACAGTGAACTACGAAAGGAAGGCAGTTGAGATGCTATTAGATATCACGCGCGAGGCGGATTTGCAAACAGCGGTGGATGCGCTGCGTGCAGGTCGGCTGGTGGCTTTTCCGACCGAAACGGTGTATGGGCTCGGGGCGGATGGCTTTAATGAAGAGGCTTGCAAAAATATTTATGCCGCAAAGGGTCGGCCTTCGGATAATCCGCTGATTTTGCATATTGCAGATATGAACGCATTGCGCGATATTGCGGAGGATATTCCCGAGGCTGCCATTGATTTGGCTGAGGCGTTCTGGCCGGGGCCGTTGACCTTGGTGCTCAAAAAGCGCAAGGTGGTGTCACCGACAGTAAGCGGTGGGCTCGATACGGTTGCGGTACGTATGCCGGACAACGATTTGGCGCGCACGCTTATTCGTGCGGTGGGGCATCCCTTGGCAGGTCCGAGCGCCAATGTGAGCGGTCGCCCTTCGCCAACCCTTGCCACCCATGTTGAACACGATTTTGGCGATAAAATCGCCGGTGTTGTTGATGGCGGCGCTTGCCGTGTGGGGGTAGAATCCACCATTGTGGATCTCACCACCACCCCGTTTGCCATTCTGCGTCCGGGTGGCATTCCACGTGAACACATCGAGGCTGTGATTGGCCCTGTCACCATGGCGGGTCCAACAGCAGACGATGCTGCGCCAAAAGCACCGGGGATGAAGTATCGCCACTATGCACCGCAAGCACCGGCGTACCTGTTGGAAGGTCCGAACCGTGCGAAACGCATATTGGCACGCTTGGAACAGGCACCGCGTCCGGTGGGCATGCTCTTGGCGGATGAAACCATCGCCGAGCTGGGCATTATTCCTGAGGATGTGTTTGTGTGGAACATGGGTAGCTTTGCCCATCCCGAAGAAGCCGCGCATCGCCTGTTTGACGGATTGCGCCGCATGGATGCTTTCGAGGTGCAAGAAATCTACGTGGATGCTTGGCCGACTGACGGCCTTGGCGAAGCGCTGATGAACCGCATTGGCAAACTGAGCCAACCATGGCACGAACTTTCTCTGTAATTGAAAGGAGTAAGCACATGAATCTTCTGTTTGTATGCAGCGGCAATACCTGCCGCAGCCCAATGGCTGAAGTCATTGCCTTGGCACAAATGCGCGCCTGTGGCGGGTTCGGCAAAAGCGCCGTTACCTCTGCCGGCCTTGCCGCTTGTCCCGGCGACCCGGCAAACCCGGCTAGTGTGCGTGTGTGCGCCGACCACAACCTTGACCTTAGCAACCACCGTTCCAAATCGCTTACCACCGACCTCATCGAAGCAAGCGACCACATCTATACCATGACCCAAGGGCAAGCCCTGCAGCTTCAACGCATCCTGCCCCAATACGCCGACAAGGTCAGTCCCCTGATTCCCGATGGGGACATCAAGGATCCATTCGGTCAAAGCGACACCGTGTATGCAAATTGCTATGAGCAAATTGACAAAGCAATACAAGCACTTGTTCCCCAATGGCAAGAAGAACTAAAGAAGGAGTAAATACGTATGAAAATTGCATTAGGTTCCGACCACGGCGGCTTTGATCTCAAAAGCGCCATCAAAACACACCTCGAAGAATTGGGCCACGAAGTCGTAGACTTTGGCACCGACAGCCACGATTCTTGCGACTATCCACTCATCGCCGAACCGGCTGCCAAAGCCGTTGCAAGCGGCGAATGTGACCGCGGTATCCTCGTTTGCGGCACCGGCATCGGCATTGGCATTGCTGCCAACAAGGTACCGGGCGTACGCGCTGCCCTTGTGCATGACACCTTTAGCGCCAAAGCTTGCCGCAACCACAACGATGCCAACATGATTACCATGGGTCAACGTGTCATCGGCGAAGGTCTTGCACTCATGATTGTAGACACCTGGCTCGAAGCCGAATTTGAAGGTGGCCGCCACCAACGCCGTGTGGACGAAATCGCCGACATCGAAAAACGCTATAGCTTGTCCTAATGCGCGCACCACGCGCCTAACAATAGGAAATAACGACAACCCGAGGGGGGTACTACCAATGAAAAAGAAATTAACAGCCATCATCACCGCTTGTGCCATGATGGTCACCATGGTGCCATCCGCTGTATTTGCAACGGAAGCCACCGCCACCAACGCTGCCGCCGTTGCTGACAGCAGCGCATCCGAAGACCTTATCGATATCGACATCCGCGGCTTTAACAACAGCGCCGGTGACACCGTATTTGTATTTATCGATGGGGATGTAAAAAACACCCGCTATACCTGCATCTTGGACGGTGTTAGCGAACCGCTCGCAAGCGGCGTATTCACCACCGATGGTGAACAACAAATCAATATCCCAAAATCCAAAATTCCTAACATTGACGATCCATATGCCGGCAACGTTTTGACCGTCACCATCACCACCCTTGCCGGTGACCAAGTGCTCAAAACCGTACGCGTTAAACAAAAATACGTATCCACCGTGCCAACCACCGTTTCCGCCACCTTGCGTGACGGCGATGGCACCAGCGATCGTTTACTTGACGTAGCCTTTGACAGTGGCTACTATCCAAGCGCCGAAGACACCATCGTTATTGAAGGCGTCAACGACAAAGGCAACAGCGTTGGCGCTGCCACCATCTACTACGGTGACAGCAAATACACCAAATCCTTTGTCATCTCCAACAGACGCCTTGCCGATGAACTCAACGAAGAAGGCCTGCGCCCACTCTCTCGCGCGCTCAAAGTTAGCGTGCCACAAAGCGCCACCGCACTTCGCGTGAAATTCTTCAACGGCAGCCAAGAAATGACCAAATTTACCAAAATCATCTCCTTGGCATCCAAATACGGCACCCTCGATAAACTCGAGCTCGTCTTTGACAACAGTGAAATCTACCGTGGCGACAAAGTAACCGGTACCCTTTACTACATCAACACCAACGGCAAACGCTACGACATCTCTGACGAAGCAACCGTGAACTACATTGACGGCGGCCGCGTTATTGATGAATCCAACCCAAACAAACCGGAATTCACCGTAAAAAATGACGCCACCATCGGCAGCACCGTATCCATCATTGCCAGATATGGCTCCTACTCCGCATCCACAGCCGTTGCCCTCACCGTTGGCGAAAAGCTCACCAACAACAAAGTAAAACTCAGCACCAAAAGCGTGAAACCGGGCACCAAAACCAACGTCACCTTCACCCTCTTGAACAACAGCGGCAACACCACCACCCTAGGCTTTAGCCCAACCAAATTAAGCTATCGCTTCTTGGATGCCAGTGACATAAACGCCAAGTTCATCTTCAACGCAGCCAGCCTCTCCACCCTTGCCACCAACGGCACCATGAGCGGCTACGTCGAATGTGACAAAGCCTGCACCGGTAAAATCGAACTCACCTTTAGCGATGACAACGGCCACAAATACCGCGTACTCAGCGACACCTTTACCTTTACCAACCAACCGGACCCTGAAGAACGTACCGTTACCCTGACCTTTGGCTCCAACGTCATCAACATCAACGGCCAATCCAAAACCATGGACGTAGGCCCAATTGCTTACCAAAACCGTACCTTCGTACCGCTTCGCCATGTTATCGAAGCATTCAACGCAGAATGCAACTGGGACAGCAAAACCAACAAAATCACCATCAAATATGACGACAAAACCATCGTCATGACCCCGGGCAGTACCAACTACACCATTAACGGCAAAGCACAACCTGCCATGGACGTTACCCCATACGTCATAGCCGGCCTCAACCGCACCATGGTACCACTCCGCTTCGTCGGCGAAGCCATGGGCTTTAGCGTAGAAGCCCTCCCATACGCCGACGGCCACGGCGTAGAAAAAGTCGTCATCAAAAACACCAAATAATCAACGCAAAACAAAGCATAACACCGTAGCAACCGCTACGGTGTTTTTTTCATGCAACAAAGCCACAAAAGGCCTCCTTCCATGCAAAAGACCTACGAACTTGCACGACCCCATGCCTCCTTCCATGTGGAAGGAGGGGGACCGCGACAGCGGTGGAGGATAGAGAACTCGCTTTCTCATTAGAGTGCCCCACATACTCGCTCCCAATAGCACCGCCCACCCCACAAGCGCCAACGGCGCAAAAAAGCCTCCTTCCATGTGGAAGGAGGGGAACCGCGTGAGCGGTGGAGGATAGAGAACTCGCTTTCTCATTAGAGTACCTTGCATACTCGCTCCCAATAGCACCGCCCACCCCACAAGCGCCAACGGCGCAAATAGCCTCCTTCCATGTGGAAGGAGGGGGACCGCGTGAGCGGTGGAGGATAGAGAACTCACTGGCTTGTTAGAGTACCTTGCATTCGAATGCCCTACGTTGTACTGTCTTACCAATCAGCTAGACCCGCCGGCTATCACCCACCGCAAGCGGTCCCCCCTCTTTCAGAGAAAGAGGGCTTTTGCAGTGCACCTCACAGCATCCGCTCTTTTACATGCTCAGAAATATCCACACATACAGCATCGAACTCACGAGTAATTTCCAAGTTCGAGTAACGAACCACCTTAATCCCCAAACGTGCTAAATAGCGATCTCGAATTTTGTCATCCTCAGACCCTTCCTCAGAATAATGTTGACTGCCATCCAGCTCTATAACCAACTTCGCTGACGCACAATAAAAATCAACTATATACGGACCAAGCACCTTCTGACGATTGAACCGAACAGGATATTGACGCAAAAAATCATACCATAGATGCTTCTCTTCCTTCGTCTGATTCTTACGTAACGCCGTCGAAAACCCCTTCAAATTCGGATTATCACGCCTTGACATTAACCCCATCCCCTTCATGTATATTATCTATATTATAAATCAGCATAACCACAACACACAACCCAAGATACACCCTAAAAACCCTCCACCCATGCGAAAAACCTACGAGCTTGCACTTTCCCAAGCCTCCTTCCATGTGGAAGGAGGGGGACCGCGTAAGCGGTGGAGGATGGAGAACTCGCTTGCTCATGAGAGTACCCCACACACTTGCGCCCATCCTTGGCACCACCCTGCCAATCACCCAGACCCTCCGGCTATCACCCACCGCTATCGCGGTCCCCCCTCTTTCTCTGAAAGAGGGCTTCCTTTCGTTGTACCGCAACAAAAAAATCCCACCTCTTTACAGAGGTGGGATTCTTGATATTGGGTTTTCGGTATTTACATACCGTTATTCACTGTTGTAATTGTAGCGGCAATTACTTGGTGAATGCTACTGCTACGTATTGACCGTTAGCGTTGGTAAGACCGGTTACGGTAAAGCCGAGGCCTTCACCTACGAAACGTACTGGTACGTAGGTGCGGTTGTCCTTAGCGAATGGAGCTACGTCCATGGTCTTCTTCACGCCGTTTACAGTGTAGTCTTTGCTACCGAGGGTCATTACGATTTCGCTAGAACCGAGCTTGTAGGTTACAGTCTTAGCGTCTTGGTCGTAGTCAACCTTAGCGCCGAGAGCTTCGCCAAGTGCACGGAATGGTACGAAGGTACGGTTATCTTGTGCAAATGGAGCTGCATCCTTCATGTCAACCAATTGGTTGTTAACGATCATTTCGGTAGAACCGAGGGTCATTACAACGCTGGTGCCAGCTGGGATAGATTCTTCACCGAAGGTGTAGGTAAGGGTGCCTGCATAGATAGCACCGTTAGTAGCCTTAACGCCTACTACGATATCAGCAGTGGTAGCTTGGTTAGCGTATACTTTGATATTGAATTTGCCTTTGTAAGCAGTTTCTGGGGTATCAACAGTAACCTTAGCATCCTTGTTGGATTGGCTATCTACATAAGCGTATACAACACCGTTTACTTCATCTGCTACCTTGTCGTTCTTGTCAACAACAGAAACCTTCACGTTGTTATCAGTGTTTACTTTACCTTCGTTTTTGTCAAAACTGAGGCTATAGGTCTTGTAAGCGTCTACTACGGTTAATTCCTTAGTAGCGAGTTTCTTTTCCTTAGAATCGAAAGCAGTTACCTTGATGGTAGTACCGATTAAGGATTCGTTAACAGTAGAATTTGCTTTGAGCATGTATGCTGCTGCGAAACCAGCATCACCAAGTTGTTTTTGAATTGCTTTACCTTCAGCGCCTACTTGAATGTTGTCATTGACAGCATAGATTTCAATGCCGTTTTCATCGACATATTTTACAATGATGCCAAATGCATCGCCGAGAGCGATTTCATCATCGGTCTTAACAGGTTCGTTGAGTTTGCCGTTTGCACGGTAAGTCTTGATTGCTAAATCTTTAACATCGCCGAACTTAGCAACATTGAAGGTTGCCTTTGCGCTGTCACCGTTAAGAAGTGCAACAGTAACAGTGTATTCACCTTCTACGAGATCCTTTTCAGGATTGGTGCCTACATACTTAAGAGTGTATACTTCTTCTTCAGGATCCCAAGCAAGTACGAGAGATTTTGGCTTCAAAGTGGAGTTCTTTGGAGCAGTTACTTTCACATACTTGTTGTGGTTTGCACCTACAACACTTGCAAGTTCGCTCTTTGGAAGATTACCTTCTTGAACATTGCCGTTTTTGTCGGTAATTTCGAATTGAACTGCAGTGCTGAGGAATTCGGAAGCTTGAGCGTAGTTTTTGTCTTTACCAGCTAATACATAACCGCCTTCTTTGGTGGTGGTGATGTTTTCATAATTGCTTTCATCTGCGCCATCAACTTTTAAGGTGTATTCTAAATCACCATAGGTGATGGTTACAGTAGCGTTTACTTCATCATCGAGGCTGAATTCGATATCAAATTCACCTTTGTTGTTGGTAGTAACAGTTTCATTTTCTAATTTCAAGTTGTCCTTGTTAGAAGAAAGGGTTACTTCTTTGTCGGTCATTGGAGTGTCATTTTCATCCAACAAAGTACCGGTTACTTTGTAGGTATCAACACCGTTGTATTCGAAGTTGGTCTTTTCAAGATCAGTTCTGGTTAAAGTAACAACGTCTTCATTGGTATCCACTGGAAGTTCGTCGCCAAATTCGTCTACGAAGGTCATAGAATCTTCAGCTACGGTATCAACGGTGAATTGTTGACCGTTCTTATATTTGCCAATTTCCACAACACTGCTATTACCAGCAATATCTTCTTGAACTTGACCAACATGTAAGGTGTACACACCAGCAGTTGCAATTTGGACACCGAATCTGTTTTCATCACCCAAGGTAACACCGGTATTACCAGTGCCATCCTTTGGATAACCATTTTCCATGGTCCATGCGTCGGTGAATTTATCATTTTGGTTCACCATGTCAATAACAGCGTCATCAACTTTTTTACCGTTTTCATCTTCTACCCAAATTGCAGTATTTTCCATAGCATTAGGGTTTTGGTCATACTTGTCTGCAAACATATGAGCTTCTACAACAAGTACTTCGTCAGTGTCGATTGTAGGATTGGTTTTATCAATAGCAAAAGACACGCGACTGTTTTTAGGTGTTGCTGGATCGCCAGGTGCAGCAAATGCTGCCACAGGCAACATAGTCATTACAAACATTGCTAATGTAAGTAATGCTACTACTTTCTTTTTCATAGTTTTCATACCTTTCTTTCCCTCCCAAATTTTCATCTGTGTTTCCACAGATCATTTGCTTTTTTCTCTTCCTTCTGCTTCATTGTTACTTCTTCTTTTTTCTGAAGCCTGAGCTCGCCTTTCCCTCTATCAGCCTCAAGCTTTTGTATCCCTTTCCTGTGGCTCATCCTCTCCCTTCGATCTTCCTTCTATGTAGCTTCTCTTTTCTCATATATCTTACTATATCTTTGCTGTGAAATCAAGGCGAAAAGATATTGACAAAGAGATTGATTATATTTTGTAAATATTGGTTTGTATATGCTATTGGTTATTGCCGATTGTGCGTTCCGTGTGGATGAACGTGTACCTATCGGGGGTTGTGGTGCATCACCCTAAGCCTCCTTCCATGTGGAAGGAGGGGGACCGCTTGCGGTGGAGGATAGAGAACT
>ERZ1034901.1384-NODE-1384-length-16908-cov-29.740818_pt1 | contig 16908 bp, 17 predicted proteins | sample MGYA00520628_ERZ1034901 | MGnify/ENA primary metagenome ERZ1034901 (study PRJEB33766, sample SAMN09781783) | gut metagenome | biome: gut microbiome | host: Homo sapiens | place: Madagascar | study: EMG produced TPA metagenomics assembly of the PRJNA485056 data... | reverse complement strand
AGGCCGGTTGCAGGCTTTCTCCCGGTTCGTTCAGCCCAAGATGACCGTTTTTCCCTAGTCCGAGAACGCACAAATCGAGACCGCCTTTGCGCGCAATCAGATTCGTTACCCGCTCGCACTCTGTCTCGTTTATCTCTTCGGAGCGAAAGCTGATGAGCTGGTCTTCACGTAACCCCAGCGGCTGCACTATATGCTGCTGAAGGAAAGTTTCGCAGGTGCCGGGCACGGTTAATGGCAGATCCACCCATTCGTCGAGCTTCACGAAGGTCAGTTGGCTGACATCAACGTGCTGCTGGTGGATTTTTTCTACCAGATAATGATACGTCAGTAATGGCGTCGCTCCGGTCGCCAGGCAAATCACGGCATTTGGTTTGCTACGGATCACGTCCAATAAATATTCGCTGGCGCGTTCACTTAACACCGTATAGTTTTCAACTTGCTGTAAGGTTTGCATGAGGAGAAATTCCTTGTGTAGAGAGGCACCACCAGGTGTGATACGGAGACCGATGACAAACGCCAAATTGCCTGATGCGCTACGCTTATCAGTCCTACATTGTTTCTGCAATATATTGAATTTGCATGATTTTGTAGGCCGGATAAGGCGTTCACGCCGCATCCGGCATGGACAAAGCGCACTTTGTCAACAATCTGAGGCTGCGTCAGATGCAGTGCCTCGTTCCATTTACAAAATGCCGAATGCGGAACAAACAATAGAGAGCACAAACGTCACGCCGATTAACAGCACCGGATGCGCTTTTTTCACCCGCAGGAAGTAATACATCAGCAGGGTGTAGGTCATCGGTAAAATGTTCGGGAAGACTTTATCGAAGAAATCCTGTTGCAGTGCGACGCTGTGGGTACTGTCGATAGCAAACGACGTCACCACGTTAATATGCACATACGAGGCAATCAGCCCGCCGATTACCGTGATTCCGAGGATGGTTGCCGAACGGGCGATCATTTGCGAGTTCTCTCGTACTTTATCGATCGCCTTCACGCCGACCGAATAACCGACGTGGGTCCAACCGACGCGCAGGAAAAAGATAAGCAGGTAAACGGCGAAAAACAGAATCGGCCCCAGCAGGTTTCCCTGGCTGGCGAATGATGAGCAAATCCCCGCCATAATCGGCAACAAGGTAAACCAGAAAATCGCATCGCCAATCCCGGCGATTGGGCCAAACAGCGCCACTTTCAGACCTTTAATGGTGTCGCGGTTTTCCCCTTTCTCTTCCATCGAAATTAATAACCCCATCAGGAATCCGACCAGATTCGGGTGGGTATTAATAAATTCGAGGTTATCTTTCATCGCCGCGCTTAAGCCCGGTTTGTCGTCCTTATAAATCTTTTTCAGGATCGGCAACATTGCCCAGGTAAAACCGCCTGCCTGCATCCTTTCGTAGTTAAAGCTCGCTTGCAGCAGCGACGAACGAAAGCCCAGGCGGGTGATATCTTTTTTACTGATTTCAGATCCCATTGCTGTAGTCCTCTTCTTCATTTTTACTGGCAACGGGCTGCGGTTGCGCTTGCTGCCGGGATTTCGCATTGAAAAACTCATACACCGCAAAGCCTGCGCCCAGTACGGCAACCGGCAACAGGTTGCTGACCTGGATGTAGCAAACAAACAGGAAACCGGCGATCAGGTAAGGAATATATTGCGCTTTGAACATCACGCGCAGCAGCAGGCCAAAACCAACGGCAGGCAGAATGCCGCCAGCCACTTCAAAGCCGTGGGTCAACCAGGCGGGCATTGCTTTTACCAGCGCCTGCATCGCACCCTGCGCCAGGTAAGTACAGAGGAAAGCAATCACCGCATACGAAAAGGCAACAATCAGCATCGTTGTCCAGTTAAGTCGGGAAAACGCTGCTGTATCCGCCTCTTGTGCGCATTTATCGGCTTTGGTCATAAATAATGAGAAAGCGGAATAGAAGAACAGAATGACGTATTGCATTAACAAACTAAACGGCAGGCCAAGACCAATTGCCGTTTTGGCATCGACGCCCGTAGACCATGCAATGACGGTGGTCATCAGACCCGCCATAATTGGGTTGGGCGGCTGAACACCCCCGGCAGGGGTTAATCCGGCGAAAGCCAGCTCTGTCAAGCCACCGGTAATTAAGCCAGTCTGAATATCACCGAGAATAGCACCTGTAAGGGTACAAACGATTATCGGGCGGAATAAAAATAAGGCTTCCAGCCAAAAATCAATCCCCAGAACGAAAACTAATGCCGCCAGGGATAATCCCTGAAGTAGGGTTATTTCATGCATTTTTATTACCTCAAACCAATATTAAGGCGATTTTAGATTTAGTCAGGGATTTGTTCTTTTTGATCGCCAGGGACGTCCTGAATGAAAACATTCACACCACGTTGTTTAATAAAACGTAAGTCCGTGAGATCCTGGTCATCGACATAAACTTTACTGCTGATTTGCTTTTTCCCTTCCGAGAAATGCATATTGCCGACGTTGACATCTTTCAGGTCAATACCACCTTCAACCAATTTACGTACCGTTTGTGGCGTACGGCAAATCAGGAAGATCTTCTGATGCGGTGCAGCTTTTCCGATGACGTTAATGGTTTTTTCGATAGTAAAGAAACGAATGCCAAAGCCGTAGGTTTCTGCGGTAATACTCATTAATTTCTGTTGAATATCATCGTTAGCGACAACATCATCCACGACTACCAGCAGATTTGCACCGATGGTGGATGTCCAGGTCACGCCAACCTGGCCATGAACCAGACGGTTATCGATACGGGTTAAGAGAATATTTGGACTGCTCATTGTATAATCCTCACCATAAATTTGAATAATATAATCTTTTTAAATATATTATTGTTGCGATATTGTACTGATGTATTTATTAAGGTTTACTCATTTCCTTTGCCATTAAGGCACTACCCGATATTAGTCGAGCAGTACTTATTAATAAATCGTATAAATTTAATGGTTATGCTGAAATTCGATTCGCCGAACCACAGACATTAATTTTATTCCTGACCACTTCTTTCATTGCATCCATACCGACGCGCATATAATAGCGAGGATCATTACCCTGCGGGTTTTCCGCAAACCAGGCTTTAACCGCGCCGGCGAAGGCAATTTTCAATTCCGTGGCGACATTAACTTTCGTCACACCCAGTTTAATAGTCCAGCGAACAAATTCATCCGGGACATCGCTGGCGCCATGCAGTACCAGAGGGATGTCTACCATTTCACGAATTTCCGCCAGCCGCTGAAAATCAATTTTCGGTATTTTCCTGTACAGGCCATGCGCCGTACCAATCGCCACCGCCAGGCTGTCGACGCCAGTCAGTTCGACAAAGCGTCTGGCTTCTTGTGGGTCGGTGAGGAACGCGCTTTCGGCGTCAACACTTATATCATCTTCCACGCCTCCCAGACGACCCAGTTCCGCTTCCACGCTGCAATCCTGCGAGTGGCAGAAGTCGACGACCGATTTCACCAGTTTTACGTTTTCTGCAAACGGGAAGTGACTGCCGTCGATCATCGCGCTGCGCACGCCAGCGTGGACTTTACGGCGAATATCATCGAGCGATTCGTGGTGGTCGAGATGCAGCACAAGCGGCATGTTGTAGGTTGTGGAATAGGCGCTACACAGGGCGTAGATCTCTTCCAGCGCGATATGTTTAAAAGTCCCTGGCGTCCCGGCGAGGATCACCGGCGATCGCATTTCACTGCACACTTCGAGGATCGCCTGGATCGTCTCGGCGTTATGGATGTTAAACGCAGGCACCGCGTAGCCATTGGCCTGGGCGTCTTGTAACAGATATTTGGTGGAGATAATGCTCATAATGCGATCCTCTTATTCCTGCCACGGATGAATAATTACGCCTTGCACCACGCGGTTTACGGTGCCACTGGCTGATGGGGAATCCGGCGTATTGCCCATATGCAGCGACTGCATCAGTGCAAACGTCTGGGCGTACATCAGGAAGCAAAATGCCTGCTCAACGTCGATAAAGTGACGGGATGGCGGCAGGATGATATGCGGGCCGGCGGCAACAATGTCGTTGCTTTCAGCGGCGATGGCGATCACGCGCATTGCCTGGTTGTCGCGGCGGAGTTCTGCCAGCAGATCAAGATCATACTGACGGGTGTAAGGATGGCTGGAGACAAACACCACGACCAGCGTTTCATCATCGACCAGTGATTTCGGGCCATGACGGAATCCGGTCGGGGAATCATAAAAGGCCGCCAGTTTACCCGCCGTCAGTTCCAGCACTTTCAGCGCCGACTCACGTGCCGCGCCCTGTAAGCCACCGCTGCCGAGATAAACGATCCGTTTCCACGGCGCGTAACCAAACACGCCTTCGCTGAAATCGCCGAGCGAGGTCAGGATCGCCTGGCAACGATCCGCCACGTCGCGGAAGGTCTGGCTGTTGATTGTCTCAGGCGCGAAAACCGCGAGGCAGCTGGCCATCATGGTGGTAATACTGCTGGTCATCGCAAAGCCGCGATCGTGCGTTTCTGCGGGCATCAGCAGGGCAAACGCGTTATCGCTGTTGAGCGCGTTTTGATAGAGATCGCCCGCTTCATTGCAGGTGATCGGCAGGTGATAGCACTCCGGTACAAATTGATTTGCCAGTTCCACGGCGGCGACGCTTTCCGGGCTATTGCCGGATCGACCGAAGGAGATCAGCAGCAGCGGATGCGCTGGATTCAGGTAGTCCATCGGATTGGTAACCAGATCGGTGGTCGGTACGGCGCTGAAGTTTTTGCCGGTATGGCTGGCGAGCCACGGCGCGATGATGTCACCGATAAATGCCGAGGTTCCGGCACCGGTCAGGATTACCCGCAGGTTCTCTTTGCGCAGTAACGGTTCAAGGAAGCCATCGAGCGCGGAACGTAGCGCGTCAATGTTGGCGAGCGAACGAAGCCACGCGTGAGGCTGATGGCGAATCTCTTCTTCAGTCCATGTACCGGTGGCGGCAGGGGGGTAATTTTCTGGCATAACTCAATCCTTAGTTTGATGAACTTGACGTCGGGCGTTATAGCTTTCGCTTACCTTTCGTTTCATTTCACTTGGTGATATCTTTCGTTGATTAAAATTTATAGAAAAGAAACTGAAAGTTCAATGAAGAGAAAGGAAATAAAACGAAATTTGTGATCGTTGAAAGAAAAGACAAGGGAAGATAAAGGGATTGTTTGATGGGGGGATATTTGCACCGATTGCCGGATGCGGCGTAAACGCTTTATCCAGCCTGGCTGTCACCAACCGTAGGTCGGATAAGACGCGTCAGCGTCGCATCCGACACCGGTGCAAAAGTCAAAACAAAAGAAAAAAGGCCTTGTGAGGGAAGTGAAAGCCAGATAAAGAAACGAAAGTGTAAAACGCCACTCACAGTCTTTTACCAATAGCGGCGGGGCGCTTACCTCATATTCCTTCCTCGACCGGACATTCTTCATGGCAGCGGCCTAACTCGTCCACCAGACTGGTCAGCCCACGGTGTCCGCACTCCAGCGCCTGCACACGGAATTCTTCTCCGCTTAACCCTTCGCGCTCCAGCACCATTTCCAGTAATAGTTGCAAATTGGTGCCGGTGATCACTTCACAGCCCGGTTTTTGCATCGCCAGCGTTGAAGCTACGCGAAACGGTGTGCCGCCCAGCAAATCCGTCAGAAAAACAATGCCGTCTTCACAATCCAGTTGGGCGATGGCTTCTTCAAGCTGCGATGTAAGCAGCGCGGTGCTTGAGCTTTCCGGAAAATCAATGGCGATAAACTGTGATTGCTCACCGAGGATTTGCTTCATTGCTTTTTCCATGCCGCTGGCAAATCCGCCATGCCCTGTCAAAATAATACTTAACATCTAATACCTCATTGTATTTAAAGGAAATGACAGAATTTACCGACGATGCCGAGAACCACAGTGATTGCAATCAGGCGCAGCGGACTCCAGCCGCGACGTACCAGCCAGAACATGGTCAGGGTATAGACCAGCGGTAAGAAGGCAGGCATCAGTTTGTCGATAACGTCAGTCTGTAGCTTAACCACTGCGTCGCCTGCCGTGATTTCCAGCGTGGTGCTTAATCGGACATAGGTTGCTACCAGCGCGCCGATCACCGTCATCCCGACGATAGACGCCGCATGACCGACTTTTTTGGTATTCGCTTTAATTAGCGGGATCGCCGCCACGCCCATTCGATAAGCGTAATGCGCAAGACCAAAACGCAGACCGAGATGCACCACGTTGAATAACACGATAAATACCACGGCGCCGAGAATAGAGCCTTGCAACGCCAGACTGGCACCAATCCCGCCGCAAATTGGCAGCAACGTCAGCCAGAACATCGCATCGCCAATCCCGCCGAGCGGCGCACCGACAGCAATTTTGGTGCTCTGAATACTGTTAACGTCCTGCTTAGAACGCTCCATCGCAAGGATAATGCCGATCACAAACGTCACCAGAAACGGGTGAGTATTGAAAAAGCCCATATGGCCTTTCATGGCGCGCGCCAGGTCGCGTTTATTGGTATGGATCTTTTTCAGTGCAGGCAGCAGACCGTACAACCAGCCGGAAGCCTGCATACGTTCGTAGTTGAAAGAAGCCTGTAACAGCATGGAACGCCATGCGACGCGATTGATATCTTTTTTCGTTAACTCCGCGCCAATGCTTTGATCTTCATATACGTTTTCATTGACGCCAGTCAGCAGTGCTTCTTCGTTTTCACTGACGTTCGGCAGGGTCGTTTGATTAGATGCCATCTTCAAATTCCTCTTTCTGTGCCGCAGGTTGAATCGGTTCAGGAGATTTACGCAGCAGGTCGATCAGCGCCATCGCCAGCGCGGCAGCAGCAATAGCCAGCACTGGTAACTTGAGCCAGGCGGCGGCAACAAAGCCCAGGATGAAGTAGGGGATGTAGACGTTTTTCATCATGATTTTCAGCAGTACGGCAAAACCGATTGCTGGCATGATGCCGCCTGCGACGCCGAGGCCGTCGATTAAGCGTTGCGGCAGGACATCAATGATGGTTTTGGCATGTTCCGCACCGAAGTAAATCGGCAGGAAAGCGCAGAGAAAATAGAAGATGCCGAGCGCCAGCAGCGCCAGATAGTTCACGCGCTCAATGCCGCGCGTATCGGCATTTTCCGCCATCCGGTCGCAACGGGACATCACGCCAGACATCACCGAGAACAGGAAGGTAATCCCCATCTGTACCGCGACGGCGAAAGGTACGGCGATACCGACCGCGACATCGGGTTTCACGCCGGTGGTAATAGCAAATGCCGTACCGACTATAGTACCGATAATTACGTTAGGCGGCTGTGCGCCCGCCAGCGGAGCCAGCCCCATCCATACCAGTTCCAGCGTACCGCCGGTTAAAATACCGGTATGTAGATCGCCAAGTACCAGCCCAACCAACGGTCCAAGAACCACCGGGCGATGTATATGGGTTAAGCCGTTAAACATATCCAGGCCAGCGATAAAGGCGAGAATGCCCAACACGAATGCCTGCAACAGACTGATTTCCATAATGAATCCCTCAAAGTAATTTAAAGAGCTCCACAGCAGGTTCTGTCGGGACGCCCTGAACGAAGCATTCCACTCTGGCGGTTTTCAGATCGTTAAACGCCGCGATATCACCCGCATCTACAGAAACCGTTTTGGCGATTTGCTGCTTGCCATTGGTGTAATGCATATTGCCAACGTTAATGCGACTCACCGGGACACCACCTTTTACCAGCGTCAGGAAATCGGCTGGTGTTTTGCAAACCAGCAGGATTTTCTGCCGGTCAGCGGCGCGATGGATATTGTCGATCACTTTTTGCAACGACCAGAAACGCACGGCGATCCCTTCTGCCAGTACCATTTCCATCAGGTTTTGTTGTACCGGATCTTCAGCAACCTCATCATTGGCTACCAGAACCAGATTTGCCCCCGCAAATCCGACCCACTGAACGCCGACCTGACCGTGAATCAAGCGTTCATCAATCCGGCTTAAAACAATATTTGGCATAGCGTGTTCCTCTTGTTTTGGTTATTGGCCTCCACAGGCTGTGTGGTACTGCGCCAGGATGTCCTGAATATGGTTGATAATGAGCGCCCTCGGCGTTGGTTGTAGCTCGCCGGAGCGAACTTTGACGTATTGCAGCGGCAGATACTGGCTGATGAGCGGCAGCGGAATTGGGGCATCCGCCAGGTTACGAATCAGATGGGCGAAAGCGTTATCAATCTGGCTGTCCGGCCAGTAGTAGCGCACGCGATCTGAGTAGCTGTAACCGCGTGCCAGACGACGTGCGTTGCCGTCACCGTGGTAGTGGCTTTGCCAGTATTCCGGGCGATCGAGCATCACGTTTTCCAGTATCTGACGCAGACCGGAACAGGCTTTCGCTGGCACCAGCTCTTCTTCAATCGCCGCCAGAGAAAACAGGGCTTCACGCAGGGCGAAGGTCAGCGCCGGGCCAACTTTCAGAATGGCAAAATGGTCGATTACCAACTGGCGCAGCGATTGCGGCGTTTGATAATCGGTAGAGTGAGCTTCGAAAATCAGCGTTTCATAGTGTTCAACCATCTGGCTTAAGGCGGTCGCTTTGGCTGGCTGATAATCAATAACGTTGGTGTGATCGAATTCGACGCCGGGTTGTACTACCAGGGCAATGATGCGTGGCCAGATGGCATTCAGACCCTGCTTTTCAAAAGCGTGACGATGAGCTTCCAGCGTGGCGCGGGCGGCATCCGGCGTAGTGACCGCCAGTTCGCTTAAGGTTTCATGAGCGCCGCCGGGCACCGGAACTTCGGTGCCGATGACATACACCAGATCGGCTTCGCCAAAGTGATCGCGGCAGGTTTCTTCCGCGACTTTTGCCAGACGGGCAGCGCGTTCAGCCACGATGTCATCGGTTAAGGGAACCGGATCGCCCTGACAGGACATGCTGCAATCAAGGTGTATTTTTTTGAACCCTGCCGCGACGTAGCTTTTAATCAAATCATCGGCATTGGCCATCGCCTGAGCGGCAGGCAGATTCTGCCAGCGGTTTGGCCCCAGATGGTCACCGCCGAGAATCAACGCGTCTTGCGGGAAATTCAGCGAGTCGGCAAGCTGGCAAACAAAGCCGCGAAAATCGGCGGGCGTCATTCCGGTATATCCGCCGAACTGATCCACCTGATTGGAGGTTGCTTCAATCAGTAACGGCGTTTGGTTTGCGAAGGCGTAGTGGATGGCGGCTTCCAGTACCAGCGGATGCGCGGAGCAAACGGCATAAATCCCATTTGTTTTGCCCTCTTTGTGCTGTCTCACCATTTCTATCAGATATTTCACTTTCCTCTCCAGGCCAGATAACTGCCATTGCTGATCTTTCGTTTTGTTTCAGTTGATACTGCGTCATGGTGAGGTAAAAATAAAACGAAAGGTAATTGTTTTCTGATCTGATTCACAAAAGAAACATAATGAAAGCTTCTGAAACAGGAGTCGCTTGCGTCAACGGGCAAGGTGGGCTTGCATTTGCTTAATAGAACGGTATTAATAATAAAAACGAAATGAAACGAAAGCTTTACGAAAGGATTTTCTATGAGTAATACCGACGCATCAGGTGAGAAACGAGTGACTGGCACCAGCGAACGACGAGAGCAGATCATTCAGCGCCTGCGTCAGCAAGGGAGTGTGCAGGTTAACGATCTGTCAGCATTATTTGGCGTTTCTACCGTGACGATCCGCAATGATCTGGCGTTTCTGGAAAAACAGGGGATCGCCGTGCGTGCGTATGGTGGCGCGTTGATCTGCGATGGCACGACGCTGTCAGTCGAGCCTTCGGTAGAAGATAAAAGCGCGCTGAACACGGCGATGAAACGCAGCGTTGCGAAAGCTGCCGTTGAGCTGATTAAGCCTGGTCATCGGGTGATCCTCGATTCCGGAACCACCACCTTTGAGATTGCCCGTCTGATGCGCAAGCACACCGACGTAATTGCGATGACCAACGGTATGAACGTGGCCAATGCTTTGCTGGAAGCTGAAGGGGTGGAACTGCTGATGACCGGAGGGCATCTGCGCCGCCAGTCGCAATCTTTTTACGGCGATCAGGCTGAACAATCGCTGCAAAATTACCACTTCGATATGCTGTTTCTCGGCGTAGACGCTATCGATCTGGAGCGCGGCATCAGCACGCACAATGAAGATGAAGCTCGTTTAAACCGCCGGATGTGCGAAGTTGCGGAACGGATCATCGTGGTCACCGATTCCAGTAAGTTCAACCGCTCCAGTTTACATAAGATCATCGATACTCAGCGGATCGATATGATCATTGTCGATGAAGGCATTCCTGCGGATAGTCTGGAAGGACTGCGAAAGGCTGGGGTTGAGGTGATTCTGGTCGGGGAGTGAGAAATGGCGCCCGCTGGCCAACACGGATGCGTTCGGCGGGCATTGTGAACACCATCAATGGGTTTCTTCAGTCTCTCTGGTGAGGGTTTCCCAGTCTGCGGGTGGATGTCCTCTTTTTAACATTTTGCTGAATACGGTATAGGCATCTGTTTTTTTACCGTAGGTGCGCAGCGTGTTTTCATCGTTCATCCATCCCAGAATGATGACTTTCTCTTTTTCGCTGTAACGAAAGAAGAGACGATAACGACCAGCGCCAAATTTTACCCGTGACCAGTCTTTATTTTTCCCTGAGCCTAACGACTTGCCATGACGGAATGCCGGTGATGATGGATTGACCGTGATATGCTCCTCAATAACTTTATGTACTACTGCCAATAACTTTGTGGCGGCTTTTTTCTGATAATTTTCAGGATCTTTCCCCTTTAATGTCTCAACTTCGGCAACTAAAGCGTCGTAGGTTTCCTGAAAGCAGGGATGAGCATATAGCGCCCAACCATTAACCCTTTGTGGAAAATCCATTATTCGTCGTCGCCAATCTCATCATCAATGTTGACGTCCATGCCAGCGACAAGTCTCTTTCCTTGTTGAATTTCGAATGGACGAGTTTTTTGCGGGTTGTTCTGGATATCTGCATCCAGAAAACGCAAAAATGCATTCATAGTATGATCCTCCTGTTCATCTCCCACACGGCACATAAATACTTGCCCACCAGGCAGGATTTCGTAATGAATGCTGTCCAGGCCTGGCTTCAGTTTTAAGGCCTCACGCACTGGCGCGGGGATAGTTGTTTGTCCGCGTATCGTGACCTTTGATTCAGTGGTCAGTACAGCGTTAGAGCGAGCATTAGCGGGCATTGTTCACTGTCCTTTTACAGCCTTTTTCTGCTCAAATTATAATCTTCAACTAAGGTAATGCAAATGCATTATTAATGGATGACGGGACTTGAAACAATAAAAACATGGCACTAAGGCCATGTTTTGCGAGGCGCGTTCCAAAAGAAATCAGGTCACCGGCGCCGGGTTAAACACCGCCAGTTGGTTATGCAGTCCCCATTGATCCGAGAAGGTTTTCTTCTTCCCGCTGGCGACATCGAGAATAAAGTGGAACAGCTTCCAGCCCACCTCTTCAATGGTCTCTTCGCCGGTGGCGATAGTGCCCGCATTAATATCCATCAAATCAAACCAGCGGTTCGCCAGTTCGGTGCGGGTCGCCATTTTAATGACCGGCACCGCCATCAGACCGTACGGTGTGCCGCGACCGGTCGTAAATACTTGCACGGTAATCCCTGAAGCCACCTGTTGGGTGCCACAGACGAAATCGCTGGCTGGCGTCGCGGCGTAAATTAATCCGCGTTTGGTCGGACGCTGACCGGGTGACAGCACTTCTACAATCGCGCTTTTACCTGATTTAGCAATGGAGCCGAGTGCCTTTTCCACCACGTTTGCCAGACCGCCTTTTTTGTTACCCGGCGAAGGGTTGGCGCTGCGGTCGGTTTTCCCCATATTGAGATAGTTGTCGTACCACTCCATCTCTTCCAGCAGGCGCTTGCCAACCTCTTCGTTAACAGCGCGCGGCGTCAGCAGATGAATGGCGTCACGCACTTCCGTGACTTCTGAGAACATCACCGTTGCGCCGCAGCGCACCAGTAAATCAGATGCATAACCCACTGCCGGGTTTGCCGTTACACCAGAAAACGCATCGCTGCCGCCGCACTGCATACCGACAACCAGTTCTGAAGCTGGACAGGTTTCTCGCTGCCGTTGATTTAATTTGTGCAGATGGCGCTCGGCAACTTGCAAAATATCCTCGACCATTGACTGAAAACCGACATGTTTTTCATCCTGCAAGCTGACAATACTGGCACTTTCCACTGGAATAGCCGGTACATCATCCGTGCCGATCAGCAGGCGCTCAGGTTGCAATTTCTCGCAACCCAGACCAATCACCATCACCTCACCGCCAAAGTTTGGGTTAAGCGAAATGTTGTGAATAGTACGAATAGGCACCACCGCCGCCGGAGCGTTAATCGCCACGCCACAACCGTACAGATGATTCAGCCCCACCACGCCATCGACGTTCGGGTATTTCGGCAGCAGATCGCGTTCAATGATTTTCACCACGTAATCCACCACGCCCGCCACACAGTGGACGCTGGTGGTGATGCCGAGCAGGTTTTTGGTTCCCACGCTGCCATCGACATTGCGATAGCCTTCAAAGGTATAACCTTCAAGCGCCGGTAAGGGTTCCGGCACTTTAGTTGCCAGTGGCAGCGTGTGTAATGGCGGCGCTTCCGGCAGTACTACCATTGATTCGTCGATCCAACTTCCGCGTGGGATCGCGCGCACGGCGTAACCAATCACTTCGCCATAACGAATAATTTCACCATTAGCCGGAATGTCCAGCAATGCGACTTTATGCCCCTGGGGAATATGTTCAATTAATTCCAGCCCATCCGGAAAACGCGTTCCTGCTTTCAGGCCATTATCATTAACAATAATTGCCACATTATCTGTGTTGTGAACTTTTATATAAAACGCAGTCGGCGTTTCTTGTCTGATTTCGATGTTGGCCATTATCCCGTTTTCTCCGGTCGCTGGTAATAATAAATTTATGTTGATTGATTCTGATGACAGAAATAATTTTATCTGCGAGATGGAATAAGAGTGTCAGGAGATGAAAAGTCAGTATGTGATCAACATCACTAATTATCGTGATAGTAGGGCAACCGGGGCAGGCAAAGCGTAAATATGTGCATTGGCACGCAGCGTGATAGGCATATGCTCAAAATAATATTTATATCAGACAAACATAATGAGCATTTGCACAATGCCTATTGTTTCTGTGCTGATTATACTCATTGTCGAAAACGGATTTATTATTGTGCAGTGGCCAATATTCGTTAATAGAATATTTAATAAATAGCACTGACATTTTTGCTATCGACTGAATATAAACATGATTAGTGGGATTGATGAATAAGGAACGCATGTACCTTTTTAATCTTACTGCCTATTTTTATTGTCATCGAAGAGATTGCCCTCTTTCAATACTGCACCAGGAAGCCTGATTGGCGACATTAAACGTATGGAATTGCAGAAATAAGCAAAGGTATAAGCGATGAATAACGATATTTTCCCAAATAAGTTCAAAGCCGCGTTGGCAGCGAAACAGGTACAGATTGGCTGCTGGTCAGCACTTTCTAACCCAATTAGCACAGAAGTTCTTGGTTTAGCTGGCTTTGACTGGCTGGTGCTGGATGGCGAACATGCGCCAAACGATATCTCCACGTTCATTCCTCAGTTGATGGCTCTGAAGGGGAGCGTCAGCGCGCCAGTGGTGCGTGTACCGACCAACGAACCGGTGATCATCAAGCGTCTGCTGGATATCGGTTTTTATAACTTCCTGATCCCCTTTGTGGAAACGAAAGAAGAAGCGGTGCAGGCGGTGGCATCTACCCGTTATCCACCAGAAGGTATTCGCGGCGTCTCCGTTTCTCACCGCGCCAATATGTTTGGCACCGTGGCGGATTACTTCGCTCAGTCGAATAAGAACATCACCATTCTGGTGCAAATTGAAAGCCAGCAAGGCGTTGATAACGTTGATGCTATCGCCGCAACCGAAGGCGTGGACGGTATCTTCGTTGGCCCCAGCGATCTGGCGGCGGCATTAGGTCATCTCGGCAATGCGTCGCATCCGGATGTGCAAAAAGCGATTCAACATATTTTTAATCGCGCCAGAGCCAACGGCAAACCCTGCGGCATCCTCGCCCCTGTCGAAGCCGATGCGCGTCGTTATCTGGAATGGGGCGCTACGTTTGTGGCCGTCGGCAGCGATCTCGGCGTATTCCGTTCCGCCACGCAGAAACTGGCAGATACCTTTAAAAAATAACCACCACCGCAACAAGAGAGATGATTGATATGACTATGAAAGTTGGTTTTATTGGCCTGGGTATTATGGGTAAACCAATGAGTAAAAACCTCCTGAAAGCAGGTTACTCGCTGGTGGTTGCTGACCGTAACCCTGAAGCCATTGCTGAAGTGATTGCCGCAGGCGCAGAAACAGCGTCTACGGCTAAAACTATCGCTGAACAGTGCGACGTCATCATAACCATGCTGCCAAACTCCCCTCATGTGAAAGAGGTGGCGCTGGGTGAAAATGGCATCATTGAAGGCGCGAAGCCAGGTACGGTATTGATCGATATGAGTTCAATCGCTCCGCTGGCAAGCCGTGAAATCAGCGAAGCACTGAAAGCGAAAGGTATTGATATGCTGGACGCCCCGGTGAGCGGCGGTGAACCGAAAGCCATCGACGGTACGCTGTCAGTGATGGTGGGCGGCGACAAGGCTATTTTCGACAAATACTATGATTTGATGAAAGCGATGGCGGGTTCCGTGGTGCATACCGGGGAAATCGGTGCAGGTAACGTCACCAAACTGGCAAACCAGGTCATTGTGGCGCTGAATATTGCCGCGATGTCAGAAGCGTTAACGCTGGCAACCAAGGCGGGCGTTAACCCGGATCTGGTTTATCAGGCAATTCGCGGTGGACTGGCGGGCAGTACCGTTCTTGACGCCAAAGCGCCTATGGTCATGGACAGAAACTTCAAGCCAGGCTTCCGTATTGATCTGCATATTAAGGATCTGGCAAATGCGCTGGATACCTCCCACGGCGTTGGTGCGCAATTGCCGCTAACTGCTGCGGTTATGGAGATGATGCAGGCACTACGTGCCGATGGTTTGGGAACGGCGGATCATAGCGCCCTGGCGTGCTACTACGAAAAACTGGCGAAAGTCGAAGTTACTCGTTAATGACGTCGCGCCCGGATGGCGTATTGCAATCCGGGCCTGGAATCCAGGCCGAATAAGAGAAACGCCCTCCGGCGTCATGTGGTAACAGGCACAGGTATGAAAATCGTAATCGCCCCAGACTCTTATAAAGAAAGTTTATCTGCCAGCGAGGTTGCGCAGGCGATAGAAAAAGGATTTCGGGAAATTTTTCCTGATGCACAGTACGTTTCTGTTCCGGTTGCTGATGGCGGCGAAGGAACGGTGGAAGCGATGATTGCAGCTACCCAGGGTTCCGAACGTCACGCCTGGGTTACAGGGCCACTGGGCGAGAAGGTGAATGCCAGTTGGGGGATCTCTGGCGATGGTAAAACCGCGTTTATTGAAATGGCGGCGGCCAGTGGGCTGGCGTTAGTACCGTCGGAAAAGCGTGATCCGTTGGTGACGACTTCTCGCGGCACGGGAGAGTTAATTTTGCAGGCGCTGGAGAGTGGCGCGACCAGTATTATTATTGGCATCGGCGGCAGTGCCACCAACGACGGCGGTGCGGGGATGATGCAGGCGCTGGGGGTGAAGTTAAGCGATGTCAACGGTAATGAAATCGGTTTTGGCGGCGGCAGTCTTAATACCCTGAATGATATTGATATATCCGGCCTCGATCCGCGTTTAAAAGATTGCGCTATTCGCGTCGCCTGCGATGTCACTAATCCACTGGTGGGCGATAACGGTGCTTCGCGTATTTTTGGCCCGCAAAAAGGGGCTAATGAAGCCACGATTATCGAGCTGGACAAGAATCTCTCTCACTATGCTGATGTCATCAAAAAATCGCTGCATGTTGATGTGAAAAACGTTCCTGGTGCAGGGGCGGCAGGCGGCATGGGGGCGGCGCTAATGGCGTTTCTTGGCGCAGAGCTAAAGAGCGGCATTGAGATTGTGACGACGGCGCTCAATCTGGAAGAACATATTCATGATTGCTCGTTGGTGATCACCGGAGAAGGTCGCATCGATAGCCAGAGCGTTCACGGCAAAGTGCCGATTGGCGTAGCGAACGTCGCGAAGAAATACAATAAACCGGTAATTGGTATTGCGGGTAGTCTAACGAAGGATGTCGGCGTTGTGCATCAGCATGGCATCGATGCTGTATTCAGCGTGTTGAACAGTATTGTTACGCTGGATGAAGCTTTCAGCGGGGCTTATGACAATATTTACCGTGCTTCACGCAATATCGCCGCGACGCTGGCGATTGGAATGCGTAACGCGGGGTGACAAGGGCGCGCAAACCCTCTATACTTCGCGCCGAAGCTGACCAGACAGTCGCCGCTTCGTCGTCGTCCTCTTCGGGGGAGACGGGCGGAGGGGAGGAAAGTCCGGGCTCCATAGGGCAGGGTGCCAGGTAACGCCTGGGGGGGAAACCCACGACCAGTGCAACAGAGAGCAAACCGCCGATGGCTCACGCAAGTGGGATCAGGTAAGGGTGAAAGGGTGCGGTAAGAGCGCACCGCGCGGCTGGTAACAGTCCGTGGCACGGTAAACTCCACCCGGAGCAAGGCCAAATAGGGGTTCATAAGGTACGGCCCGTACTGAACCCGGGTAGGCTGCTTGAGCCAGTGAGCGATTGCTGGCCTAGATGAATGACTGTCCACGACAGAACCCGGCTTATCGGTCAGTTTCACCTCTTCAACAGAAACCCGCCAGTGCAAAACTGGCGGGTTTTTGCTTTTGAAGCAGGCAGTAAGATGAATGACTGTCCACGACGCTATACCCAAAAGAAAGCGGCTTATCGGTC